>OLPW01002316.1_pt1 | contig 17108 bp, 10 predicted proteins | sample 1672161 | NCBI WGS metagenome assembly OLPW01 (sample SAMEA3136654, study PRJEB25190) | human gut metagenome
TCAGGGAATGGGAATTCAGCCGGATGTACTGGTGTGCAGAAGTGAACATGAGCTGACAGAGGACATTAAAGAAAAAATCGCTTTATTCTGCAACGTACCTGTATCACATGTACTTCAGAACCTGGATGTGGAATATTTATATGAAGCTCCTCTTGCAATGGAAAGAGAGAAGCTTGCAGATGTAGTTCTTTCAAGTCTCCGTCTGGAAAACAGAAAACCGGATTTAAGTGACTGGGAGGAAATGGTAGAAAGTCTGAGAAATCCGAATAAAACAGTAAAGATCGCAATTGTAGGAAAATATACACAGCTTCATGATGCATATCTCAGTGTAGTAGAGGCACTGAAACATGGCGGAATTTCCTGCAGAGCCAAGGTAGAGCTTGACTGGATCGATTCCGAAGAACTGACAGAGAAGAATCTGGATCAGCAGCTTCACAATGTAGATGGTATCCTGGTTCCGGGTGGTTTCGGAAACAGAGGTACAGAAGGAATGATCCTGGCAGCACAGTACGCAAGAGTACATAAGATTCCATATCTTGGAATCTGTCTGGGAATGCAGATGGCTATTGTGGAATTTGCCCGCCATGTGCTTGGATATGAAGATGCCAACAGTATTGAGCTGGCACCGGAAACAACGCATCCGGTCATTGCCCTGATGCCAGATCAGGAGGATGTGGAAGATCTTGGAGGAACCCTTCGTCTTGGAAGCTATCCGTGTGTGCTTGCAGAAGGTTCAAGATCCTATGAGCTTTTTGGGAAGAAAGAGATTCAGGAACGCCACAGACATCGTTATGAGGTAAACAACGCATTCCGTAAGGAACTGGACGAAAAGGGAATGTCCATTGTGGGAACATCCCCGGATGCTCATATTGTTGAGATGATCGAAATTGCCGGACATCCGTTCTTTGTGGGAACACAGGGGCATCCGGAATTTAAATCCAGACCAAACCATGCACATCCTCTGTTCCGTGGGTTTGTGCAGGCGGCAGTTGATAAAAAGACGGCAGAAGAAGCTGCAATGAAAGGATGAGAAAAATGAGAGAAGTAGCAAATCAGCAGCAGGGCCTCTACCGCCCTGAATTCGAACATGACAACTGCGGTATCGGAGCCGTTGTTAATATAAAAGGAAAGAAAACACATGATACAGTTGCCAATGCTCTTAAGATCGTAGAGAATCTAGAGCATCGTGCTGGTAAGGATGCAGAAGGAAAAACCGGTGATGGTGTCGGTATCCTTCTTCAGATCTCCCATAATTTTTTTAAGAAAGTCTGTAAAAAAGAGGGCTTTGACATTGGTGGTGAGAGAGAATACGGTGTAGCCCAGCTCTTTTTCCCGCAACAGGAGATCAAACGTGCCCAGGCAAAGAAGATGTTCGAGATTATCGTGGAAAAAGAGGGTCTGGAGCTTCTTGGATGGCGTATAGTACCGGTCTTCCCGGAGGTTCTTGGTCATAAAGCGAAAGAGTGCATGCCGTGTATCATGCAGGCATTCGTTAAGAAGCCAGAGGATGTGGAAAAAGGTCTTGCCTTTGACCGTATGCTTTACATCGCACGTCGTGAATTTGAACAGAGTAATGATAATACTTACGTAGTTTCCATGAACAGCCGTACCATCGTATACAAAGGTATGTTCCTGGTAGGACAGCTCCGTACCTTCTTTGGCGATCTTCAGAGCCAGGATTACGAGTCTGCCATTGCAGTGGTACATTCCCGTTTCAGTACCAACACGAATCCAAGCTGGGAGAGAGCACATCCAAACCGTTTTATTGTACATAACGGTGAGATCAACACGATCCGCGGAAACGCCGATAAGATGCTTGCACGTGAGGAAAACATGGAGTCTCCGTATCTGAAGGATGAGCTTCACAAGGTCCTTCCTGTAGTTAACCGCAATGGTTCTGACTCTGCAATGCTTGACAATACCCTGGAATTCCTGGTTATGAGTGGAATGGATCTTCCACTTGCAGTGATGATCACGATTCCGGAGCCATGGGCAAACAACGATACGATTTCTCAGGAGAAGAGAGATTTTTATCAGTACTATGCGACCATGATGGAGCCATGGGACGGTCCTGCGTCCATTCTGTTCTCAGATGGTGATGTGATGGGAGCTGTTCTTGACAGAAACGGTCTTCGTCCATCCAGATACTATATCACCTCTGACGGATATATGATCCTTTCCTCCGAGGTTGGTGTCCTTCCTGTAGATGAAGAGAAGATCGTATTAAAAGAACGTCTTCATCCGGGAAAAATGCTCCTGGTTGATACCGTTCAGGGTCGTGTCATCGATGATAATGAACTCAAAGAAAAATATGCGAAAAAACAGCCTTATGGCGAGTGGCTGGACAGCAATCTGGTACAGCTTCGTGATATCAAGATCCCGAACCAGAGAGTTGTCGAGTACACACCGGAGGAGAGAGCACGTCTTCAGAAAGCATTTGGATATACTTATGAGCAGTACCGTACTTCCATCCGCAACATGGCATTAAACGGCTCAGAAAGCATCGGAGCCATGGGACATGATACTCCCCTTGCTGTATTTTCCAAGGAACATTATCCGCTGTTCGACTACTTTAAACAGCTTTTCGCACAGGTAACAAACCCGCCGATCGATGCGATCCGTGAGGAAATCGTTACTTCCACAAGTGTATATGTAGGTAAAGACGGAAACCTTCTGATCCAGAAGCCGGAGAACTGTCAGGTGCTGAAGATCAACAATCCGATCCTGACCAACACCGATATGCTGAAGATCAAGAATATGAAAAAGGACGGCTTCAAGGTTGTGACTATTTCCACATTATATTATAAGAGCACAAAGCTTGAACGTGCCATTGACCGTCTGTTCGTAGAGGTAGACAAAGCCTTCCGTGAGGGAGCAAACATCCTGGTCCTTTCTGACCGCGGTGTGGATGAGAACCATATGCCGATCCCGTCCCTGCTGGCGGTTTCCGCAGTACATCAGCATCTTGTAAAAACAAAGAAGAGCACGTCCCTTGCCCTGATCCTGGAGTCCGGTGAGCCAAGAGAAGTTCATCATTTCGCAACACTTCTCGGATATGGAGCAAGCGCAGTCAATCCGTATCTGGCACTGGATACCATCCATGAGCTGATCGACACACATATGCTGGATAAGGACTATTATGCAGCCGTTGATGATTACAATCATGCGGTGATCAGCGGTATCGTAAAGATCGCTTCCAAGATGGGTATTTCCACTATCCAGTCCTATCAGGGATCTCAGATATTTGAGGCAATCGGAATTTCCCAGGATGTGATCGACCGCTACTTTACAGGAACCGTAAGCCGTGTAGGCGGAATCACACTGGAAGATATCGAGGATAACGTAGAAAAACTTCATTCTGAGGCATTTGATCCACTTGGACTTGCCACAGATCTTACTCTGGACAGTGTAGGTGCCCATAAAATGAGAAGCCAGGGTGAAGAGCACAAATACAATCCGCGTACCATCCATCTTCTCCAGCAGTCCACTAAACAGGGCAGCTATGAGATGTTCAAGGAATATACAAAGCTGGTAGATGACGAGGGACATGGAAACTTAAGAGGTCTTCTGGACTTTAAGTTTGCCAAGGAGCCTATTCCCATCGACCAGGTTGAGAGTGTTGAGGATATTGTAAAACGATTTAAGACAGGTGCTATGTCTTACGGTTCTATTTCCCAGGAAGCTCATGAGACTCTGGCTATTGCCATGAACCATCTCCATGGAAAATCCAACACAGGTGAGGGTGGTGAAAGTGATGAGCGTCTGGATTCCGCAGGAACAGACAATGACCGCTGCTCTGCGATCAAACAGGTAGCCAGCGGACGTTTCGGTGTTACCAGCCGTTACCTGGTTTCTGCAAAAGAGATCCAGATCAAGATGGCACAGGGTGCAAAGCCTGGTGAAGGTGGACATCTTCCTGCAAAGAAGGTATATCCGTGGATTGCAAAAACCCGTCATTCTACACCGGGAGTCAGCCTGATCTCTCCGCCGCCGCATCATGATATCTACTCTATCGAGGATCTTGCAGAGCTGATCTATGACCTGAAAAATGCAAATAAATATGCGGATATTTCCGTAAAGCTGGTTTCTGAGGCTGGTGTTGGTACTGTAGCCGCCGGTGTTGCAAAGGCCGGAGCACAGACTGTTCTGATCTCCGGATATGACGGAGGTACAGGAGCAGCGCCAAGAAGCTCCATCCATAATGCAGGACTTCCATGGGAGCTTGGACTTGCAGAAACACATCAGACACTGATCATGAACGGACTTCGTAACCGTGTACGTATCGAGACAGACGGTAAGCTGATGAGCGGTCGGGACGTTGCCATTGCAGCACTTCTCGGTGCAGAGGAATTCGGTTTTGCAACAGCACCGCTTGTAACTATGGGTTGCGTGATGATGAGAGTCTGCAACCTGGATACCTGTCCAGTTGGTGTGGCTACCCAGAATCCGGAGCTTCGTAAGAGATTCCGCGGAAAACCGGAGTATGTGGAGAACTTCATGAGATTTATCGCACAGGAGCTGAGAGAGTACATGGCACGCCTTGGTGTTGCCACCATCGATGAGATGGTAGGCCGTACAGACCTTCTTACAGTTTCTGACAGTGTGCAGGAGCCGCATAAGGGTAAGGTTGATTTAAGTGCCATCCTGAACAACCCATATGCAGGAAAGGGTAAAGTAACCTTTGATCCGAAGGCTGTATATAATTTCAATCTTGAGAAAACTCTGGATGAAAAAGTTCTGGTCAGGAAATGTGCACCGGCGATCCAGAAGGGTGAGAAGGTTTCTGTTGATGTAAACGTTACTAATACAGATCGTGCATTTGGTACCATTCTCGGATCTGAGATCACAAGAAACCATAAGGACGGACTTGCGGAGGATACTGTAACTGTAAACTGTACAGGTGCAGGCGGACAGAGCTTCGGCGCCTTTATCCCAAAGGGACTGACACTGAAACTGACCGGTGACAGCAACGACTATTTCGGAAAGGGACTTTCCGGCGGTAAGCTGATCGTTAAGGTTCCGGAGAAGGCCGGATACAAGGCTGAAGAAAATATCATCGTCGGAAACGTAGCGCTCTATGGTGCAACCAGTGGAACTGCATTTATCAATGGTGTTGCAGGTGAGCGTTTTGCAGTACGTAACTCCGGTGCGGTTGCAGTTGTTGAGGGCGTTGGCGAGCATGGCTGCGAGTACATGACAGGTGGCCGTGTGGTAGTCCTTGGAAAAACAGGAAAGAACTTTGCAGCAGGTATGAGCGGCGGTATCGCTTATGTTCTTGATGTGGATAACGTTCTTTACAAGAACCTCAATAAAGCAATGATCTCCATTGAAAAAGTGGATAATAAATATGATAAAAAAGAGCTTCGTGATCTTATCGAGGCTCATGTGGAAGCAACAGGCTCCGAGATCGGTAAGAAGGTGCTGGCTGATTTTGATTCCTATCTGCCTCACTTCAAAAAACTCATTCCGGATGAGTACAAGAGAATGATCACATTAAGTGCAAAGCTGGAAGAAAAAGGTCTGACCAGCCAGCAGGCACAGATGGAAGCGTTCTATGAGAGCATCGGCGTGAAACATTAAGGAGGATGAGGAAATGGGAAAGCCAACTGGATTTTTAGATTATGAAAGAGAAACGGCAAAAGTTCTGCCGCCAAAGGAACGTATTCAGAATTTCAACGAATTTCGTGTTCCGTTAAATAAAGAAAAACAGAAACTTCAGGGAGCACGCTGCATGGCCTGCGGCGTCCCCTTCTGCCAGGCAGGTATGATGATCGGCGGAATGGCTTCCGGCTGTCCGCTGCACAATCTGGTTCCTGAGACAAATGATCTTGTGTACACAGGAAACTGGAAGCAGGCATTCCTGCGTCTGAACAAGACACACAGTTTTCCGGAGTTTACATCCAGAGTGTGTCCGGCACTTTGCGAAGCTGCATGTACCTGTAACCTGAACGGAGATCCGGTCAGCACAAAGGAGAATGAGAAAGCAATCATCGAGACAGCTTATGCAGAGGGATGGGTAAAACCGCAGATTCCGCCTGTCCGCACAGGAAAGACAATCGCAGTTATCGGAAGTGGTCCTTCCGGACTGGCAGCAGCGCAGCAGCTGAACCGCCGTGGTCACAGCGTAACCGTATTTGAGAGAAACGACCGTATCGGAGGACTTCTCCGCTACGGCATTCCGAACATGAAGCTGGAGAAAAAGGTCATTGACCGCAGACTGAAGCTGATGGAAGAGGAAGGCGTGAAATTTGTTACCAATATCAATGTTGGTGTTGACATCACTGCTGAACAGCTTCTGAAGGATTATGACCGTGTCCTTCTCTGCTGCGGAGCTTCTCATCCGAGAGATATCAAGGTTCCGGGAAGAGATGCCAAGGGAATTTACTTTGCAGTGGATTTCCTGAAGCAGGTAACAAAAAGTCTTCTGGATACAGATTTTGCAAAATTTCCATATGAGCTTGCAAAGGGCAAAAATGTTCTGGTCATCGGCGGTGGAGATACCGGTAATGACTGTGTGGGAACCTCCGTCCGTCTTGGTGCGAAATCTGTAACACAGCTTGAGATGATGCCGCAGCCTCCGGCAACAAGAACTCCTTCCAATCCATGGCCGGAGTGGCCGAAGATCCTGAAAACCGATTACGGCCAGGAAGAGGCTATTGCAGTATTTGGCCATGATCCTCGGATCTATCAGACAACCGTTACCGAGTTTATCAAGGACAAAAAAGGAAATGTCTGCAAGGCCAAGATCGTAAAACTGAAAAGTGTAAAGGATGAAAAGACCGGAAGATTTAACATGGTACCGATTGAAGGCAGCGAGGAAGTAATTCCGGCAGATTTGGTTCTTATTGCGGCCGGCTTCCTTGGCAGCGAGAAATATGTGACAGATGCTTTCCGTGTAGCTCTTACACCAAGAACCAACGTGGAGACGAAACCTGAGCAGTATGCAACAAGCGTAGACCGTGTATTCACAGCAGGTGATATGCACCGTGGTCAGTCTCTTGTAGTGTGGGCAATTCATGAGGGACGTGAGGCTGCGAAGGCAGTTGACGAATCACTGATGAGCTATTCCTATTTACAGTAAAATAACAGATACCAGGGGCAAAAGGTCAAAAAAATGTTCGTGTTTCCGCGATAAAGCTTTTGAACTTTTGCCCCTTTTAAAAAATGGTTGACAAAGAATTGACCGATTGCTATAATTACGTCCATGAACAAGGGTGTTCTTCAGGAGCGGAAGCTCTCTGAAGTGCACCCTTTTTCTGATTTTGAGGGTAATTATTTTGTGTGATGAGGAAATAAAGGAGAGAATACTATGGGGAATTATACCAGAGAAGAGATTCTTGCAATGGCAGAGGAGGAAGACGTAGAGTTCATCCGCCTCCAGTTTACAGATATGTTTGGAACTCTGAAAAATATTGCGATCACAGCAAGAGAGCTTCCAAGAGCCCTGGATAACCAGTGCGTTGTATATGGCTCTCATATTGCGGGCATTGTGGGAGAGAAGGAGCCGGATCTGATCCTGTATCCGGACTATGATACCTTTTCAATTCTTCCATGGCGTCCTCAGCAGGGAAAGGTCGCAAGACTGATCTGCGATATGCGCCGTGCAGACGGATCTGAGCATGAGATGAGCTCAAGATATATTCTGAAAAAAACAGCGCAGGCAGCAGAGGAGGCAGGGTATACCTGTTATGTTGACCCAGAATGCGAGTTTTTCCTGTTTCATATTGATGATAACGGAATGCCTACAACGGTTTCTCACGAAAAAGCCGGATATCTGGATGTAAGTCCGGTGGACTTGGGCGAAAATGCAAGACGTGACATGGTACTGACTCTTGAGGATATGGGATTTGAGGTGGAATCCTCTCATCATGAGACAGCACCTGCACAGCATGAGATCGCCCTTCATTACGGGGAAGCACGTAAGATGGCAGACGAAGTTATGACCTTTAAGATGGCAGTAAGAACTGTAGCCAAACGTCATGGGCTTCATGCGACGTTTATGCCGAAGCCAAGACGGGAAGTAAACGGTTCAGCCATGCATATCCATTTTTCACTGTTTAAAAATGGAAAAAATATTTTCGTGGATCAGGATGATCCGTCCAAACTCAGTGAAGAAGCATGTTTCTTTATCGGAGGTCTTCTGGCACATAGCCGGGAGATGGCTCTTGTCACAAATCCGCTTGTAAATTCCTACAAACGTCTTGTGCCTGGATTTGATGCACCGACAGAACTGACCTGGACGAGAAATAACCAGAATTCACTTGTAAGGATCCCGAGAATTAATGGTGCTGATACCAGAATCGAGCTTCGAAGTCCGGATGCTGCATCCAACCCATACCTTGTTTTTGCAGTATGCCTGGCAGCGGGTCTGGATGGAATCCAGAAGAAGATCTATCCTACAAAAGCTTCTGATCGTTCTCTTTCCGAGTCGGATCAGAAGGAACAGGGTATCGAGAATTTACCGGAGAACCTGCGGGAAGCGATCACACTGTTTGAGGACAGCAGCTGGATGAAGGAAATCCTTGGAGAGACTTTCTGCAAACAGTATGCGCAGGCCAAGAGAAAAGAGTGGCTGCGTTATTCCCAGGAGATTTCCAACTGGGAGATCGAGGAGTATCTGTATCGGATCTGATGAACGAGGCATAATAGGACGAAAGAGAGTGGCGGCTTATGAACACGAGTATCGTGATTGCATTACCGAAAATAGAAGATGCAAAAAAGATCCGCACAGTCCTTAACAGATATGGATTTACGGTAGCGGCGGTATGCAATTCGGGTGCAAATGCCCTTGCCAGTATCTCGGAGCTTGATGGCGGCGTTCTGCTTTGCGGTTATCACCTTCAGGATATGTATTACCGTGATCTTCTGGACTATATGCCGGATTATTTTGAAATGCTGCTTATGGCCTCCCGGGGAGTGATCAGTGAGGCGCCAACATCCATTTTATGCGTAGGAATGCCTCTGAAAGTCGGAGATCTGGTAAATACGGTAAGCATGATGCTTTCCCAGATCGAAAGGCGCTGGAAAAAAGATAAGAAAAAGCCGAAGCAGCGTTCATGGAAAGAGCAGAATTATATTTCAAATGCAAAGTTGCTTTTAATGGAAAGAAATCATCTGAGCGAGGAAGATGCATACCGCTATATCCAGAAATGCAGTATGGATTCCGGAACCAATATGGTTGAGACAGCCCAGATGGTTCTGATGCTTTTATATGATTCTGTGTAAAAAACAACAAAAAAACAACAGAGCGGACAGAAATGATCTGCTCTGAATGCCTGATATCACACCGGATCGGGGAAAATTCCGCAGAGGATTTCCTGATTCGGTGAAACTACTTTGAATTGGAGGATGAGGGAATGGAATTTATGGATGGAATCTGTAAGACTAGAGAATGTGCCTGGGATATGCTTCTTTCCGAGAGCATGAAAGACCAGGAAGCAACAGTGGAAGGTGCAATACACAGCATCCGTAATATGGGTGATGTGGCATTTGTGATACTTCGAAAAAAAGAAGGGCTTTTTCAGACTGTATATGAGAATGACAAGACAAATGTTTCCATTCATGATCTGAAAGAGGCAATGTGTGTGCGTCTCACAGGAACTCTTCATGAGGAAGAAAGAGCGCCTCACGGGAGAGAGCTCCGCATCAGCCATGTGGAGATCCTTTCCTCACCTGCAGAGCCTCTTCCGCTGGCTATCGACAAATGGAAGCTGAACACTTCCCTGGAGGCAAAGCTGAATTATCGTCCTATCGCCCTGCGTAATGTGCAGGAGCGTGCAAAATTCAAGATCCAGGAGGCTCTGGTGCGGGCATTTCGTGATTACCTCTATGAAAAGGGATTTACCGAGATCCACACACCGAAGATCGGAGCCAGAGGTGCAGAGGGTGGTGCAAACCTGTTCAAGCTGAGTTATTTCCATAAACCGGCAGTTCTGGCACAGAGCCCGCAGTTTTACAAACAGATGATGGTAGGTGTTTTTGACCGTGTATTTGAGACCGGCCCTGTATTCCGTGCAGAGAAGCATAACACAAAACGTCATCTGAATGAATATACAAGCCTTGATTTTGAGATGGGCTATATCAACGGATTTGAGGATATCATGGAAATGGAAACAGGATTTCTCCAGTACGCAGTAGAGCTTCTTAAGAAAGACTATGCCCATGAGCTTTCCATTCTGAAGGTGGAGCTTCCGAAGGTGGACAAGATCCCGGCAGTACGTTTTGACAAGGCCAAAGAGCTGGTGGCTGAAAAATATAAACGTAAGATCCGCAACCCATATGATCTGGAGCCGGAGGAAGAGGCGCTGATCGGAAGATATTTCAAAGAAGAATATGATGCTGATTTTGTTTTTGTCACACATTATCCGTCCAAGAAGCGTCCGTTCTACGCAATGGATGATCCGGCAGATGAGAAATTTACATTAAGCTTTGACCTTCTGTTCAAAGGACTTGAGGTGACAACAGGCGGACAGCGTATCCATGATTATCAGATGCTGAAGGATAAGATCGCAGCCCGTGGTATGGATGAAGAGGGCATGGAGCAGTACCTGGATACCTTCAAGCATGGAATGCCACCTCACGGAGGACTTGGAATCGGACTGGAACGTCTTACCATGCAGATCCTTGGAGAAGAAAACGTTCGTGAGACCTGTCTGTTCCCACGTGATATGAACAGACTTGAGCCGTAATAAGGAGAAAAAAGATGGCAAAGATAATCGATGATGAAACAATGGAAAATGTCTGCATCCTTGCGAAGCTTTCCCTGACAGAGGATGAGAAGGAAAAAGCAAAAGAGGATATGCAGAAGATGCTGGACTATGTAGACAAGCTGGATGAGCTTGACACCTCTTCCGTAGAGCCTATGTCCCATATTTTTGAGGACGAAAACGTATTCCGTGAAGATGTTGTGACAAACGGAGACAACCATGAGGCAATGCTTGCCAATGCACCGAAGCAGAAAGAAAACCAGTATCAGGTTCCGAAAACAATTGGATAAGACAGGAGACAGGACATGGATTTGGGAAAATTAACCGCATTACAGCTTGCGGAAAAGATAAAACAGCATCAGATAAGCGTCCTGGACGGTGTGAAATACGTTTTTGATCAGATCGAAGCAAAAGAGGACAAGATCCACGCTTATCTTGATACTTACAAAAAAGAAGCCTATGCAAGAGCAAAAAAGGTACAGAAGGGCATTGAGGACGGAACTTATACCGGACCTCTTGCAGGTGTACCTGTTGCAATTAAAGATAATATCTGCATCAAGGGAAAAACAACTACCTGTGCATCAAAGATCCTTGAGAATTTTGTGCCGCAGTACAATGCCGAGGTTATTGATCGTCTGGAGCAGGCGGGGCTTGTGATCATCGGAAAGACAAATATGGATGAGTTTGCCATGGGAAGTACAACAGAAACATCCGCTTACGGCGTTACCAGAAACCCGTGGGATCTGGAGCATGTTCCGGGAGGCTCCTCCGGCGGCTCCTGCGCGGCAGTGGCAGCAGGAGAGACTTATCTGGCACTGGGTTCTGATACCGGCGGTTCCATCCGTCAGCCAAGCTCCTATTGCGGTGTTACCGGAATCAAACCGACCTACGGAACGGTATCCCGTTACGGACTGGTTGCCTATGCCTCCTCTCTGGACCAGATCGGACCGGTTGGAAAGGATGTTGCGGACTGTGCGGCGCTTCTTGAGATCATTGCCGGACACGATGCCAAGGACAGCACATCCATGAAGAGAGAGGATCTTGATTTCTCCGCTTCTATGACAGATAAGATCGTGGGAATGAAATTCGGCGTGCCGAAGGAATATCTCTCAGAGGGACTGAACCCGGAGGTAAAAGAGGCCTTTATGAATACGCTGAAGAGCCTTACCGAGATGGGCGCAGTAGTAGAATTCTTCTCCATGAAGACAACAGAATATATGATCCCTGCTTACTATATCATTGCCAGCGCAGAGGCCAGCTCCAATCTGGAACGCTTTGACGGAGTGAAGTACGGCTTCCGTGCAAAAGAGTACGAGGGACTTCATGATATGTACAAGAAGACAAGAACAGAAGGCTTCGGCGAGGAAGTAAAGCGTCGTATCATGCTTGGATCCTTTGTATTAAGCTCTGGTTATTACGATGCTTACTATCTGAAAGCACTTCGCACAAAAGCCCTTATCAAGAAGGAATTTGACCAGGCCTTTTCAAAATATGACGTTCTTCTTGCACCGGCATCACCTTTTACGGCACCAAAGCTGGGAGAGAGCCTGAAAGACCCTCTTGCCATGTATCTTGGCGATATTTATACGGTAGCAGTAAACCTGTGCGGACTTCCCGGAATCACAGTTCCATGCGGAAAAGACGCAGCAGGACTTCCGATCGGAATCCAGATGATCGGTGACTGCTTCAAAGAAAACAACCTGTTCCGCGCAGCACATGCCTATGAGAAAAAACGTGGTGATTTCGGAACAGCGATGGAAGGGGGAGAAAAGGCATGAAACAGTATGAGACAGTCATAGGACTTGAGGTGCATGTGGAGCTTGCCACAAAAACAAAGATCTTCTGCGGATGCTCCACAGAATTCGGAGGCGCACCAAATACACATACCTGCCCGGTCTGCACCGGTATGCCGGGATCTCTTCCGGTCCTCAACAAAAAAGTGGTAGAGTTTGCTATCAAGGCAGGACTTGCGGCAAACTGTCATATCCATCAGTACTGCAAGTTTGACCGTAAGAACTATTTTTACCCGGATAACCCTCAGAACTACCAGATTTCCCAGCTGTATCTGCCGATCTGCTACGACGGAGCTGTTGAGATTGAGACTTCCGCAGGCAAAAAGACTGTACGTATCCATGAGATGCATATGGAGGAGGATGCCGGTAAGCTGATCCATGATGAGTGGGAAGACTGCTCTCTTGTTGACTATAACCGAAGCGGTGTGCCGCTGATCGAGATCGTATCTGAGCCGGATATGAGAAGCTCTGAGGAGGTTATCGCATATCTGGAAAAGCTCCGCTGCACCATGCAATATCTGGGAGTTTCTGACTGCAAGCTCCAGGAGGGCTCCATGCGTGCTGATGTCAACCTTTCTGTCCGTGAGGTGGGAAGCGAGACCTTCGGAACAAGAACAGAGATGAAGAACCTGAACTCCTTCAAGGCCATTGCGAGAGCAATCGAGGGTGAGAGAGAACGTCAGATCGAGCTTCTGGAAGAAGGCAGATCCGTTGTCCAGGAGACAAGAAGATGGGACGATAACAAAGAGTCTTCCCATGCGATGCGTTCCAAGGAGGATGCCAAAGATTACCGTTATTTCCCGGACCCGGATCTTCCGCCGATCCATATTTCCGATGCATGGATCGAAGAGCTGCGTACTTCCATTCCGGAGCTTCGTGAAGCCAAGATGGAACGTTATCAGAAGGAGTATGAGCTTCCGGCCTATGATGCAGGAATCCTTACCGAATCCAGACATCTGGCAGGGCTTTTTGAGGAGACAGCGGTTCTTCTCGGAAACCCGAAAAAGGTGGCAAACTGGTTTATGGTGGAGGTTCTCCGCCTGACAAAGGACAAGGGCCTTGATCCTGAGAAAGTAAACTTTACACCGAAGCATCTGGCAGACCTTCTTTCCATGGTAGAGAAAAAAGAGGTCAGTGCACAGAATGCAAAGAAAGTATTTGAAAAAGTGTTTGACGAGGATATTGATCCGGTTGTATATATAGAAGAGAATGGTCTTAAGATCGTAGAAGACACAGGCCTTCTCACTGAAACTGTGAAAAAGATCGTAGATGCAAACCCCGGACCGCTGGCAGAGCTTCTGGGCGGTAAGGATAAGGTTATGGGATTTTTCGTAGGACAGCTGATGAGAGAACTGAAAGGCAAGGCAAATCCTGACAGCGTCAGAAAAGCACTGGCAGAGGAAATTGAGAGAAGGAGATAAAATACTATGGTTACAGTAAATCAGAATTATTTAAAACTTCCGGGAAGCTATCTGTTTTCCAATATTGCAAAGAAGGTAAGCGCATATAAGGAGGCCAATCCGGAATTTAAGGATTCGGTGATCAGTCTTGGAATCGGTGACCTTCATAAATCCGTAGACGAGATGGCACACGCAGAGACCTTCCACGGATATGCTCCGGATCTCGGATATGAGTTCTTAAGAAGTGCCATTGTAAAAAATGATTATCAGTCCAGAGGATGTGATATCAGCGCAGATGAGATCTTTGTTTCCGATGGAGCAAAGAGCGATTCCGGAAATATTCAGGAGATCTTCGGACTGGATAACAAGGTTGCAGTCTGCGACCCGGTTTATCCTGTATATGTAGATACCAACGTTATGGCCGGACGTACTGGTCTTTATAACAAGGAGAGAGAGAACTTTGACGGCGTGATCTACATGCCTTGCAAAGAGGAGAATGGTTTCCTTCCGGAGATCCCGGCAGATGAGGTGCCGGATCTGATTTATCTCTGCTTCCCGAATAATCCGACCGGCGGTGCGATCACAAAGGCTGCTCTTCAGGAGTGGGTCAACTACGCCAACAAAAACGGCTGCGTGATCATCTATGATGCAGCATATGAGGCATATATTTCTGAGGAGGATGTTCCGCACAGCATTTATGAGTGCGAGGGTGCAAGAACCTGTGCCATCGAGCTTCGAAGCTTTTCCAAAAATGCAGGCTTTACAGGTGTTCGTCTTGGATTTACTGTTGTTCCGAAGGAACTGGTGCGTGATGGCGCAGAGCTTCACAGTCTTTGGGCAAGACGCCACGGAACCAAGTTTAACGGTGCTCCGTACATTGTACAGAGAGCAGGTGAGGCTGTTTATTCTCCGGAGGGAAAAGCACAGCTGAAGGAGCAGATCGCTTATTACATGCGTAATGCAAAGACTATCCTCGAGGGACTTTCTACAGCAGGATTTTCCGTATCCGGTGGAAAAAATGCTCCATATATCTGGCTGAAAACACCGGATCAGATGACCTCCTGGGAGTTCTTTGATTATCTCCTTGAGAAAGCACACATTGTAGGAACCCCAGGTTCAGGATTTGGTGCACACGGCGAGGGATATTTCCGTCTGACTGCATTCGGAAGCTATGAGAATACACTGGAAGCAATTGAGAGAATTAAAAATCTGTAATCTATAACAATGAGGATTGCGAAAATTCATCATATCGTTTATAATTGTACGGGAAAGTGAAGCACAGACTGCAGAGAGTCTGGGTTCATAAAAATTCACAATTTACGCAATCACGAAAGGGGATTTTATCATGGGTATCAGAAGAGTAGAAAATATGTGCGGCGGTAAAGGTCATGTGATCATCAAAGACATTCTTGAGGGAGACGAGCTGAAGGGAAAATGCGGACTTTACGCACAGGTTACCATCGAAAAAGGATGTTCTCTGGGATACCATGAGCATCATGGCGAGACAGAAACCTATTATATCTTAAGCGGTGAAGGCGAGTACGACGATAACGGCGTGAAACGCCCGGTAAAAGCAGGTGATATTACTATCACACCAGATGGAAAAGGACACGGCCTTACAAATACAGGCGATACAGATCTTGTATTTATGGCACTGATTATCTTTGACTGATCCATATAGACGAAATATAGAAAACAGAAGTATGATAAGGGGCGGCCTTTTTGGTAAGGCTGCCCTTTATAATTGAACGAAATGTACCAATTGTATAAATAAAAAATATTTTTTATATTTTTCAGAAAAAAAGTGTTGACATATAGAGGGACCTTTGTTATACTATCATATGTCGCGAGGGAGAAAATAAAAAATCCCAAAGAAATGCGATATGCGGAAGTGTCGGAACTGGCAGACGAGCAAGACTAAGGATCTTGTGAGCATTGCGCTCGTGTGGGTTCAAGTCCCATCTTCCGCATTTTATGAAATTGAGAACGGTGAGAGATCACGGTTCTTTTTTTATGTGTATTGGCTGTGTTTTAACAGAATGTGACCACTTTTATCTGCTTGTCGAAAAGTATATAGAGAAAGCACCGTATCGCGGAATCCGGAATAGACCGGCCTGTTTGTGATACGGTGCTTTTGTTTTTAGATGTTCGGGTGTTTAATTATTTTACTTTTACGGAAGTTGTTTTGCTCCAGGTAGAGTAATAGTTCTTTTTGCTCGCTGTTTTCACTGTACGGATTCGAACATAATATTTTTTGCCTCTGGTCAGCTTTTTCAGAATTGCAGATTTTGAGGTGCCTTTTACTGTGATCGTTTTGGCACTCTTCATGTTGCTTGCAGTGCTGTACTGGATCTGATAAGAGGTAATGGATTTTACCTGCTTCCAGGATACAGTTGCCTGGCCTTTTGCTGAGGACTTCAGAGAAAGACTGCTGACAGGAAGCGGGCGCACAGAGATGCTGATTCTCGCAGAAACGGCATTGTAATTTCTGCCCTGTGCAGCAGTGATGGTAACAGTTGCCTTTCCCGGACTTAGCGGAATGATGCTGGTTCCGGATATCTTTACGATTTTGCTGTTGGAAGATTTCAGGGAGATCTTTCCATCGGTTTTTTTACGCTTGATCACTGCTGTCTTGCGGCTGCTCTGTGTCAGTGTGAGTGCTGCTGCAGTTGGAGTGAGCGTAGCTTTTGCACGTTTGATCCGGAAGGTAACGGTTTTGACACCTGAATAAGCTCCGATGCCTGTGATCGTTACTCTGGAAGTGCCTGCATTGATATTATTGGTGTAAGCAACAGAGTAATCAGTACCGTTTGTCAGGACTTTACCATTGCAGGTGACTTTGACAGATGGTGTAATGGCTTTTCCGTTGTAAGTGAAGGAAGCAGCGGACAGTTTTACATCTGCAGTACTTAAGTTAGTGGCAGCAATAGTGAAGCTTTTGGAGATGGTGCCTGTATAATTACCCTTGCCTGTGACAGTTACAGAAGCAGTGCCTACGTTCATATTGTTTTTGTAGGAAATGGTGTAGTCTTTGTTGAGTGTTAACTGTTTCTTTCCGGCTTTTATAGTGATCGCTGGCTTCTTTTCTGCGCCGTCATAGATGAAGGAAGAAGCAGAAAGAGAAGCAGCAGCGGCAGCCGCAGACCGGGCGGCGCGATTACCGGGATGCAGACGATGAAGAGGGTCGCCAGCCTGGAGAGCACCGTCAG
>OLPW01002325.1_pt1 | contig 17075 bp, 29 predicted proteins | sample 1672161 | NCBI WGS metagenome assembly OLPW01 (sample SAMEA3136654, study PRJEB25190) | human gut metagenome
CCCATCTCTGTTATGCGCTCTGCAATGCGCTCGTTGCTCATTCCGCGCTCGTACATCTCGTCGAACACCCATATTTTCTTTGACTTCTCGTCAACCATACCAGCCCAGAACGCCGTCGGGTCGTTGGTGTAGCCGAAGTCCAGGCCGAAGAAGCTGCGCGCCGTGCCCGGCAGGTCGGAAAGCTCGAACTCGGCTTCCCGGAAATTCTCATACACCAGACCGTCCACCATGCCCCAGTTCCCTAGCCCTGCGACCTGGTAGCGCCGGGGATTATCGCGCTTCATGCGCTCGAAAACACGCAGGTCTGCGTCGTCCAGGAACTCGTTACAGAGGTAGTTCGTGGTCTTTGCCAGGACGTCGCTGTCGGGAGCGTCGAAGAAACGCTTCTTGAGCCAGTGGTGCTCATTCCAGGGGTTGAACGTCAGCGTTATCTGCTTGAACAGCCCGTCCGGCACCTGCCCGCGGATACTCTCGTCGAGGGTGTCAAAGCTCTCCTCGCTGTCGATCTCGTAGGCTTCCTCTATCCACAGCCAGCAGAGGACTCCGACGTCAACGGTGATGGAGGTGACTTTCAGCGGATCGTCCAGACCCCGGAAGTAAATCTTCTGCCCGGTCGGGAGGTAGGTCATTTCCAGGGGACTGAGATTTATCTGCCAGTACTGCTGGACGCCGAGCCTTGCTATCGCCCATTTCAGCTCCGTGAAGCAGGAATTACGCAGCGTGTTGTAAGTCGCGCGGACTACCAGCAGGTTCGCCGCCGGGTGCTTCATGAGATTTACGATGAACCACAGCGCGGAGGTCTTGCTCTTCTTGCTCGCACGGGAGCCTTTGCATACGCGGTATCTCCCCCGGAACCGCCAGAATTCGCCGTAGCCGTCGCCGACAAGCTCCGGGAGGTATATCTGCTTCGCATTAGTCTGCAATTTTATCATCGCCTGCTATCACCACCGGGATATTCCCCTCGACGTTCAACTTGTCGGTGAACAGCCCGAACCGCTTGCCGAGAAGCTCGGCGGCTTTCAGGCGCTCGCGCTCATCCGGGGGCTTCGTGATCGTCCGGGCTTCGGAGCAGCCGTCGCCTACGCTCTCGACGACTACGACGGAAGCCTCGCTCTCGCCGCGCAGCACCGCCGTGAGGTACTCCATGACCTCGGCGGCGTCGGCGGTGCGCTCGTTGTGTAGCTGCTCTAGGCGCTCGTCAAGGTAGGCTCGAATGCTAACATTTCCTAACAAACGCGCCGAAGCTGCTCCGGCTGCTTTGTCTGATTTCACATTCGGATATGCGGCTTTATACGCGCGGGTCCCGTTCAGATCTATCAGATATTCGTCGCAGAAACGCTTCTGCTTTTCGGTCATGGTGGTTCCTCCTTTCGGCATAGAAAAAGCGCCCCGGTTCGGAACGCTTTTCAGTATTTCATGCTACCATTATAGCACAGGCAAAACGGACAAAACGGACAACTTTACAGCTTCCCCATGAATCTGCTGTAAATCTTTCGAACTCCGTCCGGCGAATTATTCCCGCCGACCTCATAGGCGACGCGTGTCCAGCCAAACAGGCTCACGCAGCGGTAGTAGACTATCTGCCGGGTCAGGCTGTCGGGAATATCGTAGATGAACGCAACAGCTTCGTCGCGGCGCTGCTGAATCTCCTCGCGCTTGAGTTCTATGCGGCGCTCCAGGTCTACGCGCCTTTCGGCAAGCCCCCCGACCTTGTCGGACGTTCCGGAACTGCTTCCGGCGCTCGGCTGCGGCGAACATACCAGCGAACGGCAGCGGAGCCGTTCAAGCTCCTGCTCCCACATACGCAGCTCCCGGTGGAGGTAGTATATCTGCTCCAGTTCTTCACGGGTCATTGGTATCAGCCCTCCTGTTCCACGCGTTCACCGCTTCTTCTATGGTGTTGCCCCGCACAATTTTGTGACACATATGGCAGCGTATAAACCACTTGCCGTTCTCGTCTTTTTCAACTTCGGGGCAGTAATGCCTGTCCCCACACGAACAATGTTTAAGGTTTTCAACCTCATTCTCGTCCATCTTAGCGCCGCAGTTGCCGCAGTAATCTGTTGTCTGGGCATATTCACCTTCCTCGCGGTCATAAGAAAACCCACAATTAGAGCAGCACGGGTCTTGCGTATGGTAGCCTTTCCAGTACGCATGCACCACCGGCGCGACATCGGCGGTGGGAAAATTGCCTAGTATATACAATGCGAAGTCGCCTATCGCACCGCTTGACTTCAGCTTATTGGTTAGAGCAGATTTGTCTATGTATTCACTCATTCTTCTGTATCCTCATCAACGTAGTTCTCGCTGAAACACTCCCGGAACATATCAGCCGACAGCTTGTACATTTTCTGGTGCCGTTCCTTGCTGTCTGTGTACTTCCCGGAATTGTGCGCGAGCTGTGTTATCTTTCCTCTGCATGTTTCAGCGGTGCACTCGCCGTTGTATTCGGCAAGGCAACCGCTGCATTCTTCGGTGTGATTGCTCATTCCTGTTTACCACCTTTCAAACCAGAATCTTACGTCCGTTCTAGGGCGTGCTATCATTCCAAACCTGACTAGATTACGGAAAGTTGCGCTGCATTTCATCTGCGTGTCATAGGCTCGTTCAATGATTTCCCTGAACCTCTCTACCGTGTACGTGGACTTGTAGTGATTACAAGCCCGGCACGCCGGATAGAGATTTGAGATATCGTCCTCACCGCCGAGGTGCAGTGGGACAACATGGTCTGCCTGCATGTCCTTGATAGTGATTTCGCAGCCGCAGTAAGCACAGCGACCGCCGAATTTCTCATAGATCTGCTGGCGTTCGGCAGCAGTAAGTTTTCTGCGGTCACTCATTCCCGCTCACCTCCACATAGCGCCACGACTGCGGCGGCTTTGATATCTCGCAATCTTCCCATTCACAATAAGCTGGTTCTTCCAAGCTACTTGTGCAATAATACTTACAATTCTCGCAATTGTGCGAGCACGGCTTTTCAAAAAGGCTCAATTCCTTCGGCTTTTCGTAAATTTTCAGATTGGAGATATGCCAGCCCCAAAACGTCTTGCAGAATCCCTCGCCGATGTACGCCTTAACATCATCGAACGTCATGCAGCACGAACGGCAGAAATCACAATCATTGGGATTGTCTGCTTCGTTTGAGGTAAGCACTTTGAAATCTCTGCGGCCGTCGTCATCGGGGAAATCGGCATCGCGAAATATTTCTCTGATGTCCTGGTAAAAGGCATCAGTTTTGCAAAACTCGGCTTCGTACTCGGAAATACTGTCGCAGGTGAATTCACCGATGACTTTCTGTTCGTTGCCGTTTGAATACGGCGATAATGTTTTAATGAATACCGGCTTTCCGTGATAGATTGTGCCGTAATCATTATCGCCGTCTTTCATTACATATATCAATCGGTCTTTGCTCTTAGACTGATATATGTAACACTTAAAAGGAGTTTCAATCTTCGGAATGGTCTTGCGCACCTCGACCGTTTTCTTACCGTTCGCGATAAGAGCACACCATTTCGGCTGCACGCTAAGCAGCACTGCTTTTTTATTCATCGCGGTTCACCTCTTTTTGTTTCCCTTGTGCTTCTGCTTCCTGCTCCGGCTCTTCTTAGCCACAAACCTCTTGAAATCACTTTATGAATGCACTAATCACTTTTGCTCGCCTCCATTGCTTTCTCGGCTTCCGCGCGATTTAAGAACCATGATTTCCCGATGTAGCCAACAGGGAACTCTCCGTCCTTGATATATACCATGCCATCGCTACGCTTCAGGCATATATCTTCGCAGACGTAAGCTCCGTGCTCGCCCGGCTCCGCCGGAATCACGCAAAACAATCTGGTTCCCTTGCGAACTATGGACTTATCATAATGACTTCCGCCTCGCATTGCGTTTTGTTCACGTCTCTTTCGATTGTACTTTTCCCGGCAGTACCTGCAGGTGGTTTTGCCATCGTCAGCCGGTCTTTTTCCGCAGTGCGTGCAGAGGTTCGCTTCTTTACGGCGCACATACATTCGCTTGTTTGCTTCGATAGTTCGCCGACTGATGTCGCCGAGCTGTTCAGCGTTCATCCTGCTCTTTCTGTCAGCTGCATATTCCCTCATCTTCAGCCTGCATTCCAGGCAGGTCTGATACCCTTTTTGTATTGCCGTTTTGTGGCATACGGGGCAGATCCCGATACTCTTGTACCACCGATACTCTTCTTTACGGCTCATCACCGCTCACCTCCGGAAGAATATCCATCAGCTTGTCAAGCACCCCAGTAACTCTAAGCCAGAGTGCTGCGACAATAGCCGAATTGACATATGTGCCGATTTCTGAAAAGCGTACCGATGATGAGCTTGACTGCGCCTGTTCCCCTCCGGTCATCTGCACTATCGCCTGTCTGATAGCGTCAAGGTTTCGTATCAGTGCTCTGACATCTGACTTGTATGCTATTTCCTTACGGAGTTTCAGGCAGCTCCACATGAGGTCGAGCTGTCCCGCGTCGAGTTCATCAAGGTCACGCTTCATCACCGCTCACCTCCAGCAGTTCCGGGTTGTCGTGGACGTTTCCGATGACTGTCATATATTTCGTGCCCTCCGAGAATGCACACCCTGGGTAATCGAAGCAAGAAGCATAGAAGTTGGACAAATTCCACCCACAGCCATCTTGAACAACAGCATGTATTGATTTGCCATTATAAGGGTGGTCAAATTCTATGATATCCCCCTCGAAAATCTTCACGCCGTTGCGGTCGGTAAGTCCGGAGAACCGACCGAGAGTATCCGGAATTACTGTATGAGAACAATTCTCAATGTTGCTTTCAGAATCGTAATATCTTATCTGATGTTCACCGCCGTGTGTGATATACGGGAATCCCTCGACCCACTCGCCGTCATCCACCCACTTCCCTCGAAAAAGTATATCGCGTATCATATCACCTTGCCTCCATGCTTATATGGTCTGGTCTTGTTGAACTCATGTTTCTCGGAAATCATAGCACCGATATCAATGCCGTACTTTCCGCACATATCCAGTATGCGGATAATCACGTCAGCCAGTTCGGAGGGAATACCCTCCGGCTTGCCGCCCTCGCTATAATAGGTTTCGTCCGGCTGGTGTCCCTTACGGTATTCCTCCAGTGCTTCCGAAAGTTCCGAGTGGCAGAGCGCTATCAGTTCAGCGAAGCTGCGCTCCTCGTCCCACCAGCCGTGATTTACTGCGTTCTCGTGGACTTCTTTTGCGAACATATTCATGTATAGCCTTAAGTTATCATTATTTACCATTGATATCCTCCAATCTCACAAGAATGCGGGGTTCGCAGCCGTAAAACTTCCGGACGACCGCCTCGCACACGCACTTATCATCGTCGTAAGCCACGCCGTTCAGCGCGTCGCAGACGAGCTTTCCTATGTTGTCCCAGTCTGGTTTCTTGGTCGGACGAATCTTCCCGCTGAGCATATCAGACCGGCGATACTTCGGAGTGCTTTTCGGAATGCCCATCACTGCGATTATCGTGATTCTGATTTCCGAATCCTCCGGGAACTTATGTCCTCCCGCTTTGCGGTACGCCCACTGAATAAGCTGTTCATGCAGCTTCGTTTCCCTGGGCGTGTATGTAGTGCCGGAGACCCGGCTGTGCCTGGGTCTCTGTTTCCCGAACGGCTCGCCCGGAACCGTGAATTCAATCTGCATTCTGTCCCTCCTCCGAATACTGCTTTCTGAGTTCTTCCATCACGTCTGCCGGATCTATGCTGCTGTTCACCTCTGGAACTCCGTCGGCGATCAGCCACTCGGCTATTCTCGCGTAGGAGATACCTCCAGATATTCCTTTGCGCTGCTGCCAGTTCTGATATTTCTGCTCATACAAGGCAACAGCCTTCTCCCCGTATTTGCGCACAAGCTGTTCGCGGGTGGGGGAAGGGGCAGGCGGCGCAGCCGTCCTGCTTTCCCTTTCTTTTAATTTCATTTCATTTCTTTTCTTTTCATTTAGGGAAGAAATATCGCCGTTTTTTCCGGAGTTTTCGTTGCTTTTTCCGGAAATATCAGCGTTTTTTCCAGAATTGCCTATATCTGAATCATCGAGAGGAATAATTACATACTCTAAGACAGGAAAAATATCCTTACGTTTCAACGACTTTGCCGCTTTCAGATATCTCTTCTGGATTCCGCGAGAAGTCAGTATTCCGTATTTGGTATACATTTCCTTGTCGAACAGCGATTCATGATTTTTGGATTCTCTGAGCGCAGCGGCAACAACCTCACGAACAACATCAACACCCACAAACGCCTCACGGTTTGCAAACCTTGACGCCACCCTGTCGTTCCACTCGCAATAGTATCCGTGTATACCATAAATCTTTTGAAAGAGCTTGATTATGATACCAAGCCCTTTCATACCGAACATATCTTCTATTTCCTCAAGCTTATCATCAAACCGGCAATCCAGAGAGAAGTACGGTATACCCTCTGTCATGCATGCCCTCCTATCTATCAGAATGGATACTGGTCGCTGCCTACGCCCGAGAAATCAGCCGCCGGAGCTTCCGGAGAAGCATTCTGCGCTGCCTGAGCAGCAGCCGGAACCGTATCGGCGGCAGGAGCATTCCCGGACTTCTCGCCCGTAAAGCTTACGCGCTCGGCGTTTATCTCGTACCATGTTGACTGGTTCCCGGACTTATCCGTATACTGCCGGGTCTGCAGTTCGCCCTCGACAAGGATCATCCGACCCTTCCCGAAGTACTTATTGACAAGCTCCCCCGGTGGAGCGCCATGCCACCACGTTGAAAAAATCCGTCTTGCGTTCCTCGCCCTTCTGCTGGAACCGTCTGTCAACGGCTATCCGGAACGAGCAGACATTCACGCTGCTCGGAGTCGTTTTCAGCTCCGGATCAGAGCAGATTCGCCCCATCATTATCACTTTGTTGTACATTTTCATGCACTCCTTTCGCTTATATTTTCCGCCGCGCGGGACTGCAAATTACTGCAAATCTGCGGGGCTTTCCTCCAACTCGTCCGGCGAATCGCTGTCTACGATTATCTCAGGATCATCCGCAGGCTCACCGGGGATCTTTCCGGGCGCCGCCTCATCGGACAGAGCGCTGCTCATCTCAATGGACATGATCCCGTAGTGCGAGAGCAGATTCCGCAGCACTGTCTTTATAGCCATTTCGTCGAAGTTGTCGCGCCATATCGCGCTCCCTTTCTGGAAAGCCTTGCTGTACTTCTTTACATGCTCGGTCAGCTTTTCGCGGCTCCAGTAGTAGGTCTTGCTGAATCCGTTCAGCGTTTCGATATACGCGAAGTAGCCTATGATCTTATCGGACACGCGCTCACCGGATATATCTACCGCGCCGGTCAGCTTGTCCTCGCTTTTCAGCTCGCCTTCGTATACCTTTCCGGCGTTGATATAGCGATACTCGCCTGTCCTCATCGCAAGCTGTATGTATCCTTTGTAGCCGAGCTGGAACTGCGGCTTCGGAACACCGTGGTCCTTGTACGGAATGATGTAAGCGAATCCGAGCTGTTTCTCAACAGGGAGCTTGAGCGCCGCTGCTTTCAGCGCCTCCGCGAGTACCGCTCTGGGCTCGCACTGCTGGAGCAGCGTATCGTTGTTAAACAGATTCATTACGGACGCCGCGAAAGCTCCGGCGTTCTTGTCGAGCGTGCTCTTAAGGGTCTGCTGAATCGCTCCGTTGTTCAGCAGGCTGTTGAGCATCTGTGCCGGAGTAGCCTTTGCTGGGGCTTCCTGCGGCTTTGTCTGAGCCGCGGCGGCGATAACGCCGTTTGTGTTGGTCGTAGTGGTCATGATTCTTTCCTTTCCGATATCTTGAATATCATCGCTTTGGTTTCCTTAAGGTATTCTGAGTAGATGTCCGGGCGCTCTGCCTTGAGGCGCTTGCTGTCTACAGTAGATCGGCTCTGCGGCTTGTATGAGATGTGCCAGTCAACTGTCAGGCCATCTGTATTGCCATCGAGAGCTGTCTGGAGCTTCTGTTTGAGAGCCTTTTCCCGGGTTTCGAGTTCCTTTTTCTGAGCCATCACGGCTGCAAGCTCGGCAGCTTCGTCGTTCTGCTCAAACATAGCGATAGCGTTGTCCTGCCAGTCAGGGTACAGAGCTTTCAGAGTGCGTTCGGCGCTTTCGGAGCCGTCCGGTTCAGGGCGGATATCCGGTTTTATACAGTCGTTCCAGAATGCTATTTCGGATCTCAGCAGCGCCGCGCACTCGCTATCGTTCCGCTCGATGGTGAACCAACGGAACCTTTGCCCGCCGATGAGTACCGCAAGATACATGCGGTCGTACCCCATGACGTTCATGTAATGGCAGCACTGGCAGTAATAGTACAGCGGGATCTCGCCGCTGTCGAAATCAGCTTTGGCGAACGCTGATGTTGTCTTGCACTCCAGTCCGGCATTCTCGCCAATGATCTCACGGTCGACGTTCGCGGTTATGAAGTCGTATTCATCGTGCTGGAATATGTAGTTGCGGCGGCGGACCTTCTTTCCGGCAGCCTCGCAGAACCGTTCTGCAACGTACTGCTCCAGATCGCGCCCGGTGCGCATTGCCTCGTTGTCCTCGGTTTCCGGCATGCGCCCGGTCTTGTCCGCCCAGAGCTCGATCTTCGAGCGGTACGGGGTCAGCCCCATTACGACCGCCGCGTCAGAGCCTCCGAGCCCTGTCCTGCGGTATTCCAGCCATTCCTCGCGGGTGATGTCTGTGGTTTTTACTAGCTTTCTAGGCATTACTGTTCCTCCTCTGGTTCGTCGGCGCTGAGCCACGCTTCCTCGCAGAAGCAGTCATAGCAAAGCTGCTTCCCGTCAAGGAATCTCAGCTCGTCCCGGTCGTATTCTCGCTCGCACTCGTCGCAGTACCACACCGGCACATTTCTGTTCGGGCAGGAACTGCCCATACACGGTGCCCCATCAGGGCAGCCTACGCAATGATCTTCAATTCTTAGCATGTTACTTCTCCTTTATGGTCGATAAAATGCCCTGGAGTATCTTTTCGCGCTCCTCCGGCGATTTCTCGCCTGCGTCTGTGAAATGGGTCATGATTTATCCTTTCAAATCTCCGAATGTAAGCTGCCCGCCTACGTTCTTGCACATTGTTTCTTCCGCATTCTCAACGTTCGCCACCATCTGGCGGTAATAGCTTTCTTTCAGCTCGCAGGCTATCGCACGTCTGCCGAGTGTCCTCGCCACATACGGCACGCTGCCGATACCGCCGAAAGGTTCAAGCACGATATCCCCGGGGTTAGTCCAGAGCTCAATACAGCGGCGGATAACCTCAAGCTGCAAGGGGCATATATGCCGTTCGTCCTTTTCTTCCCGGGCTGAATTCTTCTGGAGCGTATCGGACTGCCGGATATCCATCCACACCGGGCTTGCGTACTGCTGCCAGACATCACAGGGGAAGCTCTCATCTGTGTGGGTCACGCGCTCCGGATTATCGCCAGGCTTCCTCATTGTGAGTATGTAGTCGGGTATTCCCTGGCGGTTCATGGCGCTGTCTTTCTTTATCTGCTTGTGGAGCAGTCCGAGCGCCTTTGTGCGCTGCATTTCCGTGACCGGGTTCTTCCATATCGTCACGCGGCTGTGATAGATGAACCCGCAGTCCTCGAACACCTGACGGAGTATCGCTGGAAAATCTTTCAGCCCGATAACGCCGTCGCGCTCCTTCATCTTCGGGAGATCCATGCAGTGGAACGACAGCAGCCGCCCCGGCATAGTCACGCGGTAGAGCTCCGCCGCAAGATACTTGAAATGCTCGTAGAATTCCTCGTCGTTCTTGCAGTTGCCCATATCCCGGTCGCTGTTGGAGTAGGTGTAAAGGCTTGCGAACGGCGGCGAAAATATCGTGTAATGCACGGAATCGTCCGGCAGTCCCTTGATTATCTCGCAGCTATCTCCGTGATACAGCGCGTATTTCTCGCCGATTGTCTGGTTTATTACATCAGGCATAGTGTTTCATTTCCTCCCATTCAGGAAGCCGCATTGCCTTGTGCGGCTCATATTCAGTGGATATTCTCACCGTTGCTGTAAGTTCGCGGCGGGTAATATCCTTTGTGAGTTCGATAAGATGTTCTTTCATCTGCTCGTTGTCGCGCTGCTTGCGCTCGATATTTTCTTTGACTGCGCCCTCCTGCGCTGAAATGATGATATACACGTCAACATCGGACTTCTGCCCGAATCTCCAGCAGCGGCGCACAGCCTGATAGTAAGCTTCGAAGCTGTCCGAAAGCCCCACGAAAACGACCTTGTGGCAGTTCTGCCAGTTCATGCCGTAGCCTGCGATTTTCGGTTTTGTGACAAGGCATTTCAGCTTTCCGGCGGCGAAGTCCAGCATGGAACTCGTCTTGAATTCCGGAGTGTCTGAGCCCTGTACATTCACGCTGCCGGGTATCAGTCGGTGAAGCTCGTCCGCTTCAGCGTTGAGGTCGCACCAGCACAGCCAGTTGTCATCAGAAGAATTAACCAGGTCAGCGGCGGCCTTGCAGCGTTCCGTGAGAGAATCCCTGCGGGCTTCGCGGCGCTCCGTAAGCGACAGGGCGACGTTTTCAGTCTGCTCGCCGTCAACGACTATCTCGTGCACGCTGAGCTTCGGCAGGTCGTAGCCCTCGCACGTATAGCCGAGCTTCTTCGGGTCGTCCATGACTACGCACCAGCTTGACAGCCAGCGCCAGAAAAGGTCTGCGGCATGCCCTTTGAGCCGCCATTTCGAGGTCTCACCGCCGTCGTGAACGAAATACATCGCGAGCATTTCCGCGCGGGTCATCACTCCGAGAAATTCAGAGTGGTTGCCGAGTTCCATGTAGTCGTTCGGCGCGGGAGTAGCAGTGCAGGCGAGCTTGTAGGGCGTTTTGCTGAACATTCCGATTATCTGGTTGCGTATCTTTCCGGAAAAGCTCTTGATAATGCTGCTTTCGTCCAGAACTATCGCTGTAAACTCAGAAGACACGAACTTGTTCAGCTTTTCGTAATTTGTAATGTTCACAGAATCGGCGGTCACGTCAGTCTGCGAAGCGCAGATGTTCACCCTGATCCCGAACTTTTCGCCCTCGCGCTGGGTCTGCGCAGATACCGCCAGCGGCGCCACTATCAGGACTTTACCGCCTGTCCTGTGGCGTATCTGTTCAGCCCATTCGAGCTGCATTGCGGTCTTTCCGTCGCCGCAGTCCGCGAATATCGCCGCACGGCCCTTCGCCAGCGCCCACTTTACAATGTCGCGCTGAAAGTCGAATAGCATGGGGTTGAGTTCTTCCTCGGGGACGGTTATTCCGGAAGATGTTGCTGTTATCGCTTTGCTGGCGATAAAATTTTCATAGGATACCCGGCTTTTATATTCTTCTTTCATTTAATACCTCCACACATCTCCGGCAAGTTAGCCCGTACCAGCGCCGCGGGGACTGGCGGTGTGACCGCGTTTCCGCACCGGGCTGTCTGCTTTGATTTCGGATATGGTCTGCCGCTGTCGTCATGGTCAATTATGTAATTTTCCGGGAAGCCCTGCGCATTGAACAGCTCACGCGGCTGGAGCATGCGCATTTTTATGTCCGTGATGATGTATTCTTCGCCGTGTATCGTCACCAGGGCAAAGCGGTCTTTTGTGGTGACGGTGTCCAGCGGGCTGTCTACCGGCTTTGGCGTTCCGTTGGAGAAATACTTCACGAGGAACGCCTGTACTTCTGCGTGGTGCGACCCTCCCGCCGTTATCGTTGCCAGCGGTTCGTCTGCCGGCTGACCATCCATGTTGTTCCGCAAGGTCAGAATATGCGCCGTTATAAGGCTGTTGTGGTCGTGCGCGGTAACTGTGTCAAGGGGCTTGCCCGCGCCGCTCCCGGCTCCCTGATAATTCCCGCCGTAGTTCTTCATGATGTGAGCGACTGAAAGCGCGTATCTGGGCGAGGTATCTACTGTCATTAACGGTTCGCTCAGCTCCTGTCCGCGTACTTCATCGCTTGTGGTCTCGCTGTGATACTGTATCAGTGTCGGCGCGACAACGCCATAGCCGTTTTTCGCTGTAACTGTTCCGAGTGGTTCGTCCGCTTTCTGCCCCCGGAAGCCCTCACCGGAATGATTGACCGTCACGATGAACGGATCGGGATTATTTATCACGAACTTTTCAATGCCCCGTGCTATGCGTCGGAGCGTGTTTTCCGCAAGGGGCTTGTCCCGCTCGAAAATGCTCTGTGCGGGTATACTCCAGTCGATACACTCAGCGGCGGTGTGATACGGCTTCAAGCCCTTGCTGTTTCCGTGCGTGGGCGGCGGGAATACAATGGGCTTCCCGTCGCACCGGGCTATAAGGTAGAAGCGCGTCCGTGTGGTCGGCGCTCCGTAATCGCAGGAGCGGAGTATGCGGTATTCCGCGTTGTATCCCAGCCCCTGTTCAAGCCTTGCCGCTTCGGGGCTGTCCGGGCTTATCTCCAGCGTTGCGCACATCTCCGTGAATGCCGGGTGATCGTGCGGAATTCCTGCTGTGAGCGCCTTTATGAAGCCGTCGAAAGTTTCTCCGGCGCGCTCCTTTATGGGCTTGCTATCAGCCCCGAGGGGACCCCAGGTGCGTATCTCCGGGACGTTCTCCAGCATTATGACGCGCGGACGGACTTTCAGCGCCCAGCGTATCGCTACCCATGCCAAACCGCGAATGTTCTTGTCAACGGGCTTCCCACCTTTGGCTCGGGAAAAATGCGTGCAGTCCGGGGAGAACCACGCCAGCCCGACCGGGTTTCCAGAGCAGACTTCCGATGGGTCTACCTGCCAGACGTCCTCGCAGTAATGACGCGCGTGCGGATGATTCGCGCGGTGCATTGCGATGGCGTCATAATCGTGATTTATCGCGATGTCTACGCTCCGTCCTGTTGCCATCTCTATGCCCGTGGAAGCTCCACCGCCACCGGCGAAATTATCTACTATCAGTTCCACTTGACTTTTCCTTTCGCTCATGGTATAATGAGCATGTGAATTATTTTGTTTGCCGCTTCCCGAATTGCCGTTCAGGAGCGGTTTTTCTTTTTCTTTACCCAGTTAGACTTCAACCTGCTCGAAGCCCACAGCGGGTAGCCGCTTTCCTGCGTGCATTCGGTGTATGAGTGCTTCGCAGGGCAGTCGTTCTTGTAGGCGCAGGTGCCGCAGTTGACCGGGTCACTGTCTGCCTTGTCTATCGTTGCTCTGTTGTACGGCATGGCTTGTCCTCCTTTCCGTCGATTTCTTCGGGAGGAATGCTCCCTTGAACGACCACACCATCACTACGCACATCAGAGCTACGAAGATGTCAGCGCCGTTCATGGAGTAGCTCCAGCCGTTCAGTGCGGATACTATCCAGCGCAGGTGGAAGCCCACCAGGGCGGCTATCAAATAGGGTATGTACTTCTTCATGCCTCGCCCTCCTCCGCAAATTTGAAAATCACGTCCAGGAGCACCGGCTCGTCAACCCTGCCATCGCGTACGATAACGTACCTCTTTCCGTCCTTGTAGATCGCAGCATAACGGATTTCAGAGCTTCCTGTCTCGACTTCTGTGTCTGCGCCAAACCACCGGAGCAGTTTGAGGGTTTTGCGGAACGCATTCACATAACCGTCAGCCTGGTCAAACCAGTTGTGCATTTTGGCTATGCGGGCGAAATTAACCGAGCTTATAAGCTCTGCATAAAATTCGGCAGCCATGTTTTTGTCAAAGTTTATTTCGTATTTCATGCCTTGTTTCCCTCCTTATCAAGAATCAGCACCATCTCGCCGTAGCTGACGTGCCTCTCTGTCGCAAGCGCTATGACCTGCGAAATAGTGAGCACGCCCTCCGGCTTTGCGCTCGGCTGTCTGCGCTTCGGGCGCTTCTTATAGAGCCGGTCGTACTCGCGGCAGTGGTCGCACTTGGTGAACTTGTTGCTGGCTGAAAGCTGGATTTTGCAGTCAACGCACCTGTGCTCCGCCTTTAGCTTCGCGTAGCGTTCTGCGTAGGTCATGACTATGCCTCCATAGCTTTCAGCTTCTTAAATCTGCGTTCCAGGTCGGCAATGTTAAGCCCCCAGGCTTCGTAGGCTATCTCGGTGTTCACGCGCTGGGCGTTCCAGACCGGAGTGTTTCGCTCGGTCATTATCGCCAGAGCCTTGTTTTTCAGGCTCTTGATGGTCGCGGGCGCGAGTTTCCCGAAAAGCTCCCTGATGTCGCTGTTGGAAAGCTCTATGCGCTGGTAGTACAGACGTATCGCAGTTTCCAGAGATGTTATCTGCGGTACGCGGACTGTCGCTGCTGTTGATGGCATTGTGATTACCTCCCTAAAAGTTCCTCGATAGTCACGCCGAATACCTTTGCAAGATATCCGAGCTCGATATCGGTTATGAATCTTTGACCGGATTCCATACGCTGGACTGCGTTCTTGTCGATGTCCAGTCCGATCACGTTCAGGCGGTCGGAAAGCTCCCGCTGGGATATCCGGAGATTTTTGCGGAGCTCTGTGACCTTTATCCCGGCGATGTTGTTTCTACCGTCTGGGGTTCTGTTTGTAAACATGGTGCTCACCTCCTTTTCTGACACCTTGTCAGGTTGACATTCGCAATGATTTGTGATATAATGACAACGAGAGGAGGTGATATAATGGAGCAGATTGTCTGTCCGCTGTCAATGGCTTCAGAGCAACCAAAGCAGTGTTTGATGTCTTGCAAATTCTACGATGTCATAACCGGTAAATGCAAGTTGGTAAAGGCTGTTGAAGTGTTAGCCAAGAAGTCCTAATGTTTTAGCGACCTCAACCATAGCCTGTGTCAGATTACATAACTCGTCTGTATTGGAAGTCTGACCGCTGCGCTCGGATAGCAGTTCCAGCTGCTTTTCGAGCGTTTCTTTTATCTTGCTGTTCACCTCTCTCACCCCCTCTCACCATATTAGAAATCATTGGCGCAGGATTATAACCTACTTTCTATTCCCGGCCGAGAATTACTTTTAGGCTCGCTCAAAGGCTCAGCTCACGTTCGAGGAACTCCCTGAACTGCGGGGTCAATGTTCGTTTCCCGCGTAGCACCATTGATACATACGCCGTGGTCTTTCCGTACTTCCTCGCGAGCGCGACCTGCGTCACATTCCGGTCTATCATGCGTTTACGAGCCTTGGTTACAAACGCGAGGTCCCGCTTCTGCTCGTTTGTGATAATCCCACCTCCCGTTAATTTATTTACAAATTCCACTTGACAAAACAACGATGATGTGTTAATATTAAATCTGGTAGTAACTTAATATTCACAGGCTGTTTTGAAAAACGTACTGCAAAATGGCTAGTTTTGCTTTACGCTCTTTTCGGTTAATTTGTTTACAAGTTTAGTATATACCAAATTTGGTTATTTGTCAACATAGGAATAACCAAATTTGGTATCTTTGTCATTTGTGCTAAAATCGTTCTGTGGAAATTGAACACAATTAACAAGACAATTAACGGAGAGTTAAATTATGAATACAGAAAGAATACTTATGGTAATCAAAGAACAATGCTCCAAGAAAGGCGTAACACAAAAAGTAGCCCTTGCCGAAAGCGGAGCAGGAGATAAATTTGTCCAGCATATAAAAAGTGGCTCGGCACCCTCAATTGAGAAGTGCCAAGCCCTAGCGGTATATTTCGGTGTATCGTTGGACTACCTCGTAGGGAACACCGATGTCCCGGAGGTCAACCGCTCTGCGGAAACTCCTGCGATGGAGATTGCCCGCATGATAGCCGGGCTTCCTGCTGCCGAACAAGAAAAACTAATCGAATACGCTCATCTTCTGGCAAACAAGGACAAGTGAGTATGTTTCGACAAAATTTAATGAATTGATGTTCATCAAGAGCTTTGACCGCATTTATTATTTGTAATGTGTTCATATATGTACCTCCAGTTTTTCTTCATTCTTGTTTTTCGACCGCGCTAATGTGATGAAAGTCTCATTTGTTAAATATAAAAAGGAAGGGAATACTATTTTTATGGGAACTCCTCAGCCTGATGTAATAACCATAGTAGGTTTTTGGATAGGAATTATAAGTCTGATAGTTGGCGTTGTTAGTTTGATTTTTACAATTTTGACAGTCGTAAATACAAGCAAAATAGTCAGCGCTGTTGAAGCAGTGAAAATCAAAGAAAAATATCCTGAAAAACACAAACAATATTTGGCATCTTTAAGAAATGAAATCAAAAAAATTAAAAATGCACAAACTTCCATTCAGGATGGAGCGGACAAGCCATATATTATCTCTGATTTGCTAAACACCTGTAAAAGCATTCAGCATTTTTACGACGCGTGGAACAAACCAGATAAGAAAACTATTAATAAATTAACTGATTATCTTAGTAACATTCCATGCGATAAAGCTATAAATGAAGAAGAAAGGGATAAAATACTTAAAGCTCTGTATGACATAACAGCAATATTAGAAAGGATTGGTGAGTTAAATGATATCGGACAGATATGAATTTGCCTATAAGGCTCTTATAAAGAGAACCAATAACCGCGAAGTAAAGTGGAGACCTATCATTGAGTATATTAAGGATTATGTTGAGCCCGTATGTACTGACAGCGATCTTGCTCAACACGTCCAAGCGTTATATCAAATGGAATGGTTCGAACTACATCTAGATGAATCTTTTTACTGCTACAAGGACGGAAAATTTCTTGCGCTTCTGTCATATAAACGTGAATCAGCAAAAGACGGTACCATAGATGAAGTAATAGAGCTAGTTGGATGTATGCACGAAAAGGCGATGATGACACCATTTCCTGAATATATTGAGGGGGGATTTGAAACGCTGAGAAAAGCAATCATGGATTATTGGGAATCAAAGAAGATGGATTACTGCTTAGAGGTGTCCGATTGCTTTGAGTTGCTGGATACATTTATAAAACAGGATTAAAATTGAGAATTGCTGCAATCTCGACAAGACTCAGTTTGACCGCTTTGGATTCCATAGTTGTTTCACATGAATCGCACATAAACAATAGTACATTTCCCGCAGGGCTTGCGGTAAGTTTCTTGCCGCAGATGTCACACCGGAGTGTAGAATAAAGGCTTCCTTTTAATTCACTTTTTTCTACTATTTCAGCGATAGACAATGATTTAGAATTGTAATTATCCATTAATTA
>OLPW01002328.1_pt1 | contig 17065 bp, 26 predicted proteins | sample 1672161 | NCBI WGS metagenome assembly OLPW01 (sample SAMEA3136654, study PRJEB25190) | human gut metagenome
CTTTTCTTCTCATATCTTTTATTCCCTGATTTTCTGTAATAAATTCATTTGGCTTTCTACCATCATTTGTTATTATCATGTATGTTTCTTCTAGTGTTTCTTTTATATTCACAAATACTTTTGATTATAATATGCAATAATTTCATCATACATATCCACTCATCTTTAATTATGATTGCTAAACCTTCCTAATCAGCCGCCTTACGATCGATTTTGTGGCAATTTTTATCCATTTTAGAGTAACTTATCGATTAAAGAAATGTTAAGCAATATCAAGCGTTTCTGATATTTCCCCAAATTGTATGCTCATACGGGGGTAAAATCTCCTGGATGAGAAAAAAGTACAACCCATTTTCCTTTATATTGATTTAATGTTATTGGCCCCATTGTGCTGTTTGCCTCAAAATCTGGAGCATATGTACCTATTTTTACATTTCCATTCATCATTATTTCATAATCCATAAAAATAAACTCCTCTCATAACTTTGTATATGTTATGCAAAGGAGTTTGTTTTTGTGAGCATTTTACTTAATTTTTTAGAATGTAACACTACTCTATATTTATTGTTATTTGCACAAGTTGATAATGTTAATATACTATCTTCTTTTGAAATATCTATATTAAACCTATATCGTAAATAATTTATCTTAAATTTGTTCTAATTCAATTAATTCATTACCACTAAATGTTAATTTCAGTAAACATGGGGATTTTATATTTAATACTTTTTCATTATTATATACAAGTTTTACATCTTTATTTACTTTACACCAATTTAATAAGAAAAACTTGATAGAGCCCCCATGACTAACTACTGCTATTCTTTTTCCACAATATTCTTTAAGTATTTTGGCGAAAAACTTATTCATTCTTTCTCTTGTCTGTTCTGCGCTCTCGCCATCTGATGTTCTAAATGTTCTGTCTAGAAGTTGCTCTTGTGAAGGATCTCGAGTAGCCTTATCTTTCATAAATTCACCTAATTCTTTTAAATTTCCTAATTTTCTTTCACCTAAATCACTATCTAAATTAAGAGGTAAATTGTTTACATTAGAAATATATTTGGCAGTTGCTTTTGCTCTAGTATAGTTACTTGACCATATTACATTTAGGTTCTGCAGTTCTTTATTTTCACTTAGTCTTTTGGCTTGTTCTTCTCCTTCAACTGATAATATTTCTTTTTCGTTAATTGATTGTGAATCTTCATTTGTATTTCTTATACCATTTTCAGTAACAGTTTCTGCATGTCTTATTAAATAAACAATAGTGTTTCTCATAACTACATTTCCTTTCTGATCTTTACGTTCCCAAATCTAACACAAATTGATGTGAATTTTTCTCTTTTTTTATTTAATATTTCATCAAGTTCATCTGCGACATTTTTAAAATCTGCTTTCATAAGCTATTTTCTTTGTATAGCCCATTCTTGAAAAATATACAACAATGTTTTCTTTGTTTTTTCCTATATTTTTATAGTCATTTAAGTCAAATCTGAAATTTTCTTGCGTGTAGAATACATACGTAATATAACCTGCTATTAGTTGCATTATTCCAAAAACGAAGTATATTGTTGACATTATATTCGTTGGAAAAATGATAAATTGAATTATAGTCCAAAGCATAAGTGTGAATCCAAATACTGTTCCTAATATTATTCCTATTTTTTATAATTAAATACACTGCCACTAAATTTGATATTCCATTTACTATTAATAAACATATTCCTGAAAATATATAATTTTGAAATAATATATCACTAAAAGGTAATACTTGAAAGTATGGTAGCATTTCATTCATTTGAAGTAATTTGCCTGTTGGATCAATTAGCATACATATACTTCCATAAACTGCTGCAATTCCTATAACCAAACACCAAAATAGTAGTATCTTCTTAATTCTCTTATATCTCATATTTATGACTTCTTTTAAAATAACAATGGTACATTACCATACATTAATATTCTTAGTAGTCCTATTATTGCTAAGTGTAATGGATAATATATATAAAATAGCCATTTCATCCACTTTAATTTTCCTCTTGAACCATCATACATTTTTAGTATTGGATATACTAATATTGAAAACAATATTATAATTCCATATATCTTGTTTACAAATATAAATGATATAAGTGCATAAGTTCCTAACCATACTTCCATACTTAATACTTGTTTTTTTATGTCTCCTCTTTTGCCATACATTGCTACTATACACATAACTGCTATCGAACTGAAATCTGCGCAAAAAGTTATAGCACATATTACTACTAATAATACTGTTTTTTGCCACTGTTTTAGTTTTGTATCTCCATATACAATATAAAGAGCGACTACCGCCCATGCAAGTGACCACATAATACTTGTTTGATTAAATATTTCTCCATTAATAAATGGAATAAAGTTAATACCAAATGCAAAGCAGTATGCAAAATGTGATATTAAAGCAAACAAAAATAGCCTTGTTACATATTTTTTCAAGTTTTTTGTGTAGTAAAACCCTTCACAAATAAAGAAAAACATAATTGGTGCTGTCAGTCTACCTATGATATGTAAAATATTACTCCATATATTATTAGGCATACCAGGAAATATTAAATCTGCAATATGATCTATTGTCATAGCTATAATTGCAACTAGTTTCAAATGGTTTGAATTTAATTTTTTCATATTTTTTCCCCTTCATATTATTCTTAATCGTTTTAGTACTCCATCTTTTTTCCAAATGTATTTTCATACCATTTATTAAGTTGTTTTCTTTTATAAAAGACATGAATCTTGTTGTTGTCAATTTTACTCATTTTTTCAATTATCTCATTCCTTTTATCTTTTCTCCAGTTTATTACAATCCATAAAAACTCCCAACTCATTTTTTCTTTGCAACCTAGTATCTCATCTTTTTCTTTACCATGGTTTTTTATAAATCTTTTTAATACTCCTATTACTTGTGCCATAGTAGAATAATCTAAATATATAACATAATCAGCTTTTTCTAGACGTTGTTGTAATGTAGAATGATATGTTCCATCTATAATCCATTTTTCTTCTGAAGCTCTTTCAAGAATTAATTTGTCACGTTCTTCCTTATCTCGTTTTTTCCAATTTTCCAAGTAATGTATACCATCAATATGGTAAACTGGCAAATTTAACTCTTTACTCAAGTTATTTGAAAGTGTTGTTTTACCGGTTCCACTTCCTCCAATTATACAGATTCGTTCCATAAAAGTTTCTCCTTTATACTTTTATTCTTCTGGTAATAATTTTTTAATTGAACTTATATATATAACTAAATATGATATTGATAACAAGAATCCACCTAGTACATCACTTGTATAATGTACTCCAAGATAAATCCTGCTTATACCTATTAAACAAATTAATATACTTAATATTGTAATTAATGTCCATTTTACATATTTATTTTTTATATATCTATAAATTAAATATATCAAATATCCATAAAAAGCCATGCTTACCATTGAATGCCCCGAAGGAAAACTATATCCTGTTTCTTCAACTATTCTAAATTCAGTTGGTCTTGGTCTTTGTAATATTCTTTTCAATAACTGATTTAAAACTGCAATAATAACTATGTTCGAAATAATTGATAGCCCAATTTTTTTATTTTTTATAAATAAAAATAACATAACTGTTGCAATTGATAAAAATATTGCCCCACCAAAATTAGTTATAAATTTTGCTATTGGTGTTACAAAATCAGATATTAAAAATGTTGATATAAGTTTATATCCAATAATGTCTCCATACATTATTTCTTTATTAAAAACATCTTCTGCTAATGCTAAAAATCCCACTAAGCAAATAAATAGTACAACCCATTTTAGATTTTTCTTTATAAACTCTTTCCAATCTTCTTTCATTTTTTCGCCTCTTATTTCTTTTGTTTTTTACTAATTATTACTGCATAATTATATAATAAGTGGCAGATAATTTCAACCAATTATCTGCCACACTTTTTATTTCATTTTTTATTAAATTTCAAACTTATATAAGCTTTCTCCTGATTTTAGCTTTTTTATAAAAGTAGCTCCAAATTTTTCATAATAATTTTTCAAATCTGTTTTTAAATACAATGTTAAAAATCCTCTATCTTTTGCTTCTTTTAATATTGCATCATTTAATATTCGTGAATATCCATGATTTCTATATTCTTTTTTCACATACATTGTAGCATACCAGGGAGTTAGTTCTTTTTCTTCTTCACAATCTTCTGGAAATATTGATATAAAGCCTATTAGTTCATGATTATCTACTAGAATCAATTTGCAAAATGACTTATTACTAAACATATAGCAAATCTTTTCTTTTTTTCTTTTAATTCTTTCTTCTTTATTTTCTTCTTTGTTGTCTGCCCATTCTTCATATTCTAATCTTGCAACTTCGTCTAGATATTCCAATTTATCTTTTAAATTATATATTATCATTTGAAGTTTTCTCCTTTTATATTATAGATTTTATTGCCCTTTTATGTATTTCTTCATCGGGTAGAATTTTAATCCTTTAACGCATTGCTCAGTATCTGTATCTATGAATCCAAAATGCTTATATATTTCATGTGCATAAGGAGATGAATTAACTGTAAAATAGCCCTTATTGTTTAGTAATTCAACTTTATTATATAGTTTTCTTCCAATCCCTTGATTATGGTATCTGCCATCTACAAAAAATAATGCAATATGGCTAATATCTTTTGTAGCAATTATTCCTAGTAGTTTATTCTCACTAAATGCTCCATAAAATTCTCTTGCATTAACCCAATTCGTATCATCAATAGATCTTTTAAATTCTTCTATACCTTCTTCAGTATAGTCAGGCGCTTCATATTCTAAGAATACTTTCCATACTAAATCTAAAGCATCTTTTATTTCTTCTTTTGATATTTTTCTAATTTCCATCATAACTCATCTCACTTTCCTATTTTACTATTTTGTCTCTCACAATCTTTATTTTACATTTTCAAATCTCATATATAAAATTGGATATGGATTTCATTGCTCATCTAGTTCTGTTCTTTTATATGTTTTAAATCCTAAGTGCTCATAAAATTGTTTTGCATTAATATTCTGCTCATTGACCGTTAATTCATTAACACCATTTTTAATGCTTGTGGAACATATTTCTTTATATTTTGTATTTCATCATTTGATAAAAATGTATGTGTTGCTTTTACTGAATCTTCCCAAACCTCTACTAATTTATCTATCAACATTGTTGTTCTATCATCTACTTCAAAGATTTTCATATTTTCCCTCTATTATTTGTTACATAATTCTAATACTTTTCTCATTGTATTTGCAGTTCTTATCGTTATTTTATCACTAATACTTGTACTAGCAGTTTTTGGCCACCAGTTTGTTTTTCTATATTCTTTTAATTTATAAGACCAGAAAATAATATTGTTGTATTCCTGAATTTTTTCAAGATTTTCTTTTGTCTCTCCAATAGTATTATATACCTCTTCATATTTTGTTGGTGGAATTATAAAAATCATGTTATCATATATTTCTTTGTTATTTGTTCCCCACCATTCAGGAGTATGTTTTAATATGTCTTCAAGTTCAGGTGCAGTTGTAACATAAACAGGTATTTCAAGATTAAATCTTTCTTTTATCATTCGTTGAATATTTTCTTTTATTACTTCTTTGTTATCTATTTCACTTTGAAAAATAGCATTTCCACTGTTCAAATATGTACTTACGTTTTCAAAACCAATTTTCTCTAGTCCTGCTTTTAATTCATTCATTGATATTTTGTTTTTACCACTTATATTTATTCCTCTTAATAATACAATATATTTCATTCTTTTCTCACTTTCAATTTATATTTTATTGAATATAACTGTTTTTTCTTTCGTTGATATTTTACCAACTTCATAACCATAATCTTTTAATTCTTTTTTGTAACTTAAAAAGGAATGATCTATTTCAAATCCAAGAATGTTTTTTATTTCTTCATAAGTCAGTTTATAGCTTTCCTTTTTATTTTCTTTTAGATAGTTCCATAATGGTTCATATTTACTCATATTTCCACTCCTTAAGTTTTCTAGTTGTTATTATATAACAAAAAGGCAGATATTTTCAACTAAATATCTGCCTCTTTTCCAAAGATTTTAATTATTCAAGAAATTCATTACCAAATCTATAATAACATCTTTTTCTTTTGGGTTTGATTCTGCAATTAGTAATGTCAATGCTGCTAATGTATTGTTGTCTATTGTTTGTTCTCCATTTTTGTATAGTATTCCATAAAAGTTTAAAAAGTATATAAACAATGTAGCTGCAATTCTTTTGTTTCCATCTGCAAATACATGATTTTTCACTATTAGATATAAAAAGTTTGCTCCCTTTTCTTCAACACTTTTATATATTTCTTTTCCAGCAAAACTTTGATAAATATTGCCTATAATTGATTCTAATCCTCTATCTCTTTCTACTGCAAATAGTGTACTTTCTTCATTAAATCTTAGTTTGTTTATTATCTCAATACAATTTTTATATTCAATTTTTCTTTCATCTACACTTCCATCTATTTTCTTTAATGTTTTATGATCATAATCATCAAGTAAATCTAGTGCTTTTGAATATTCTCCAATTACTTTTAAAATTTCTTTTGCATCATTTCCTTCTAATCGTTCATCCATACGATTTGCTATATCTATTAATTTAATTGTTTTTTCTAAATATTCTAATCTTTTTTGATTTACTGCATAACCTTTTAGCATATAATCTTTTAGTATTTGTGTAGCCCATTTTCTAAAGATAACACCTTTATCAGATTTTACTCTATATCCAACACTTAATATCATATCTAAATTGTAATATTCAATCTCTCTAGTAACTTCTCTTTGTCCTTCTTTTTGAACTGTCGCAATTTTTGCGACAGTTGGAACATTTTTTAGTTCTTCGCTTAAAGCATTATTGATATGTTTGCCTATTGTTTTTACATCTCTGTCAAATAATTTAGCTAATTGTTGTCTATTGAGCCATACTGTTTCGTCTTTTAAGTTAACCTCTAACTTCACTCCTTGATTTTCAAATAAAATAATTTCATTCTTTTTTTCTTCCATAGAAACACTTCCTTATTAATTTCCCATATCTTTAAAAATACCATTTGTTTAATTTCTTCACTATTCTCTTTATTTTTTAATATTGAAAATGCTATTTTATACACTAAATTGCCACATTTATTATATAGTTCATTAAATACATCTTCTTGCTTGTTTGTTTTTAACTCTGCAAAAAGTTTATGTAATCCTTGTTTATTTATAGATTTCATAATATTTACCTCTATTATTAAGTGCTCTTACCCTAGTGCTACATCTAAAATCATCATTATTACAAATCCAAGAGCAACGCCTATTGTTCCTATATTTGAATGTTCACCATTTTGAGATTCTGGTATTAGCTCTTCAACAACTACATAAATCATAGCTCCTGCTGCAAATGATAATAAATATGGTAGTATTGGTACTACTGTGCTTGTAAGTAATATTGTAATAATTGCTCCTATTGGTTCTACTATGCCCGAAAGTGATCCATACAAAAAGGCTTTTGATTTTGACATTCCTTCGCTTTTTAATGGCATTGATATAATTGCGCCTTCAGGAAAGTTTTGTATTGCAATTCCTATTGCTAAAGCAAATGCTCCTGCCATTGTTATTCCAGTATTTCCAATAAGTGCACCAGCAAATGTAACACCTACTGCCATTCCTTCTGGTATATTGTGAAGTGTAACTGCAAATACCATCATTGTTGTTTTCTTAAGTTTTGCTTTTATTCCTTCTGTTTTATCATTATTTAAGTGTAAATGCGGAATTACACTATCAAGTACAAGTAAAAAGGCTATTCCTAGTATAAATCCAACTGCTGCTGGAATCCATGCTACTTTTCCTTGTTCACTTGCCATATCAATTGATGGTATAATTAAAGACCAGATTGAAGCTGCAATCATTACTCCTGATGCAAAACCTAATAGTAATTTTTCTACTTTTGAGTTCATCTTGTTTTTCATTAAAAATACCATTGCTGAGCCAAGTGTTGTGCCTAAAAAAGGTATTGCTAAACCTGTTACTAAATTCATAAAATCTCCTCCTTATTTATTTGTTTCTATAATAAATTTTAAATCTTCTATAGCCTTATCTATATTCATCATTCCATTAATAATCCAATTTTATAAAATAATTTCCATATATTTTTTGCAACTTATCATATTCTACATTCAGTTCTTCTATTTTCATATCTCTTCCTTGCAATAATTATTTAATTCCATCCCTCAAATATACTTTTATTTGTTTTATGATATGAGGAATATTATAGTTACCTGCAAATTTTTCATTATTTAATAATTCTTCATTTATAGTTACCCATTCAAGTTTATTTTTTTCTTCTACCAAAGTTACTTCATTTTTTAATATTCCATAGTATACTTGTAAATTGTTTTCATATTTAAAGTAATTTAAATCCATAAAATGATCTAACTCAATATCATTACTGCTTATTCCTGTTTCTTCAAATAGTTCTCTATAAGCCGCTTCATCATTCGGTTCATTTTCTTCTACTTTGCCTCCAACAAAATTGTATAATCCTTTGTATGGCTCTTTTGCTCTAATACAAAATAGAACTTTTGTTAAATCTTTATTAAATACTACTATTAAATTAAGTCTTTTCATAATCTCACTCCTATTTTATTTTGCAGTTCCTATGTTAATTTTCTTTGCTACTTTTCTATTTAATTTCAAACTACCAAATCTTGTTGCAAATGCTATTAATTTATTATGGAATCCAACTACATATACTGCCTTGTTTTTCATCATTGCTTTATAGCTCTTTTCAGCTACCTCTTTAGCTGTATCTACTTTCATCTTTTTAAACATATATGATTTTTTCATTGATGCTCTTTCTTCAAATTTTGTTTTGGTTGGTCCTGGGCAAATTGCAGTTACAATTACTCCTTGGTCTTTTAGCTCTTCATGTAAGCCTTCTGAAAAAGAACGTACAAATGCTTTTGAGGCATAATACATTGTCATAAATGGTCCTGGTTCAAATGAAGCAATTGATGCAATATTCATAATTCTTCCACTTTTTCTTTTTGCCATATCTTTTCCAAACATATATGATAATTGCATAACAGCCATCATATTTACCATTGCTAGATTTTTTTGTTTTTGCCATTCAACATCTATATAATTCCCATAAGTTGCAAATCCCGCATTATTTATTAATATATCTATTTCTATATTACTTGCTTTAACTTCATTATATATTTCAGAGTAACTTTCTTCTATGCTTAAATCTTTTACTATATATTTTACAGATATATTATACTTACTCTCTAAAGTTTGCTTTTGTTCTTTTAATTTTTCTTCATTCATTGCTACAGTTACCAAATTATATCCTTTTTTAGCAAATAATTCTGCAAACTCTTTTCCAATGCCACTTGTAGTTCCAGTAATTAATGTATACATATTTATACCTCTCCTTTTCGTCTATTTTATATCATAAAAGCAGATAATTTTCAATTACCTGCTTTTAGTTTACCTTTCTTCACTTTTATTATGCTCTATACCTGCTGTTTTTCCTCTTAAATCTGCTACTATTTCATTTTTCTTTTCTTGCCATTGCTTTGAATTTATTTGCTCAAATCTTATTAATGCAGTTCCAACGTTTTTATCATGTCCAAAAATGTGTGTAGCAAGCTGAGCTTCTGGAGTTTCTTGTACAAATTTTTCATCACTAAGTTGTTTCTTACTATATGAATGAGTTGTAAAGTCTAATTCTTCTAAAAATTTCATTTCTCTTTTTATTACTGCTGGAGATATCATATATATACTATCTTTATCTTTGAATCTATAAAAACCTCCGTCTCTCATTTCTTTTATTTTATCAATTGCATCTAATAACTGTAAGTTAACTAGAGCTATTGTTTTTGATATTCCATTTCTCGCCATTAATTCATGCAAGTCTGTTGGTAAGTGTAAGTGAATACAATTCCCTGATATTCCATAAGTAAACATATCATTAATAGTATGTTTTTCCTCATTTCTATTTTGAGAAATTTCTTCTATTTTCTTTGACAAGGTTTTTCTTATATTCTGCTCACTATTTCCTAATCTTTCTGTAATTTGCTCAATTTCAGTATTACTTTTCATGTCTAATTGACCAAGTAAATGATTTACTGCTATTTCGTTTTCTGGTGTTCTCATTGATATTAAAATATTTTTTACTTCTTTTTTATTCATTATAATATCACTTCCTTTTTACTAATTATAACATAAATAGTAAAATTTAGTAAATAATTCATGTTCTATTTATTGTCACTAACCATTTTTCTTTTAAATACTATTATTGATATTGCTAAAATCGCAATAGTGTATATTAAAAATACAATTATATTTCTTAGGCTTATTATTTGAATGTTATTATTCATTATTCCTTTTATAATTGTTACACAACTTTCAAATGGAAGTATGTTGCATATTTTTGCAAACATATCTCCTAATATTTCTTTTGGAAAATATATTTCTCCTGTAAAGCATACTAATTGTACTACAATACTTGATATTCCTGACGATGCCTTTTCTGTAAATGTGCTTCCTATCAATATTCCTATTGCTATAAATAGTATTGCAACAATAATAGATACTAAAATTGCCAATATAATGTTTATACTAAAGCTTAATCCTAAGATTATGGCTAATATAAAAAATAATACATTTTGAATAATTATTATGGGAATTATTGAGATTATATAACCTAATATATATTCTACTGGTTTCATTGGGCTTGTTCCAAGTCTAATTAATAATGATGTACTTCTATCTTTTGCAACAAGCATAGCTGTAAAAAGCGTTAGGAAAGAAAATCCAAAAATAATTATTCCTGGTGTAAAGTTTTCTAATTTATAGTTTTCACTTGGTATATTAAATTGTTGAAATATAAAAAGTAAAAATAATGGCAATAAAATTGCAAATATTATACTTAATGGATCTCTTATTATTTCTTTAAAATTTCTTTTAGCAAAGTTTATTATTCTCATAATTCTCCTCCTGTTGCTATTTTTACAAAAGCATCTTCAAAATCTTTTGCATTTGATTTTTCTATTAATTCTTCTGGAGTTCCTACATCTATTAAACTTCCTTTTGCCATTATTCCAACTCTATCTGATAAACTTTCTGCTTCTTCCATATAATGTGTAGTTAGTATAATTGTTATTTTTCCTTTTTGACTTTCTATAATACTCCATAGCTCTCTTCTTGCAATAACATCTAAACCTAGTGTAGGTTCGTCAAGAAATAGTATTTGTGGGTCATTTATTAAAGCCATTGCAATAGATACTTTTCTTTGCCATCCTCCAGATAAAGTTTTTGCCTTTTGATTTAGTATTTCTTCTAATTTGAATGTTTTTACTAATTCATCAATTTTCTCTTTTGGATTTTTTATTTGATATACTCCTGCTATAAATTCCAAATTTTCTTTTACAGATAAATTCATTGCAATTGCAGTTTCTTGTGGTGATACATTTAAAATTTCTTTTATCTTCTGTTTGTCTTTGTTTATATCTAATCCATTTATTTTTATGTTTCCACTAGTAGGTAAAATCAAAGTGGATAGCATTTTTATTGTAGTGGTTTTCCCTGCTCCATTTGTACCTAACAAAGAAAAAAGCTCTCCTTGTTTTATTTTTAAACTAACATTATTAACAGCTGTTTTTTCTTTAAATTTTTTAGTTAAATTTTCAATTTCAATTGAGTACATTTTTACTCATCTCCTTTTTGGAATATTTTATTTGATAAATCCTCAATAATATCAGACTTTACTAAAGCTATTCCTTGTTTTTTATCACATAAAACAACAATTGAATCTCCCGGATTTATATTGAACATATCTCTTGCTTCTTTTGGTATTACAATTTGTCCCTTTTCTCCAACTTTGCAAATACCAACATATTTATCTTTTTTCATAATTTTCTCCTTTCAGTCTCAGTTATACTTTTCATACTTATTATACTTTTTGAATGTAAAAAAAGCAACATCTTTTTAAAATGTTGCTTAAATATTTTAATATGAAATATTTTTTGTACTATACGTTACAGTGTTATTGTTTGAACTTGTACTACTATTTCCATTTGAGCTTGTATTATTTTTATTTGAATTCGAATTATTGTTAGTATTTAAATTAGTATTGTTGTTTTTGCTTGGTGTACTTATTATTGCAACTTGTCCAGTTCCTTTTGATGGTGTTTTTTCATCTTTGTTAAATATTTCTTCAAAATCAATGCCTTCATCCATTATTTTATCAAAATCTACATTTTTGTATGTAAAAGACACAACTACTACAATTAGCATAATTGCTAATATTATTCCTAGTATAGCTGGAGCCATTGATGTTTTTTGCTCTTCTTCATCTTTTAATTTTATATGTGTATTTTTAGCTTTCCAATTTTCGATTTTTATTGGTAGCCACAATCCAAAAATTCCAAATGTAATAATACATAAAAACCACCATAATAAATAGTTTCCTATTAAATTTAATGATTTTCCTGTAAATACTATTTTCTTGCGATTTATAATTGTATGTTTTGCAAACCATTTTTGTCTATAACATACTACAAATGGAAATAATAGTCCAAATGAAATAAATGTTAGTATATTACTAAATAAATTTACTCCAATTATACCTAATACTCCTCCATCGAAGTAACTGTCTCCTTTGACAAATTCTTCTTTTTCAAAATGAATATTCGAAACTATCCATTGCTCTTTTTTTATTGGAATCCAGAATCCATAAATTCCTAAAGTAATGATTGTAAGAAAAATCCATTTAAATTTTTGTACAAATAAAGATGCTCCTGTACCTTCAAATTTAAGTCTTTTTCCATTGTATACTGTATGGTCTATAGTATACGCAATAAGTAATTTTTCTGCCCATGCGTTGGCAATTCCAAATGTTACAGCAGTTATTATAAAAGCTAGAATTCTGTAGCCTAGCCATTCCAATACTTTTCCATCAAAATACGAATCTGTTCTTTCTACCTGTTTTACTTTTTGAATTTCGTCATATTGTGTTTCATCTTCTGTTTTTACTTCCACAGCTGTTTGGTTGTTCTTTTGTTCCTCCATTACAATTTTCTCCTTTTTCATATACATTATATATATCATAAAGTCATGAAAAGAGCAAGTAATTTATATTTACTTGCTCTTAAATTTTTTAATAGTTTTCTGCTTTTATTTCAAAGTATGCTTTTGGGTGTGCACATACTGGGCATACTTCTGGTGCTTTTGTTCCAACTACTATATGTCCACAGTTTCTGCATTTCCATATTTTTATTTCTCCTGCTTCAAATACTTTTCCTTCTTCAACTTTTTCTAAAAGTTTTTTATATCTTGCCTCATGCTCTTTTTCAATTTTTCCTACTTCAGTAAATAAGAATGCAATATGGTCAAATCCTTCTTCTTTTGCCTCTTTCGCCATTCTTTCATACATATCTGTCCATTCAAAATTTTCACCTTCTGCTGCAGCTTTTAAATTCTCTACTGTTGTACCAATCTCTCCACCATTTAATAGTTTAAACCATAATTTTGCATGTTCTTTTTCATTGTCAGCTGTTTCTTGGAATATTGCAGCTATTTGCTCATATCCTTCTTTTTTTGCTTTACTTGCAAAATATGTATATTTGTTTCTTGCTTGTGACTCTCCGGCAAAAGCCTCCATTAAGTTCTTTTCTGTTTTTGATCCTTTTAGTTCCATTTTAATTTTCCTCCTTATTTTTTTATTTTTTATTTATAACTATAGTAGATATAGGTATTAACACTAAAATATATGGTATTATATACCTTGATTTTGCCTCCCACAATATATGAAAAGCAAATCCACCTATAAATATTGTTATTAAAAATATTAAATCAAGTGATAAATTCTTTCTATTTTGTATCAATACTATTAAACTACATACACAAGTTAAAGTCAATAACACTTTTTGATAAAATTCCAATGGCTTAACCAGATTATCTAAGTTTCCATTTACTTCACTATTTCTTATTGCTGAATATGTATTTTCTGCCCACATAGAAGTTATTTTATCTATATAGAACTTAATTGTATAACCAGGATTTTGTAAAAAATATTCTATTCTTTCTTTTATTTCTTGTTTGTACTCATCTGATATGTTGTCTAATCTATCAAATGCTTTTTCCCTTGTAGATTCATTATACCATCCATTTGCTCTTGGTCCTTCTTGCATTGCCATGAGTACATAACCTATGCTAGGATATGTTTTATTTCTTTCTAAGTTATATTTATCTAAATAATATCTACTTACTATTGATGATGGAAATATTGATATTACAACATACATTATTATAATTGCAACACTTAGTAAATTTTTCTTCCAACTTTTCTCCTTAATATTTTTAAATATATTTAATATTAAGTATATTACTGTTGCTATTATAAATATTAAACTATTCATTCTCATCATATATGCAATCATTGTTAAAATAGTAGTAAATACAATATACCTTATTTTTTCAGTTTTTGTATATTTCATTGTAAAATATACTGCGAACAGACATAGTGCTAAGCTTGGAATATCTCCATATATAAAATTCGAAATTATGGGTAATGTAAAAAATGTTAATATTAAAAGCATTAACAATACTTTGTTTGTTTTATATTCTTTAGACAACTGATTACATATTTTATATAATGCAATAATAATTAATACATTACTAATAAGATTTACCACTCTTAATATTTCCATTGCATCAAAGTGTACTATTCTAAAGAAAACATTAAACACAAATGCCAAAGTTATTTGTTGATGATATGTTTGCATATATTGGCTTAGTGGAATTCCAGCATAAGTAAGATTTGGCAAAAATTCTTCTGGATTATCTCTGTAAAATGTTTGTGCTAAATTAACAGCATGTACTTGGTCTCCAACTACTGGCGGATTTACCTTTATTAGCCATATTACATTAAAAATTATGTATATAATTAAAACTATTCCAAATGTCCATTTTCTTATTTTTGTTCTTGCTTCATTATTATATAAATACTTGTCCAATAGTTTACTTCCAAAGTACAATAATGCTCCTACAATTACAAGCCCCGCAATATATATTAAACTATTGAATGTTATTGTAATATGCTCTGAGCTATCTAATGTAGCTGTATATATTATATTTAACAAAATAATAATTGATAAAAATATTACTCCAAAAAAATATATAATCTTCTTCATTTTTTACCTCTTTTTTATTTTCTTGTAAAATCCTATCATAAAAATAGATAATTAGCAATCTCTAATTATCTATTTTTGTTTCTATGCTTTTTAACCTAATGCAACATCTAGTATCATCATTAAAACAAATCCAAAACTCATTCCAAGTGTCGATAAGTTTTTATTACCATTTATTGATTCTGGTAAAAGTTCTCTTGCAACCACCGTAATCATTGCACCTGCTGCAAATGCTAATAAAAACGGTAACATACTTCTTATATATATTACAAGTATTGCACCTATTACGGCTGATATTGGTTCAACTAAAGCTGACGCCTGACCTATCATAAAGCTTTTAGATCTTGAATAACCTTCTGTTCTAAGTGGCAATGATACAGCTGCTCCTTCCGGAAAATTTTGTATTCCTATTCCAAGAGCTAACATTATTGCTCCTATTAGTGTCATGCCAGGTACTCCTGTTGCAATGCCTCCAAATGCAACGCCTACAGCCATTCCTTCAGGAATATTGTGAATTGTAATTGCTGCAATTAGTAATATGCTTCTTTTTAAAGAATCTTTGTTATCAATGTTTTTTTTATTTTTTAGCATTTTATCTAAGAACTTATCTGATAATAGCACAAACAAACTGCCTGTTATAAATCCAACAGCTGGTAAAATCCATGCTATGTATCCAAGTTCTTGTGATAAGTCAATTGATGGCTCTAGCAAAGACCAAAAAGCTGCAGCAATCATTACACCTGCACTAAATCCTAAAATTGTGTTTAAAATTTTACCATTTACTTCTTTAAAAAAGCAAACTACAAGTGCTCCTAAGGCTGTTACGCCCCAAGTAAATATTGTTGCAAGTAATGCTTGAATTACCGGGTTTAATGTTTCAAACCAATCCAATTTATTCACCTCACATTACATAATATGTTTTTTATTACATAATGTGACAAGAGCAAATAACTAGAAAACTAATTACTTGCTCTTGTAAATATTATTCATTATTTGTAACTTCATATCCTGTCAAATTAGGTCTTGTAACATCTTCATCTGTTAACTCATTAAACTTCCAATCTTTAAATTCAGATATACAATCATATTCTTTTCCATCAATTACTTTTTTACCATTTTGTGCTTTTAATATCATTCCACTTTCTTTGCTATACCAAGTTATTAATCCTGATGTATTTATTTTATAGCATTTTTCTCCATTTACAGTGTCAGATGTTATGATTGAAAATATTTTCATTATATTTTTATTTTCTTCATCTATCATGTAAGGAGGAAGTTGATTTACAAAAAATTCTGATGAGTTTTTATATACAGAAGCTTTTAAATTTTGTGGAACTAGTGTTATTTGTTCGTTTGCTCCTAGGTCATACCAAAAAATTAAACTATTATCATTATTTTTTAATATCTGCATACTTATTTTGTCTTTTTTATAAAAGCTCATACTTGATTTAGTAGTTTCACTTTCATTATTCTTATTATAAGATTCTACATGATATGAGTAATTGTTTTGGCTTATAACATCTTTTTGATTTGCTACAATTTTTTCAATAATGTTATGTTTTCTCATAATATCTACAACCGATGCTACCATAACAATTACAAATAAAATTAAAGCTATCCAATTAATTATATGATTATTCTTTTCTTTTTTCATAATAAAATCCCCTTTTCCTTTGTTTTACAATATTGATTATATTATAACCCTATTTTAAAATCAATACTTATATCAAGAATTTATATTTTTCTAGAAATTCAAACTGTAGATTTAAAATAGATATGTCACAGCAAATTGAAAAATAAAAATAGGAAATAC
>OLPW01002340.1_pt1 | contig 17023 bp, 13 predicted proteins | sample 1672161 | NCBI WGS metagenome assembly OLPW01 (sample SAMEA3136654, study PRJEB25190) | human gut metagenome
CATGAATCCTTCATACTCTGATGCAGCTATCATTGCAGAAGCATCCTTACAACTCTCCCATGGATTATCCTGCCAGCCCATGAATTCAACCTGATTCTGCTGCCCAAGATACTTAACGATTTCTTTAAGTTCATCCTCTGACTCACCTGTTCCGACAATCTTAAGCTTCCACTTATGTCTTGCTCTGTATAAAGCCTCAAGTATAATATCAACTCTCTTAACATCCTGCAGCCTTCCCACATAACACATAGTATTGACACCTGGATCTTTCCCGACAAATGTCTGCATATGTACAGGGTTTCCCGTCAAATATGTTATTGCCTCCGGACATACCGCCTTAACCGACTCTTCATTACTCCTGCTTATGCACAGATGCGCATCAGCCTTTAACATCTCATTAATCCCGCCTAGCCCGGCTGCCTGATACTGCGATATATCACTGTGAACCCACGATAATATTATAAAATGCGTATCAAGTGCCCTTCTCACCGTATCTGCCACAACACACATAGCTGGCCAGTTCGTTGCCACACATATATCCGGTCTGCCATAGCTGTTTATAAATCCTGCATAATTTCTTGCAAAATGTGTAAGCTTTGAATTAATGTTATCATCCATACATTCGGCAAATGAATATGCTTTATTATATCCTTCAAGATATTTCATTCCCGGAGCCATATGAATAACTCTTATGTCATATTCATCACCCGGCAGCTTCCTTGTCCACGCCCGTATAACATTTTCAATTCCACCTGTTCTTCCACCAACCGGAGAAAGAATATCAATTGTTATCACTCTGACCTCCGTCTTATATTAACCATTAATCATTAATACACATAATCTTTACATAATCCTGTGACTTATCCCTCATAATTCGTGTTCCTTCCTGAATATCTGAGAGATTAAACTCATGTGTTATAAAACACTCTGGATGAATAGTCCCGGTTTTAAGCAGACTAATCACATAATTCCAGTCATCATCCATGTTTCCAGTGTATGATGAATTCCATGTTCCACTTAACTTTAACTGCTTTCTTAATATCTTCCAGTAAATATCCTTTGGTATATCCATATCAGAATATGGATTTCCAACAAGTACAATATGCCCTGCCGGAGCGCACAGTTCTATAGCCTGATTAATTGTTTCATTTTTCCCTACGCATTCAAAAACATAATCAGCATTTATATCCTGCGGACTGTAATGTTCCTTATCTATACCAATCTTTGCCGCATATCTTTCCTGCGATTCCTTATTGCCATATACATATACATCATGAATTCCTGATGCTTTAAGAAGCATAACAAGCAGCATGCCAATAGTTCCTGCTCCAATAACACATACATTGGTTCCTTCTTTTATAGTGAACTGACGCATCGCATGTACTGCTACTGCCATAGGCTCAAGCATCGCCGCCTGCCTGTAAGAAATATTCTCCGTAAGCTCAAGAAGATTCCACTCTGGTACCGCCACATACTCAGCAAGTCCGCCATTACAACGTGATCCCAGATAATTATAATTACTGCACATCTCATAACGCTTATCCTGACAGCATTTACATTTTCCACAAGGAATAAGTGGAAACACTCCTACTCTCTTTCCGGACCAGTCAGAATCTCCATTATATGTCTTAACAACTTTACCCGAGAATTCATGACCAATCACTATTGGATGAACGTGGGCTCCTGTCTTATATATTCTTGGAATATCTGAACCGCATATTCCTGCTGCCATCACTTTGACAATAACCCAGCCATCCTTTAGCTGGGGTTCTTCAATATCCTCATAGCGCATGTCATTAATGCCATATAACACCTGTGCCTTCATACCTGTTCTCCCATTATCCTCTGCTCAAACCTGTCATAATCAGACTTTGTTGTAATCTTATAATTACTCTCATCCCCCGGTATCATAACGATATCCATCCCTGCCATGACTGCTGGTTCACTTGACCCATTAATATTCATAATATCATCCGGCATAAGGCTTTCATTAGCCTGAATGTATGGCTTAAGTCTGAATAGCTCAGGTGCCTGTCCTGCATATACATTTTCTCTTCTGATTAAAGATGTAATAGTATTTCCATTATCACTATAATATACTGTATCCTTCATAGGCAGTACTGGAAGAACCCCATCATGTCCAGATAACGCTTCTATACACTTCTGGATTAATTCTCCTGTAAGAAACGGTCTTGCCGCATCATGTATCAGTACATTAACATCTTCCTCTCCATAAGCCCTGCTTATTGACATAAGCCCATTATATACAGATAACTGCCGGTTCTTTCCCGGAAGCACATATCCTGCCAGCTTTCCAACCTTTTTAATATGATCCTGCCACACAACATCAGCCACAACCCATATACTGTCTATATATGCAGACTCATCAAGTGTTTCGAGACAATAATCAATCACCATCCTGCCACCACACATAAGATACTGCTTGGGTATATCCGCACCTAACCTGCTCCCTGTTCCTCCTGCCAATACTAATGCTACGTTCATAAATATGCCTTTCTATCCTAATAAAGCATTTGCAATGTCATTATATATGTAGTCTGATGCCTTGATTCCATTAATTCCTGCATAATCTAGTTCTTCCTCATATACGCGTTGTCTTATAGCCTTTCTTGTATCATTGCCAGCCAGCACCACATCCTCAAGAAAAGTATCTATTCCATAATAATCAGTACCCTTAACTTTATAATGTGCATCAATTATTTTCTTTCCAAGCTCATTAAATCTCTGTTCTGGTCTTTCAAGAAATAACATAGGCTTTCCTGTATACAGATACTCTCCTACAAACGAAATAGAATCGTCTATCATTGCATCCGATGTATCAAACAATTCCAGATAGCTTCCCTCTTCCTGAACCCTTGCATTAGGCAGTCTGCGAAACTCATCAAGATACGCTTCATATTCATCAATTGATTTCATATATCCATGCTTAACCAGTCCATTCCTGAGATTCGGATGTGGCTTAAAAACAAATGAAATACTGTCCTTATACTTCTTAGCAAGATATATGTAAAAATACATGTTCTTGTCAAATGTAGAAAACGACAATACATTAGTATCCCCAACTGAAAAATGTGGTGCAATAATAACCTTCTTATACCCATTCGCATCTCTGTTTTCTGGTATTCCCCACATATTTCGTATATCTTTTTCTGTATAACTGTGTTCATCATAGAAGTAATCCATCTTAATATATCCACTATTACGGACATTCTTTCCGCCAAGTGCCTCATACCTGATAAACTCTTCATAATCTGTCTTAGTCTCTGTATATACTCTCCAACACAGATTCATAAATTCCTTGTTATACATACATAATTCATCAAATCTTCCTGTCTGGGAATTGCCAACAGTCAACCCATATGATATATATACATTAAGCACTGAAAACGGCAAATTAATAATCTGATAATTCTTTACCATATCCAGATACCATGGTGTAACATGAATAACTACATCAGGAACACCACCTATATCTTCCCATCCTGTAATCTCCTCTGTATCAGGGTCATACACATGCTCTACATTATAGCCATTCTCTTCAAAATACTTATATGTCTGGGAATATGTCTTTCCCCGTTCTTCCTTAGTCCTTCCGATTATAGGAACCGGAACAACAACTGGCAGAAACCTGTCGTCATCTCTTAACATTTTATATATACGCTCTGCTGGCCACTCTGCTGCTGATATTGGAAGAAATGCAACCTTTATCTTCTGTCCATCACGCAGTCTCTTATCTATATTAGACTTACCACATCGGATTGCAGCATCATAGCAATAATTATAAAGCTTGTTTCCATCTTCCATACTGCCTGTAGCAAAAAACATGGCAACAAGATGGGCGTATGTATATCCGGCTGCCTTTTCACCATCTACAAGCCAGTTATTATCAACAGCCTCTGCAAGTTCTGTCGCAAGCCTGATTATCTCATCCTGCCCCATCATAACAGGATTATTGTCTATTATCATAAATTTCTTATCTCCCTTAAAATCTCCCCATATGGTCTGTCTTTGCCAAAAAGAAGTGTTGTTCCAAGCACGAACCCCTTAACCCCCATTGGCGCAAATGTGGTAATTTTATCTGCACTGCACGCTCCATCCCAGTACACCTCAAAATCCATCTCTTTACGGATATTAAGAAGTCTTTCTATCTTTTTCCCAACATAAGGAAGATACATCTGTCCTGCATTACCTGGATTAACAGACATTACAAGAACCTTATCTACAATCTGAAGCATCTCCATAACTGTCTCAACACTTGTCCCCGGATTAATTGCTATTCCCGGAACCATTCCTGCATCAATTATCTTCTGCAGTGTTGTTGACGGATGATACTCTGCTTCAGGATGGATATACACTGTATCCCCTTTCCTTAATGACTCCAGAAAGAGATTAATATGCGTATTAGGATGCTCTATCATAAGGTGAACATCCATAGGCTTATCTGTAGCCGACCTTATATATCGCAGGTCATTAAGTGACATTGCAAAGTTAGGCACATAACGACCATCCATAATATCAATATGAAATGAATCTACACCTGCTGCCTCCAATTCTCTTACTTCTTTCCCAAGGTTGCCAAAATCGGCGCACATCATAGATGCTGTTAATTCTGTATACATATTACTCTCCATTCCTGCCCGTTTTCACACTATTTTCTCTACACCATACCATACTCTTTCAGTAAGCGTAACTGATACTCTCTATCTGAAGCAGACTTCTTTAAATCTTCAGTTCTTCCATCTGCTAAAAGCAACGTAATCAACTGATTTAACAATTGCTGTTCTGCCACAGTGTAGCTCTCTGACCTTATTAACAAATATCATATATTCATCCAGCCACTTTCACGACTGTCTTATATGAGGATTCTTTCCATTGTTGATGTTATACACCATACACTTAAGTTCCAGCTTCGAATCATCTGTTTCAGATTGCGTCCATTATATCATACAATCCTGCTTTATACCCTATTAAAAGCAAGATTTTCATTGACATAAAGACATAACCAAGATAAACAGACCCTGTACCGCCCCATTGCCATATAAAAATATAACAACCGCACAGGTAATATAGAAAAACCGCTTTCGTTAAATACATATCATATATAATATATACTAATACAATTTAGTGCATTTATCAAGCATTAATTGTTAAATCCCAGATCAAATATATACTTATTGCGATAATTCCCCTGATTTTCCCTGATTGCTTCGCTAACCCCTGTACACCATCCAGAAGCAAGAAAAGAATTGCACTGTGCAAGAAGTGCAATAGAAGCAGCGTACTCCGCTCCAAGATTAAATCCTGTCTGCCTGTCTGGTTCACTTCTGTGATAATCATACAGTAATTGTCCAGGTCTGGTTGAATATCTTTGCTGATCTGTAAAATACACTTTATCTCCGAATCTGTTGCGGAAATATTCAACATAAGATAAATCCTCAGTTGCTATGTATATATATTCCAATCCATCCCATGTACTCATAAGTTCATCAATCTTATCTGCCATCATTTCTTTGGTTGCATGAACCGGGTGATTCTTTAAATGTGTATTAACAAAATCTGTTCCTCTTGCAAGCACTTCAAGAGTTCTGTCAGGATATGGGAGATAGCTTTCTTTTTTCTCTTCTATATATCTAATCATTGCATCATTATATTCTCCGCAAGACCATGACAAAACTGCATCCTCACTGATATTTTCCATAATAGTACTCTGTACACTTCCATTATAGAATCCTGGAGAAAAATACACATTCGCACTGTGTATAACCTCTTCCAGCGTATACCCTTCTGGCTGATTAAAGAATTTGCTCCATATATCATCACCTTCAAAATCAGAATAAAAGCTGTTTCCCGACATGGTAAGCCTGACTACAGGTACCATTCCCTTAGCCTTTACATACTTTGCACATGTCACTATTTTAGAAAATATTGTAAAAAGTCCAAGTTTGTTATAATACCCATCTATAACAAAAAATTTCTTATCAGGATTAAGGCTGCCTAATGATCTATAATCCGAGAACATATATGTAAAAGACATGACCTCTTCATAATACATAATCCCATCATTATACCGGTCCATGCTTTCCTGATGTGGAAGTCCGTCTATTACATGAAGGCATCTGTATCCTTCCATCAATTGTGTAAATCATGAATCATCCGGCTCTGGTTCATAGAAACATTCCACCCCATCAATATCGTCAAGATACTCAATCATTCTCTCCCATTTACTACCAACAAGCACAAGTCTTTTTCCAGTCCATTCTCCTAACGCTGTCCTGCACAATTCAACAGAAAATTCATTGCAATCATAAAGAAATATACAGTCATAACTATTAAGGAACCACATATCAACGCCCCCATCATATCTGTATCGGTGTGCATATGTGCCTCCCTGTAATTTAAGTATTTTGCTGTTCTTTCCATCCGGATCAGATGCCACTGCATACCCATGCTTTAATATTATAGGCGCCTGCCTGTACATATCCGGTCCATATGGTATTACCTGCCCGGCATTAATTCCATCTGATTCAATTATCTGCCCGTATGTCAATCCTGTGTCATTATCAGCCTGTGAATTAATTGCCAGTTCTATAACCATAATAGCCCTCATTTCTGCTCATATTAAGCAATGATATCTTAATACTCATTAAGCCAGTTTACTTACCATTTTCTGGTAGTTATCTTTTGTCTTCTGCCGCTCTTCCTTATGTTTCTCATCAATCCATCCGCCATTAAAATGATGTATTGAATGAGTATTCTTAGTTATACATGTCTCACCGCTCATATAATCATATGGTTGGAAATAATCTGACGAATAAATAGTCATTCCATCAATTGTCTGCGTTGTATTGTCAGGGATGAATCCCTCCTGTATAAACGGCATCGTCTCATAATATCCGCAGGTAGTAAGATTAAGACTTCCATCTTGCATAATAAATTCTTCATTTATTCTGAAATCCAGCATCTTCTTAATCATTGGATGATGGGGAACTGCTCCGCTGCATCCACCCATATTAATATTTCCCCATTTCTCCACTCCAGTAAATGCTTCGTTTCCAAGAAGATCATCAAGATTCTTAATTATCTCTACATCTGTATCAATATACAGACCTCCATAATTATAAAGAATATCCAGTCTGGCTATATCAGGAACAAACCCCCATTTCCCTGCCTCATATGCCTGTTTCATGTATATATTCTTCCCTACATCATAATTATCCTCATCCCAACGGACAATCTTATAATCAGGACAAAACCTTTTCCAAGATTCAATACATTTTACAAGATACTCAGGCATCGGATTCCCTGAAAACCAGCAATAATTAATTACCTTCGGAATTCTGACCTCTGATGGTCTGTCAGAATAGCTACCCATTCCCAGTTTCCTTGCCCTGATTGCCAGTATAATCGGAATAATTACCCCAACATTTTCTTTTAATGCATCAATTGAATTAAGCATGTCAACTATTCCTGTATAATTGCTGTTAGTAATAAGAACTACTGCATTCCCAGGAAGTTTGTCCAGAATCTCTGGTGATTTTATCTCTATATCCCTGTTCCCAATATGTATAGTCTGTTGCTGTTTTCTTCTATCTCCATCCACATAAAACAACAGATTGTCGAGCATACCTGAACTTGTTATCATATATGGCATAATAATCTGTCCTATCATTCCTGCTCCATAAATTACAACAGGGGAATTATTATATTGCACATGTTCCTTAACTTTTTCCAGAGAATCATATTTCAGAACCATACTTCCTCCTTATGCATACACTATATAACTAATATCATGTTCATCAAGATAATCGACAATATCAAAATATTCCTTCCAGTTAAATATCTTATACTTTTCAACTATGAGCTGATAATCGCCTGCTTTTTCATTAATTTCTTTGCAGAAATCCTCAGCTTCAGACTTTGTGTGAATATAACGTGGATTACTGTAATTCTTATATCTTGAAAACCTTCTGTTAGCACCATGTGCAGTACTTCCGGCATCATTTGGCCACTGCATGTAATCACCATATTCCATTTCAAGCATTTTATCTGGGTTACCAGGTCCTAAGAACACCTTATTTTCAAAATTAATTTTCTTAAGAGGCAGTACATAATTCAATGAAAAATAACTATTGCACATTTTAATAAAATCTGTTTCCAAGCCATAACATAAATGTGAAGATTCCATCTTACTAACTATTTTACCACTGCTTCTTATCGCTTTATACCATTTATCTCTTTTAACAGCTGACTTGTCTGTATTACTATCAAATTCCTTTTTAAGCTGCATATCAATATTCTGCAGCTGTTCAAAGCTAATATCATCATTGTAATAATCTATTGGAAATATATCTAAAACAATTGGTTCCGGAGTTCTTTTAAAGAACACTTTTACAAACTTTCCATTAGAACAGAACGCATAATCATTACCACATTCATTAAGAAAGTCCGACATTTCTGAATACAACGTGTTTTCATCATAATATGGCGCATCAGAACTATAAAATAAACCCTTATTTTTATAAAATTCCATCATTCTTTCGTATTCTTTACGCAGCATCATGAAATCTATATCATCATCCCACGGAATAAATCCCCCATGCCTGACTGCTCCTATAAGAGTCCCACCTTCAATCATTATCTCAAAGCCTGACATTTTCAAGTCTTCGCTCAATCTATATGCTGACATGAGTAATTCTAATTGAAATCTTCTTGCACCACCTCTTGCCGGATTCAATCTTCGTATATCAGAAACCGAAACAAAGAACTCAACCTGCTCCTGTGCATGTTTCTCTTGTTCCTCTGCATAATAAAACATCAATCTGTATATATCCTTTTCCATGCAGCCACTCAAAAACTCTCCAACCGATATACCTGAATCATTTATATATGACTTCAAAAATGTGTAATTCAATGCCATTTCTATACCATATTCTTTATTCAACTGATACTTTATCTGATTAAAAAATTCTGGTTTCGCGGCAATAACAATCACACATTCATTTAGATACTTCTTTAATTCTGATGGTGGAATCACTTCTATTCCTTCTATCAGTTTTCCATGTAAATCTTCTTTGTTATCTGTCCAGAACATAACATTTTCTCTTGTAAAAAATTGTAATGCCTGCTTTCCATATAATCCCGTTCCAAAAATTATAATCTTGTACATTATTCCGCCAACACAATCCTTTTAAACATAAATACTTTCATTTGCTATTCTATAGTATTTCTCCCAAACTTTAAAAGCATCATTGTAATCATTCTTTTTATTATTATCCGGTTTGTATATTTCCGTTATTTTTACGCACCTTTTAACAGCGTCTTCACAATCTTTATACAATCCAGCTCCTATTCCAGCACACATTGCCGCTCCTAAAGCCCCTAATTCTGAGACTTTTGTTAATTCTACAGGTCTTTCAAGAATATCAGCAAACATTTGACACCACATAGGACTTTTAGCCACTCCCCCACATAATCTTACATGCGTAACTTCGCCTGATAATTCCTGATTCATAGCCATTATATCTTTCATTTCAAAACAAATTCCCTCAAGAATTGATTCTGCCAGATCGGCTTTTGTTGTTCCTAAATTAATACCAAAAAAGCTTCCTCGTGCTTTTTCATTTTTCTTTCTGGTATGTGAACCCTGAATACACGTTAAAGCTGTAACCCCATTTGCTCCTGGTTTTGAATGTGATGCTATCGTTGTTATTATGTCATATGGATCCATCCCCATAAGCTTTGAAGTTGCAACTTCCATTGAGCAGATAGAATCCCTAAACCATCTAAATGCAGATGCCCCTGTATTCGTCATTATATAATTTTGCCAGTTTCCAAATCCAGGATTAGTTCTAACCGTAATTCTTCCATTAGGATCTAATTTATCCTTATCTGTAACAAATATAGACACCCCCGCTGTTCCCATAATTAACAACTGTGTCCCGATCTCATCTGCCCCTGAACCAATTGCGCATGAATTTGCATCCAGATTGCCTAAACACACTTTACATGTAACAGGTAATCCTGTAGCTTTTGATACTTCTTCTGATACATTTCCAACAACTGTTCCAGGAATATGAACAACCTTAGGAAGCATATCTTCTGTCACATTATAATATTTTAGCAGGCGTTCATCCCATTCATTATCTGACATTCTAACCATAGAAAGGAAATTAGCACATCCCTCATCAATATAATAACCATCCGCACCATACTGCCTTAAGAACCAATCTTGATGAGAACAAATTCTCTTTACTTTTGACCATTTTTCTTTCTCATTAATTTGAAGCCATCTCAAAACAGGTATATTGTATGTTCCATATTGCATGCCAGAAATTTTTAAATATTCCTCCTGGTCAACTTCTTTCATCAGTTCAGGTAATATATCAACATATCTTAAATCCTGCCAGCCTATTGTATGTTCAAAAACTGGTTGCTCATTTTCATCAAGAAGCACCATCGTAATTCCCTGATTAGAATGACTTATTCCAACTATATCAGACGGATTGACATTAGATTTAACAATTGTTTCCTCAATACATTCAAAAACAGCCTTTTTAATTTCATAAATATCTTGTTCTACCCAGCCCGGATTTGGATAATATGACGGATACTCTCTTGCCGTAGATGCTATTTGTGTTCCTTCATCTGTAAATAAAATTGCTTTACATCCTGTTGTCCCTTCGTCTACTCCCATTAAATATTTCATTATAACATCCCTCTTTTCATTCTATATTCGATAATGGCCTCTGCAATCTGTATATCAGCCACTTTTTGTATATGTATCTATTTAATCCATCATCCTTTGAAAAATACAATGGTTCTTTTAATGCAACAAATAATGTTGGCATATATGATGCCTCTCCCGTTTCTATATTTTCATCATAAGCCTTATGATACATAGCTTTTAATTTTCCAAAAGATGATGTCCATGGCATATTTATTGTTCTATTATTTTCTTTGTAATTTATTTTATTTGATAATATACCATCTTGTGTCTCTGCATTATTATAAACACATGGCATACAAGCAAAGGCAGCACCATATTTCTTAGCAATATGAAAAGAATCCGATAAAATGTCTTCGCTTACAAAAAGACTTGAACTCATGTTAAAGCTTAACATATCATCATCTTTAATCTCCCCCTCCAAATTAAAGATTCCATTGCGAGTCGACTCTTGACAAGTCGCCCCGCCCTCACATATCCACCTGACTTTTGATATGTTATTTTCTCTAACAAGTTTCCAAACATAATCTATATATTCTTTAACACACACTATCTCAATAGCGTCTATCTGAGAAGATTTTTGATATATCTCCATAGAATAAAGAATCATAGGCTTTCCACACAATTCTACAAATTGCTTAGGTTTTCCTGCTCCTAATCTTTTTCCAATTCCACCAGCCAAAATCACTGCTATATTCATATTTTTCTCCTCTTCTTAGGTAACCATAAATATACTTATTATTTAATAATATCTAGAATTATTCTTAATCCTCGGTTCAGCCCTTCCTCAACATCACCAGAATATGTATATTTTATTATTTCATTTCTGTTATTTTTCCACTTATCATTAATCATAACCTTCTTGACGTTATCGATCAGATTATGTGGTTCTTCTACAACACAATATATATTATCCAATGGATAATCGTAATCTTCCCTTATGGTATTTACCAATATCATAACCATTTTTATATCAGGATTTAAAAATGGTATTTCCGTTGAAGATGCGGACTTTGAATCACATATTGCTAAATCGGCTAAAATCGTTGTTTTAGCAAAATCATAATTACCATCTAACACCATATCAGACACATCATATAATTTTTTCAAATCATTTTTTTTACTTTTCAATCTGAATGTACAATGATGTGGCTTTGTCACTACGAAAAAGTCATTTCTTAACTCACCTATTCTATCTGCGAATTCTTTAATTGAACTATATTCATCCCATGTTGGATAATATAAAAGTATTGGTTTATCCGTATGAATGCCCAGTTCTTTTATCAATTTCTGTTTTTCATATCCCCGCTTAAAAAAATCTCTATGTTTTGGGTAGGAAACATCTATTATATTATAGATGCTGCCTCCTAATTTTAAAAATTTATCTTTATAATATCCACCATTCACAAAATAATAATCAAATGGATCTTTCAAAAAATCTTTAAGTTGAAATTGTACTTTTCTTAGGAATCCTATTCCATAAATAAGCTGTATTTTTTTTGCATTAGTATATTTTTTTAATATGTCTTTCTGCTGAGTTGTTATCGCACATTTACAGTTAACATTTACAAATTTATGATATACATATCCCTTTTCATCTAGTATCTTTATTGCCGAATCATAGTCAAACCATTTCCCACTTGTATTAGTTTCCCATGGCTCAGCTATAAAAACAGCGTTTATATTTTTTTTTCTAAGTTCTATATAAAATGGTTCAAAATGAAAAATTTCAAACGCATCAACTAAATAAAATTCCACATCAGTATTTGTATCACTTTTTATTTCAGTTTCACATTCTTTATATTTTTCCATAATTCATACACCTCCCCTACTGATAGTTACTTGTCCAATCCGGATCACAATAATGGCATAACTTATACGGAGTATTCTTGTGAGTCAGTTTTTCAACATCAAATACTGTTCCGCCTATTCCTTCTAATTCAGAATCCAGACAACAAACTTTTAACCTTCCATCCCATGCAACAGCAGTACAATTATTCTTCACAAAGTAACAATTTCTAAATCTGTTCTTTACTTCTACATCAGAATAACATGTTCTTCTTCCTTCCACTCCTCCTGCAAAAGAATGAGAAGTAACATATCTTATGTACTGATTATTAAATGGATCATTAATACCTGATTCTGACAACCATCCAATTGCTTCACTCTCATTATGTTCGAGAATCTGTCCAAATAATTCTACGTTTTTTATTTGCTTCTGTTGTAGTAATTCTACAGCATTTTTCCAATTTTCTACGGATGTCTTCGTATGAAATGAAACAAATAATTTACTTTTGCTGGCACCAGATAACAGTTCCAGCAAGTCATCAGCTTTCTGCTTATCAAACAACACGCCATTTGTACTTATGAGTATTGGCTTTTCTAATTCAGCAACACGTCTTACACACTCAAAAAATTGTGGATGTAATAATGGCTCTCCAAGACCATGTAATGAGAAATAAGAATCCATATCCGGAGTAACATATTCCATAGCTTTATCAAACACTTCTTTAGGCATAAATCCTTTGGGTCTTTTACAAGTTGGTGTTGGACAATTAGGACACTTAAGATTACAGTAATTCGTTAACTCCACAGAATTAATCTCTGGCCAGCTATAATCATTTTCTCTATGCCTTATATATTTCTTATAATGTTCTAACGCAAACTCACTTTTTATCTGTCCACTTGCAACTATAGCCTTATATTTTTTTATTTTCTCACTTTCAACCGCCTCTAATTCTCTTTCGTAATCTCTTAAATCATTAAGGTTCAACTGCTTCAGTTCTTTATTATGCAAACAATATATTTCATGCATTTCCCCGCAAGTATCCTTCAGAAAATATAAGGCTGTTTTATTACTTATAGTATCAATGATTTTACATTTTGAGGCTCTTAAAGTTTCCAAATATTTTTCTAATGTAATAATTGGTATTCCCGAGATAGTTTTCCCCCATTTTCTTCTATCATTGTCATAGCACACTATCTCATCAGTTCCACTAAACTCTCTAATATATGTTTCTGCTTCTTTTCCTGCTCCAAAAACTATCGTCATATCATCACCTCAATTAAACTAAGTTTTCTATTAAATATACATTATCTTTTTTATACCCCTGTTTTATCAACTTTTCTATTATTTCTTTGTTATCTCTCATTACCGCAACAAAAATAATATTCTTATCAATATCCTTAACATTCTCCAGCTGAACAGAACTATAAGTTTTATATTTTCTTGCATCTTTATCAAAGATATAATTTATGCAGATATTATTATTATCCAGTATATCAATTAAGTTCTTTCCAACTACTCCCATTCCATAAATATCTATCTTTTTATCATTACATTATTTATCAGTTTTTGTGATTCTTTCATTTCTTTAATTATCTCTTTATTCTTCAATACTATTGTATTATCACAATTACCAATTTTATCCACAAGGGTCTTTAGCAGAAACGAATATACTCTTTCAAGCATCTTATCTGTATATGGATTTTCAGGAATAGGGCACTCTTTCAACTTCGTTATTACAACTTCATTATACTTCCACTTTTTCTCATATACATCTGCATTCCACTCTACTTTTGCATAGCCATCAAGAATTTTCTTTATATCATAACGTTCATTCTTTCTCCATATAATAAATGAATTTTCCTGATTGTGCAGAGACAAATTCCATTGATGTAATCCACCATATTCACTTCTTTCAGCTTCATTTTCAGCATGTCTTAAAATAACTTTTCCGCCAACTTTGCATAAGTTAAGAAGCTGATAAATACCAAATACCGCATTAAAACTATGATCCAACGAATTACTCATATGCACTATGTCATAACTATCTGCATCAAAATACTTATCAAGAAGTTCAACAAATCCAGTTTTAATAGTAATTCCATTCTCAAGATCATTTTTCTTTTTAAGATCATTATAAACTTCTGCAAGTGGATCTACTGTTTCTACTAACAGGTTGTAGTTTTCTGTAACATGACCGCATCTTGAAAAAGGTCCTGAACCTATATCTATAAACTTAATTTGCTCTGTCTTAGAAAATCCATCTAAATATCTCTCTAATGTAAAATGCCTATCTTTTTCTGTCTGATTTTTAAATGTATCATAATAAATGTCCCCTTTCGTCTCCATGTATCTTTTCCAAAAGGCTATTTCACTTTCTAATCCACCGAGCCATTTATCTAAATAATCTTCATACTTTTCCATGATATTCTTCTCCTACTTTGTAATAATCCAAGCCTTAAACAACTCATCTGCTTCATAGCCATCATATGGTATTTTGTCTATTACCTTTAAAGATGAATCTGAACCTTTAATAGCATTTTCAAATATTTCATCATCAAACCACTGCTCCCATGCATCTATTTCAAGCATTCCAAGTGCTTTTACCGACTTATCTACAACTATTACCTTCCCGCCAGTTTTAGTAACTCGTAACATCTCTTTGATGGCGTTTTCAGGAAATATTGCATGTTCCAGGGATTCCACAGCATACGTGATGTCAAATGTATTGTCAGCATACGGAATCTGTGTGAGCACTCCATTCTCTTTTACGATTCTGTCTGATAATGTCCCCATTACCTTATCTGAAATATCTACCGCATATAACTGGGAATCTTTTACATCCTCTAAAAGATTAGTTAAGAATCTTCCTTTCCCACAACCGACATCAATTATCTTCATGCCCGCTTTATGCACAGAGTTAATTTCTTTAAGGATAACCTGATATCTTCCATCTTCCTTTGAAATTGATGATGAAAAACTATCCGCCTGTATATCAAACTCTAATCTGTTTTTATAAAAAACTGCATCCAGATAATACTTAACCGCCCAGCTTATTTCCCCATCAGGTATATAATCAGGATACTCCTTCTTATCTGTAGGTTTTGGATTATCAATTACGGCGTAGCTTCCAAACCATCCACCTGTTTCATTCTGAAGCTTTGCTGCATATGTTAATGCCTTATTTCCTCTTTCAATATCACCAAGCTTATACCATGTAATTGCCAGCTGGAACATTCCTGTCGAGCATACCCAGTCAACATCCTTGAATGCAGGAATATATCCTTTTTCATCGAGCATTACAGAAAGTTTATCCATTGCTTCTTTTGCAAGCTCAGTCTCTTCTATATCGCAAAGAGCCTCCATAACATATGAGTAAAAATGTGACAGAAATCCAAAGTTAAGAATTTTATCTCTATAATTACTGATGTAATAATCAGCCACTCTTCTCGCCGCCTTCTCATATTCCGGTTTATCAAGAAGCTTTGCTGCATCTATCAATGGTGAAAGACAGTATAAATGTATCAGTTCTGAACACACTCCATCATTACCCCACGCTGCCTTAGAAGGTGTAACTAATCTGCCTTCTTCTGTAATCTGCCCTAATAACCATTCACATCCCTTTATTAAGCTGTCTTTAACCTCAGGTTTTATTGGATATATAGCCACTAACCCTTTAAGAATCTGGGCTGTATCAAACACATATGGTTCTTTATCATCCGTATCATACCATGCCCCCTCTTCATGCTGTATTGAGCACAACCATCCGGCATATGTAACAGCCAGATCTCTGAATCCCCATCTTAAAAGTGTTGGAATATAATATCCGCTGACTTCCGGATAACTCTTCTTGTACCGGGAATTATTAATTATTCCCTCTCCTTTTATAGAATTATTAATTATCCAGTTTTTGGCCTTTTCTGTAGTTTTTATCCAGTCAACCTGTCCGGATAATTCCGGTTTTTTATAATTGTTAACCATCTCAAGATAAGTTATATATTCCGTTATTCCGGCATTTTCTAATTGTTCCGCTAATATGCCTGCTTTGTGGGCATCAACAGCAATTACGATCTGGTAAGTCTTTGCAAGTTCTTTCATATCATCAAAAGATTTTACAGTCTTACCATTAACAATCTTATCTTTCAGTTCCGGATTATTATCTACATAACAATACACTTTTTCTTCTCCAAGATAATCCAGTGCCTTAGCACCAAACACTCCTGCTCCAAACAAAACAACTTTTTTACTCATATCAATTATCCCTTTTCTTTTAAGCCATTGTAAATCAACCGGCATTTCTCCATTCCAAAATACATTAAGCAGCTCATCATGCCCTTCGGAACTCTGCAGCCACATTTCCTTGAATAATTCTGTCTTAATTCTGTCAGGAATCTTATCATTCATCTTCTGAATCATATTAAGTCTTAAGTCATATAGTTTCTCTCTTACCTGTATCATCCGGGTTTCTGATAAGCTTCTCTGATGATGTCTGT
>OLPW01002342.1_pt1 | contig 17016 bp, 16 predicted proteins | sample 1672161 | NCBI WGS metagenome assembly OLPW01 (sample SAMEA3136654, study PRJEB25190) | human gut metagenome
TACACAGAATAATATCTAAGTACTTAGAAAATGACTATATGTTAAATGAGTTTTGGATAAAAAAATATGAAAAGAGAGCAGAAAAAAGAGCTGAAAACTGTTCAGAAAGAGAGAGAACAGCAACAAAAGTTGAAAGAGAAGCAGAAGATATTAAGAAAGCAGAATATATGGAAAATAAAATAGGAGAAGAATATGAGGGAATCATTTCTTCAATTACAAACTTTGGGATTTTTGTTGAGTTAGAAAATACAATTGAAGGATTAATTAGATATGAAACATTAGGTGACGAATATTTTATATATAACGAAGAAAGAAGAGAAGCAATAGGAGAGCACTCAAATAAAATATATAAAATAGGCGACAAGGTTAAAATTAGAGTTGCAGATGCAAATAAAGCATTAAGAAGAATAGATTTTGAAATAGTAGAATAGAGAGTGGGAACAGTAAATGTTCCCTTTTAACCGTAATATAAAAAAAACACATAAAAAAGAGGGAATTATGTAAAATTCGTCGAATAATATTATTATGTACTATTATGTGTAGAATGGAGGAAAATGATGCGATATAGTGATGAGATAATTGAAGAAGTAAGACAAAATAATGATGTAGTAGATATCATATCACAATATGTACATTTAACTCGAAAAGGAAGAAATTACTTTGGACTATGCCCATTTCATAGTGAGAAATCACCATCATTTTCAGTATCACCTGATAGACAGATTTTTCACTGTTTTGGTTGTGGGGTAGGAGGAAATGTTTACACATTTTTAATGAAAATAGAAGGAATAACATTTAAAGAATCATTAGAACAATTAGCAGAGAGAGCAAACATACAATTACCAACATATGAAAATAGCGCCGATGCAGCTAAAGATGAACTAAAAGAAAAAGTATACAAAGTAAATGAATTTGCAGCAGAATTTTATCATCAGAATTTGTACAAACCAGTTGCAAGAATCGGGCAAGAATATGTAAAAAAAAGAAAAATGAATAGAGAAACACTAGAAGCATATAGAATAGGTTTTTCTGGAAGATTTGATGAATTATATAAAGCATTAAAAGCACAAGGATTTGGAGAAAAAGAAATATTAGAATCAGGCTTAGTTAATAAAAATGCAAATGGAACATATATAGATAGATATAGAGAAAGACTAATGTTCCCAATTTGTGATGCAAGAGGAAAAGTAATTGCTTTTGGCGGAAGAATATTAGATGACTCAAAAATAAAAGACCCTAAATTTCCGCAACCTAAATATATAAATTCACCAGAAAATGTAGTATACAGTAAAGGAAGACACTTATTTGGATTAAATGTAGCCAAAAAAGAATCTGCTAAAAAGTTATTAATAGTAGAAGGATATATGGATGTTATATCATTACATCAAAGAGGGATAACAAATGTAGTTGGAGCACTAGGAACAGCGTTAACCGAGCAACAGGGATGGCTACTAAGAAAGAGCACAGAACAAGTAATATTAGGATTTGACGCAGATGGAGCAGGTCAAACTGCAATAGAAAGGTCAATGAAAATATTGCAAAAAATGGGATGTGACATGAGAGTGTTACAAATAGAAGGTGCAAAAGATCCTGACGAATATATTGTTAAATTTGGAGAAGGTAGATTTAGACTTGCAATGGATAATGCAATTTCATTAGTTGAATTTACAGTAAAAAATTTAAAAAAAGATTTAAATCTTGATAATACTAGTGATAAGATAAAATTTCTTAATGAAATAGCCAAAATACTTTCAAAAGTTGAAAACACAATGGAAAGAGAAATATACATAGAAAAAATAGCAAAAGGTTATAATATTTCAAAAGAAGCAATATATGCAGAAGTAAATAAACTAATATATGCAGGAAATAAAACAGATAAAGTATTACAGAGTAATACAAAAGAGGTAAAACGTGTAGAAATTGAAATTAAAGATGATATTATTGATGAAGATTTACAAAGAAGAGAAAATACAATAATAGCAATATTATTAGAAAATAACAATAATATTTTTCAAATAGGTAATACAAATCAGTTATTATTGCCATCATCTGATGAAAAATTTTCAAAGCCTTTTATATTTTTATTAATAATAGTTGAAACTTGATTTTGTATATATATTTTATGTTGTCAAAAAATTTAACTTCCTAGGTGTTTTGACATAATTATCAAAATTACTAGTGGTGATTTTTATTGCATAAAAAAATCAGTCATATTTCAGACTGAAATGTATTTAAAGTTCGAATTATTCGAACAAATTTGTAAATGGTGCGAGTGAAGGGACTTGAACCCCCACGCCGTAAGGCACTAGATCCTAAGTCTAGCGCGTCTGCCAATTTCGCCACACTCGCAATTTAAATGGTGGACCCTGAAGGACTCGAACCTTCGACCGTCCGGTTATGAGCCGGATGCTCTAACCAACTGAGCTAAGGGTCCATTTACCAGTACTCATATATAATAACATAATGTAATAAAATATGCAATAACAAAAGAATAAAAAATTCAAATTTGTCAATTTTTTTCTCAATACTATTATATTATAATAGGTGATAATTATGAAAAAATTAATTGGTAATACACCAATGATAAAAATAAAATACAAATATAAAGGACAAGAAAAAGAAATTTTTGCTAAATTAGAATATTATAATTTAACAGGCAGTATAAAAGATAGAATGGCAAATTATATAATAACAGAAGCAATAAAAGATAAAAAATTAAAAGAAAATATGCCTATTATTGAAGCAACAAGTGGTAATACTGGGATATCATTATCCGCACTAGGAGCATATTATAAACGAAAAGTATATATATTTATGCCTGATTGGGTAAGTGAAGAAAGATTAAAACTAATGAAAATGTATGGAGCGGACGTAAAAGTTTTTTCAAAAGAAGAAGGTGGATTTAAAAAATGTATCAACGAAGCAAAAAAGAAAGCAAAAGAAACAAATGGATATTTAGTAAACCAATTTGAAAATCAAAATAACCTTATAGCTCACTACCAAACAACTGGTAATGAAATATTAAATCAAATATCCAATATAGGTGGATTTGTATCTGGAATTGGAACAGGCGGGACATTGATGGGAACATCAAAATGTCTAAAAGAAAAATATCCAAATTTAATAACATGCGCAATAGAACCGGATACAATGGCAATTATTTCTAAAGGAATTATTGATAGTCATAAAATAGAGGGAATAGGTGATGATTTTATTCCTGAACTAGTAGATGTTAATAAAATAGATAAAGTCCTTTTAATTAATGATTTAGATGCAATAAACATGTCTAAAAAACTTGCCTTAGATTTAGGACTTGGCGTTGGAATATCATCAGGAGCTAATTTGTTAGGATCTATTCTTCTAAAAGAAGAAATAAAAGAAAATGTTATAACTGTTTTTCCAGATGATAGCAAAAAATATTTGAGTACAGAATTAAGTCAAAATCTTGATTTAAATCCTTGCATGATTTCTAATCAAATACAACTTATAGATTATGAAATAATTTAAATTTGTTATATTATGTGAAACAAGATAAACAATTGAAATTAACTGTATATTTATGATATACTAAACGGGAAGTTAGGGTGATAAAATGAAATTATATAACACACTTACAAGAAAAGTAGAGGAATTTGTTCCAAATGATAAAAATAAAGTAACAATGTATACTTGTGGACCAACTGTTTACCATTATGCCCATATAGGAAACCTTAGAACATACATTTTTGAGGACGTTTTAGAAAAAACATTAAACTATCTTGGATATAACGTAAAAAGAGCTATGAATATAACTGACGTTGGACATTTATCTAGCGATTCCGATACAGGAGAAGACAAAATGTTAAAAGGCGCAAAACGTGAACATAAAAGCGTTTTAGATATTGCAGACTTTTATACAGAAGCCTTTTTAAAAGATATAGATTCTTTAAATATAAAAAGACCCGAAATTATTAGTAAAGCAACAGATAATATTGAACAATATATAAAAATAATTGAAAAACTAATAGAAAAAAAATATGCATATATATCAAATGGTAACGTTTATTTTGATATAAGCAAAGTAAAAGATTATTATGCATTAACTAATCATAAAATAGATGAAATGGTTGTAGGTGTTCGTGAAGGAGTAGAAGAAGATTCAAATAAAAAAAATCAAGCTGATTTTGTATTGTGGTTTACAAAATCAAAATTTGATGATCAAGAATTAAAATGGGATTCACCTTGGGGAGTTGGTTATCCAGGGTGGCATATTGAATGTTCTGGAATTAGTATAAAATATCTAGGACCATATTTAGATATTCATTGTGGAGGTGTAGATAATATATTTCCACATCATACAAATGAAATAGCTCAAAGTGAAGCATATCTTGGGCACAAATGGTGTAATCATTGGTGCCATGGAGAACACTTAAATGATAAAACAGGAAAAATGAGTAAATCAAAAGGTGAATTTTTGACTTTAAGTTTACTTCAAGAAAAAGGATATGATCCAATAATTTATCGTCTATTTTGTTTAAGTTCACATTATCGTAAAACATTAGTATTTAGTTATGAAATAATGGATACAATTAAAAATACATATGATAAATTAAAAAGAAAAATCGCTTTAATAAATAATAATCAAGGAGATGTTAATAATAAAAATATAGAATTATATGAAAATAATTTTAAAAAAGCCTTAGAAAATGATTTGAATACTTCAAATGCATTAACAGTACTTTATGATGTTATAAAAGATAATACTTTAACAAACAATGAAAAAATTACACTAATAACAAAATTTGATCAGGTATTATCTCTTGATTTATTAAGTTCAAATACAAAAAAAATATCAGAAATAGATGAAAAATATATTAATGATATGATAAATAAAAGAAATGAAGCTAAAAAAGAAAAGAATTATAATTTGGCTGATCAAATACGTGATGAATTATTACAAAAAGGAATCGTTTTGATTGATACAAGGGAAGGAACAAAATTCAAAGTAGAATAGAGGTATAAAATGAACTATATGACATTAGGATATGAAAATCTTTTAACCATTTTTATTGCAATAATAGGATTTGTAATAGTATTATTTTCACAAATAAGTATTAGTAGCAATTATAACAAATATAAAAGAATAAGAAATAACAAAAAAATAAGTGGTCAAGAAGTAGCACGTATGATATTAGATAAAAATGGTTTAACTGATGTACATGTCGTATCTGTAAATGGTAATTTAACAGACCATTATGATCCAACTAGAAAAGTTGTAAGACTTTCAAATGAAATTTTTGATGGAACAAGTATAGCAGCGCTTTCTGTAGCTGCTCATGAATGTGGTCATGCTATTCAAGATAAAGAGAATTATACATTTATGAGAATACGTAGTGCGCTAGTACCGTTTGTTAATTTTGTAACTTACTTAGGATATTTCTCACTAATAATCTCATTAATTGCGGGGATTACAGGTTATTTAATCGTTGGCATTTTAATTTTACTTGCAACATTACTTTTTCAAATAGTAACATTACCAGTTGAATTTGATGCATCAAATAGAGCTCAAAAACAACTTATAAGTTTGCAACTCGTTGATAAAGAGGAACAAAATGGCGTTCATAATATGTTAAAAGCTGCAGCTATGACTTATGTTGCAAGTGTTATATCAACATTGCTAAATTTATTACGTTTAATAATAATGTTTAATGATAGAGATAATTAATCTCTTTTTTTGTCAACTAAAAGTATAAAATATTGACAAAGAAAATAAAACAGTATACGATTATTGTAAGGATAGGTGATAAGATGTATCATTTTATAGGAATTAAAGGTTCAGGTATGAGTGCCTTAGCGCAAATAATGAAAGAACTTGGATATGAAGTTCAAGGTAGTGATTATGATAAACATTTCTTCACACAAGTTGGGCTTGAAGAATTAAATATTAAAATCTTACCATTTGATGAAAATAATATTTCTGAAAATATGAAAATAGTAAAGGGAGCAACTTTTAATAGTGAAAATAATTTGGAAGTAAAAAAAGCTGAAGAATTAGATTTAGAAATATATACATATTCAGAAATGGTTGGAAAACTTACCGAAAAATTTAAAACAATATGTGTTTGTGGATGTCATGGTAAAACAACAACTACATCAATGTTTGCTCACGTTTTAAATAGTACTATTGGTTGTAATTATCTAATAGGTGATGGCACAGGTTATGCGGATCCTAAAAACGAGTTTTTTATCTTAGAATCTTGTGAGTATTGTCGTCATTTTTTAGATTACAATCCTTACTATGTAATTATTACTAATATTGATCTTGATCATGTTGACTATTTTACAGGAATAGATGATGTAATTGATGCATATCAAACATTTGCTAATAAAGCAGATAAGATGATTATAGCTTGTGGTGATGATCCTTATACACATTCATTAGAAGTAAATAAACCAATCTTTTATTATGGATTAGATGAAGATAATGATATTCGTGCTATAAACGTTGAATATAAAGAAACAGGAATTTCTTTTGAAGTAGAAATAGAGGGTAATTATTACGGTAATTATGATTTACCTATTTATGGAAAACATAACCTTTTAAATGTCTTAGCTGTAATTGCAACTTGTTATTATGAAAGAATGGAAGCAAAAGTGATTTCTAAAGTATTAAAGACATATCAAGGAGCAAAAAGAAGATTTAGTGAAACAAAAGTTGGAAACTCAATCATTATTGATGATTATGCTCATCATCCAAATGAAGTAAAGGCAACACTAAAAGCTATTCGTCAGAAATATCCTAATAAAAAACTTATAGCTATTTTCCAACCACATACATATTCACGTACTAATGAATTCAAAGAAGATTTAGTAAATGTCTTTAAAAATGTAGATGAGGCATATATTATGGATATTCATGGTGCTCGTGAAAAACAAGAAGATTTTGAAGGAATAACATCAGATGTAATTATTTCTAAATTAGATAATGGTCATCACATTAATTTAGATGAAGCAAATACTTTGGCTAAATATGATGATGCTGTGTTTGCTTTTATGAGTCCAAATGACATATCAAAATTAGAAGATGATTTAAAATCTTTAATTGAACATAAATAAATATTTATGTTTTTTTAAATGCAAAAATATGATAAAATAATAATAGGTGATAAGATGAATATAGATGATTTAGAAGTAAAAAAAGATTTAAAGATAGTTTTTATGGGAACACCAGATTTTGCTGTTCCTATCTTAGAAGGTTTGTTTGAGAATTATGAAGTAAAAGGAGTTGTAACGCAACCCGATAAAAAGGTTGGACGTGAAGGTAAAATAACAGAACCACAGGTAAAGAAATGCGCTCTTGAACATATGACTTTAGTTCTACAACCAGAAAATATTAAGGAACAATGGCAAGATGTTGTATCATTACATCCTAATTTGATCATAACGTGTGCTTATGGGCAAATTTTACCAAGAGAATTATTAGTTTATCCAGAATATGGTTGTATTAACGTTCATGCTTCATTACTTCCAAAATTAAGAGGTGGAGCACCAATTCATCATGCTATAATGGACGGATACAAAGAAACAGGTATGACCATTATGTATATGAGTCCTGAAATGGATAAAGGTGATATTATTTCACAGAAAAAAATTGCGATTGATGATGACGATACAGCAGAAAGCCTTCATGATAAACTTAGTATAATAGGACGTGATTTACTATTAGAAACAATACCGTCAATTGTTGATAAAACAGCTACAAGAATTAAACAAAATGATGATGAAGCAACATATGCCTATAATATAACAAAAGAAGATGAAAGAATCGATTTTAGTGCAACTAGAAGACAAGTGTATAATAAAGTTAGAGGATTAAATTCTTGGCCTGGTGCTTATGTAATGTTAGATTCTAAACGAATTAAAATTTGGAAATGCTATATGTCAGATAATAATTTTACAGGTTTACTTGATGGTCAAATAACTAATATTTATAATGATGGAATAGGTGTTAAAGTATCAAATGGTGAAATTGTTATAACAGAACTTCAACCAGAAGGAAAAAAGAAAATGTCAGCTCAAAGTTATATTAATGGTCTTCAAAATAAAGAAGAATTAATTGGTAAAATAATGGAGTAAATTATGGAAAAAGGAAAATTTAAAGAAAATTATCAATTATTTAAAAAAGCATGGAAAGATCCAAAATATAAAGCTATTATGAAACTTAGTTTATATTTAATATTTATTTTTATATTGATTTTGATGGTTAAGTTTTGTAGTAATCCTAGAGTTACTACAACAAATACAAAACCACAAGAATTAAATAGTGTTCAAAAAATTGAAAACACAAATAATTATGAATATACTATAAACATTAACGAAAATCAAAATATTACAGATATTAAAGGTATTAAATATCAAACTGTAAATGATTTTGAAATAATAAATACTCATGAAAAATATACAATTAAAGATAATATTATTTATAAAAAAATAAATAATGAAGTGGTATCTAATTTATTAAATATTAATCTTAATAGTTTATTTCTAGATAATATTAAAAATTACTTAGTTGATGATAATTTAAAAAATACGATTGAATATGAAGGAAACGAAATAAAAAAAGAGTATTATATTTCTAATTTTAATATTTTTGAATCAGAAGTTTCAAGTAATATTATTTTAACAACTTATGAGAATAAAGATTACGTTTATAAAGTTGAAATTGATATAACAGAGGCTATTAAAACAATAAATCCAAGTATTAATAATTATAATATTACAATTGAATATAATAATATTAATCAAATAAAGAATTATCAAACTAATTAATATTGCAATTATGTTAATAATATGGTAAATTATTAGAAGTTAGGAGGAATAATTATGCAAACAGCATTAATTATAATATCAATTTTATTAATTGCTATTGTTTTACTTCAAGCTGGAAAAGCAGAGAGTGCTTCAAGTGCATTGACAGGTGGAAATGATAGTTTATTTCAAAACAGAAAAGAAAGAGGCGGAGAATTATTTATAACAAGACTTACTTGTTTATTAGGATTTGCTTTCTTTATGATTTGTTTTATAATCGGGTTCTAAGGCACTTAATAAAGTGTCTTTTTTGAAACGTTTGTTCGATTTTTGTTTATTAAATATTTTTAATATGGTATAATTTAATCATGGAGATTTAAGAGTAGGTGATATCATATGTATAGTTATATTATTGGTGAGATAAAACAAATAGAAACGAGTTATATTGTTTTAGAAAATGAAAACATAGGTTATTTAGTTTATACTGCTAATCCCTATAAATTTAAAATAGATACACGTTATAAAATATATATATACCAATATGTACGAGAAGATGAAATTTCATTATATGGTTTTGAGACTAAAGAAGAAAAAGAATTATTTTTAAAACTTATAAATGTTAAAGGACTAGGGTGTAAAATGGCTCTACCAATACTTGCAAGTGGACAATTAGAAGAAATAATTAGTGCAATCGAAAATGAAAATATTAGTTTCTTGAAAAAATTTCCTAAAATAGGTGATAAGGTAGCACGACAAATCATTTTGGATTTAAAAGGAAAATTAGTAAGCAGTAATATTGAAAAACAATCTAATGAAGAATTAATGGAAACATTAAAAGCTTTAGGTTATAAAAATAATGATATTAATAAAGTAATTAAAAATATAGATACCTCTTTATCAATTGAAAAACAGGTAAAAGAGGCTTTAAAATTACTTCTAAAATAGGAGGTGAGTAAAATGGATGAGAGAGTAATAACTAATCATGAATTACAAGAAGATTCATTTGAAAAAACAATTAGGCCTGATAGTATTGATGAATATATTGGACAAACTGAAGTAAAGAATAATTTGGACGTTTTTATAAAAGCATCTAAAATAAGAGAAGAATCTTTAGATCACGTTTTATTATATGGACCACCAGGTCTTGGTAAAACAACGCTAGCTTATATTATTGCAAATGAACTTGGAGTTAATATTAAAACAGCAAGTGGGCCCTCTATAGAAAAAATTGGAGACCTAGCTGCTATTTTATCAAGTTTAGAAGAGGGTGACGTCCTTTTTATTGATGAAATCCATCGTATGCCAAGATATATTGAAGAAATATTGTATCCTGCAATGGAAGATTATGTTTTAGATATTATCGTAGGAACTGATTCATCAAGTCGTAATATTAGAATAGAACTTCCACACTTTACTTTAGTTGGGGCAACTACCAGAGCTGGAGATTTATCAAGTCCTTTACGTGATCGTTTTGGAATTATTTCAAAATTACAATATTATACTGAAGAAGAATTAGTTGAAATTGTTAAAAGAACGGGTAGAGTTTTAGAAACAAAAATAAGTGAAGAAGCAGCTATTGAACTTGCACGTCGTAGTAGAGGAACACCAAGAATTGCTAATAGATTATTTAAAAGAGTACGTGATTTTGCCATTGTTTTAGGTGATGGAGAGATAACACTAGATATAACAAAAGAAGCTTTAGATCGCTTGAAGGTAGATAGCTTAGGATTAGATGATACAGATTATAATTTGTTAAAATCAATAATTGAAAAATTTAATGGTGGTCCAGTTGGAATTGAAGCAATAGCGTCATCAATAGGGGAAGAACAAACAACAATTGAAGATGTGTATGAACCATATTTATTACAAACTGGTCTTTTAAAGCGTACTAGTAGAGGAAGAATTGTTACTCAAAAAGCTTATGATCATTTAGGGATAAACAAAAAGGAAAATTCATGAAAGATTTTAAGGTTAAAATTATAAGTCCCGATAATGAAAAGACAGAATTAAATTATTTTGATATTTTGTTTTTTTGTAAGAAAAAAACAGAAGAGTATATTTCATTATCCGATGAAAATTTAATTAGGTTTAGAAATTTTAGAAAAAACTATACTATTTTTGATCCATATTTTGATTTTGTAATGTTGGAACTTAAATATATTTTATTGAATCCTTTTTTTGAGAAAGATGAATATCTTCTACCATATAATGGTAAGTATTATATAAATTCCCTATATAATACATCTATTAATTATGATGATTTAATTAATAAGAAACCCAATTTTTCTTTTGATTTTATGCCTGCTACTGATTATAATGTTTGTAGAAATAAGAAAACATTAAATAAAGATACTAGAATAGGCTTTTGTGTCGATTCAGAAGGAAACATTTATAATAATGATATTTTACAACGTCATTTGAAAATGATACATTTACTTTTGAATCAACACTTAATAAAAGAATTTGGTATTTGCAATAAGTATAAACATTACATTGAAGTACATGGATATCATAGAAAAGTTGATTTTTTTAGTGAAAAATTAGGTTACATGATTGGTTTTCCTTCTAATCAAAATACGCTTATTTTTAATTCTAAACTACTAACTAAAGAACAAAAAAAATATCTTGATTTATTTCAAGTAAAATATAAAACAAAAATAGAAGATTGTTATCGAAATAAATTTATTAAATAATAAGGAAGTGAATGTATGAGAACAGATGATTTTGATTTTGAACTACCAGAGGAATTAATTGCTCAAACACCAATTAAAAATAGAGATCAATCTAGAATGCTGGTATTAGATAAAAAAACTGGTGAAATTGAACATAAACATTTTAATAATATATTAGATTATTTAAATGAAAATGATGTTTTAGTTTTAAATGATACAAAAGTTATGCCAGCAAGATTATATGGTCAAAAAGAAGAAACAAATGCTTTAATTGAAGTTTTACTTTTGAAAGAAAAAACTAATAATACTTGGGAGTGTTTAGTAAAACCTGCCAAAAGAGTAAAAATAGGAACAGTGGTTAATTTTGGAGATGGAATATTAAAAGCAAAATGTATTGAAATAAAGGATGAAGGAATTCGTGTTTTTAAATTAATATATGATGGCATTTTATATGAAATATTAGATAAATTAGGAGAAATGCCATTACCACCATATATTCATGAAAAATTAGAGGATAAAGATAGATATCAAACTGTATATGCCAAAAATATTGGAAGTGCAGCTGCTCCTACAGCGGGCTTACATTTTACAAAAGAATTATTAGAAAAAGTAAAAGAAAAAGGAATAACCGTTTTATATATAACACTACATGTTGGATTAGGTACTTTTAGACCAGTTAATGTAGAGGATGTTACAAAACATAAAATGCATAGTGAATTTTATATGATGAGTAAAGAAACGGCTGAAATTTTAAATAAAGCTAAAAAAAATAACCAAAGAATTATTAGTGTTGGAACAACAACTACTAGAACATTAGAAACAATAATGAATCTATATGACGAATTTAGAGAATGTAGTGGATGGACAAGTATTTTTATTTATCCAGGATATGAATTTAAAGCTATAGATAGCCTTATTACTAATTTTCATTTACCAAAGTCTACTTTACTTATGTTAGTTAGTGCTTTAGCAGGAAAAGATAAAATTATGAAAGCATATCATGAGGCTGTAAAAGAAAAATATCGTTTCTTTTCATTTGGTGATTCGATGTTTATAAAATAAAGACTTTTAAGTCTTTTTTTGATATAATTTAAGCAGGTGGTATTATGACTGAGGAACAATATGAAATAATAGATAGTATTATTGAAGATTATATTTGTCATTACGATGTTTTTTTTGGTTATAACTCTTCCTTTTTTTACAATCTATATATTAATAAAAAAGAACTTAACATAATCAAAGAAGAATTACCATATCAAAAGAGTAGTGCAACTGAAACATTAAAAAAAATAAAGGAATATTACAGTGAATTTTATCCCGAAGTATTAGAAAAATTAGATAAAGCATTTAATAATGGTATTTTTAATATTCATTATCGCGACGAAGATTTAGATTTAGATGATCTTTATTTATCATCAAAGGAAGATATAGTCTTCTATCAAAATGAAAATATAATAAATATACCATTATTTGGAGATGTTCGTGATATTATGATTACAGCTCACGAAATAAGACATTTTTTAAATCAACCAAATACAGCAGCAAGAAATAATATAAATGATTTATTAACAGAAGGATTATCTCAGTTTGAGGAATATCAAATATTGGAATTTTTATATAATAAAGGCGAAATAAACTATAAGGATAGATTGAAATATTATAATGATGAAATGATTAAATTCAAAAATTTACGAAGGGATGTTATTTTTATTTTAGAATTAATAATTACCAAACAACAATTAGGAAAAATAAACTTAGAAAATTATTGCTTTTTATTTAAAAATAATGATACCAAAATTTTTGAAGCAAATTGTAAAAACTTTTTGAATGATCATGGTGATTTTGAAGCAAATAATTGGCATCTTTTAGGACATTTTTTAAATGCTTATATGATTGAACAATATGAAAATAGTGATAATTTTATTGAAAAATTTAAGAAACTTAATGATAAATTACTTAATAATAGTGGCATAGAATGTTTAAATGATATAGGCCTAGATTTCAATAGTGACCAAGTTATTTCTCGATTAGATGAATCAATGAAATATCTTGAAAGCAAATTTTGTAAGGAGAAGACAAAATGATTATAGTAATAACAGGACCAACAGCAGTTGGTAAAACAAAACTAAGTGTTGAATTAGCTAAAAAAGTAAATGGCGAAATAATAAATGCAGATTCAACCCAAATTTTTAAGGGACTTGATATTGCGACAGCTAAAGTAACAGAAGAAGAAAAAGAAAACATTCCCCATCATTTACTTGATATAAAAGACATTAATGAAGAATATACTGTTTTTGATTATCAAAAAGATTGCCGAAATAAAATAAAAGAAATACTATCAAAAAATAAAACACCAATATTAGTTGGTGGTACAGGCCTTTATATAAAGGCTGCTTTATATGATTATAAATTTAATAAAGAAACAATTAAAAATGACTATTCAGATTATAGTAATGAAAAGTTATACGAAAAATTATTAAAAATAAATCCAGAAACAAGTATTCATAAAAATAATCGTAAAAGAATTGAAAGAGAATTAGATAAATATTCAAATAATAGTTTTAATCAAGAAAAAACTGATAAATTACTGTATGATACAACCTTTATTGGTCTAACAACTGATAGAGAAAAATTGTATGATAGAATTAATAAGAGAGTAGATATAATGCTTCAAAATGGATTATTAGAAGAAGCAAAAAAAATATATGATACTAAAATAAGAACAAAAGCAGTACTAACACCAATAGGATATAAGGAATTGTTTGATTATTTTGATAACAAGTGTAGTTTCGAAGAAGCAATTGAATTAATAAAACAAAGAAGTAGAAGATATGCGAAAAGACAATACACTTGGAATAGACATCAATTTGATCTAAAATGGTTTAATGTTGATTTTGAAAATTTTGATAATACTATTGATGAGGTATATAAGTATATAAAAAATAACGAATAAATCGTTATCTTTTTAGTTTATTAAAGAATATAATGAAGATACTCCCAATTATAAAACAAATTATAGAACTAATTAGAATTGTTAGATTATAACCACTTCTTGGAATAATAACAATTCCACTCATCATGACAAGTCCAAGGATCAAACTCATTGTCTTTTGACGATAATTATCTAAAAGATAAGTTGTTAATTTAGCGCTACCAATAATTCCAATACCAACACCAATGGCAATAAAAATAAGTGGAATTAAAACCATCGGTTCAAAAGAAGTTACATTTGAAACATAAGATTTATATAAATAATAATATCCAAGTACTAGTAAAACCATTGAACCAGAAATTCCAGGAAATAACATAGCAGCTCCACTGATAGCACCCATTACCATTAAAATTAAAATATATGCGACATCTAAATTTTTAGCAAGTAAATCTGATAATGGAACAACAACTTCTTTTTTAGCTGGAGCAAAATAAGCAAGAATACCAATTACAAGAACACCAATTATGAAAAATGGAATGGAAATTTTTTTATTATCCATTTCTTGTTTTTTTAACATTGGTAAACTAAAAATAATAAGCCCAGCAAAGAAAAATAAAGTTTGATGTTCAAAAGTACTAAATAAGAAATCAAGTACTTTAGCAAAACCTACTAACCCTATTGCAACCCCAATCATAACTTGTAATAAAAAAGTAAAACTTTTCATACGTTCTTTAAAACTAATTTTAATTTTAAAAACATTAGAAATAGCTTCCATTGTTTTATCAAAAAGACCTAATAAAACAATAATTGTACCTCCACTAACACCTGGTATGATATTTGCAATTCCAATTGCCATACCACCTAAAAGATTCTTAATCATATTTCACCTCTAGGAAATTATATCAAAATAGGAAAATATTTACAATAAGAATAGAAATATTTGAAAATATTTGATATAATCGAAGTATATTATAAATAGAGGTGAGAAGATGTTTCCGAAAAAAGATAAAAATAAGAGTAAAACAGTTGATACAACTAAAGTAAATGAAGTATTAAATCTTTCTAAAAAAATACTTGAAATTGTTTATTTTTTAGTTATTATATTAGCCATTTATATTGGTATAAGACTATTTAAAGAATTAAACTTAAAATCAACTTTTATAATCTTATTAAAAACAATATCACCACTTTTTATAGGAATTTTTATTGCTTGGCTTTTTGATCCGTTTGTAAAATTGCTGAATAAAAAAGGAATTAGAAGAGGTCTTGGAACAACTATAACATATTTAATATTAATCGGTGTAATGGCCTTGATTATATGTTCTATAATTCCACTTCTTTATGATCAAATTAATGATTTTGTTAAAGTAATTCCAACCGTATTTGATTTTATAAAAAATAAAGCAGAAGGAATATTTGATAACTTAAATAGTATTGATTATATAAATGGAGATGCTATTAAAACACAAATGTTTACAATGATTGAAAACTTTGGTTCAAATCTTACAGCATCTTTACCAACACTTTTAATAAATGTTTTAAAAACATTCTTCTCTTTTGCTGGAAGCTTTGTAATAGGTTTGATAATAGGGTTTTATTTATTACTTAACTTTGATAGTGCGAATGACCTTATTATAACATTACTTCCTAAAAGAATGCGTAACGATGCAAGAGACTTAATCAATGAGGTAAATACTTCACTTCGTAAATTTATTCAAGGTTTATTACTTGATGCTTTATTAATATTTGTTGTTATGGCAATAGGATTTAGTATTACAGGACTTAAAGCACCATTATTATTTGCTTTATTTTGTGGAATCACTAACATTATTCCTTATGCAGGACCATATATTGGAGGAGTACCAGCTGTTATTGTAGGTTTCTCTCAAAGTCCAATAATTGGTATTATAGTACTTGTTATTATTGTTGTTGTTCAATTTTTGGAAGGAAATTTATTACAACCACTTATAATGAGTAAAACAACTAAATTACATCCTGTTACAATTATGTTAGGATTACTTGTATTTGGTTATTTCTTTGGTATAATTGGTATGGTTATATCAACACCAATTATTGCTGCTTTGAAATCAATTTTTATGTTCTTTAATGATAAATATGAATTTTTTAATAATTAAAACAAAAATAAGGAAAAAGTAAAATAAGATAAAATGTCTAGAAAGTTCGTGGTTGATGAAAACGAAACATTTACTTATTTGAAAGCTATCCTTTAGTGCAATTAAAAATTGCCGGGGAATACTCGTTATAAAAATTAAGACTAATTAGGATGGTACCACGGCTTTTCGTTCCTAGAAATAGCCCGTGGTTTTTCTTTTGAGAGGAGAAAATGATGGAAAATAAAAATCCAAATATTTATATTATATGTGGTAAAGCAAGATCTGGAAAAGATAGTGTAGCTAAAATAATTAAAGAAAATAAACAAAACAGTACTATCTTATCAATAACAAAGCCTTTAAAAGATTATGCTCAAATAATTACTGATTGGGATGGTAGTGATAATAATAAACCAAGAGATTTATTACAACAGTTAGGAATAGAATTGATTAAAAATAAGATAGATAATAAATTTTTAATCAAAAGAATAATTGAAGATATTAAAATTTTATC
>OLPW01002343.1_pt1 | contig 17016 bp, 10 predicted proteins | sample 1672161 | NCBI WGS metagenome assembly OLPW01 (sample SAMEA3136654, study PRJEB25190) | human gut metagenome
ACCATCGACGAGGAGAAGAAGACGGCATCGGTGTACCTCAAGCCGAGCGAAGTGTCGCTCGCCATCGGCAAAGGAGGACTCAACATCCGGCTGGCCAGTATGCTGACCGGTTACGACATCGACGTCTACCGCGACGTAGAGGAGGAAGACGTGGACCTGCAGGAGTTCTCCGACGAAATAGACCAGTGGATAATCGACGCACTGAAGGGCATCGGCTGCGATACGGCCAAGAGCGTCCTCGAAATATCGCCCGACGACCTCGTTCGGCGCACCGACCTGGAAGAGGAGACCATCCGGGAGGTTATCAGCATCCTCAAATCCGAATTCGAATAGCGGATTACGGAGCCCGCACCGAGTATCCCGGATGTCCGGCGGCCGAGGGGATACGGAGAGAAAGCGGGTTTTGCCGTCACAAACGTAAACAAAAAGAGAAACATAACGCCGAAAAGAGATTTATATGTCAAACGAAAAAAAACTCAGACTCCTACAGGTTGCGAAGGAGTTCAAAGTAGGCATTGCCACCATTACGGATTTCCTTGCGAAGAAAGGGGTCCACATAGAAAGTTCGCCCAATACGCTGGTCGAACCGGATGTCTATGCGGTTCTCGCGAAGGAGTTCGGCGGCAACCGCAGTGCCAACGAGCGGGTCAATGTCCGCGAGCGGATAAACCTGAAACCCGAAAGCGTATCGCTGCACGACAAGAAGGATTCGCCGCGTGCACACGACAGTGAGTTCGAAGAAGAGGTAGTCATCAAAAGCGGCGTTATAAGTGCCAGGGACGAAATTCGTACCGGCCCGAAAATAGTGGGCAAGATAGACCTCTCCGGAGGAAACCGCAAACCTGCAGCTCCGCAACCGGCTGCAGCCAAGAAGGAGGAGCCCAAAGGCTCCCCCGTACAACCCGCAAAGCAGGAAAGTGCCAAACCCGTACCCTCCCCTGCTCCCCAGCCGAAAACTCCGGCGGACAGCAAGGAGAGCGCTTCCGAAAAACCGGCTGCATCACAGCCCCGACCGGAGGCACCGACGACCGGAACACGGCCTGCCGGAGAACCCGCCGCCCCGAAACCGGAGACCGGCACTGCGACGGCAGCCAAACCGGAAATCGTCATACAGGAGAAGACCTACGACCAGCGCATGGCCGAGAACCGCGACGACGTCTTCCGTCCGAGCGACGAGACGAAGCTCACAGGACCGAAAGTTCTCGGCAAGATGGATGTACAGAGCCTCGGTCCGGCCGGCGGCCGACGCGAAAAACGCAAGCGCATCGGCAAAGACAAGGTGGATGTGACGAAACAGCAGCCCTCCGGCCCCGGGGCACGGGGCGGACAGGGTCCCCGCGACGGTCAAGGCGGAGGCCGGGGAGCCGCGCAAGGCCCTCAGTCCCGGAAGGACAGGAAGAAAAAAGGCGCTCCGAAACCCGTCGTACGCCCCGAAGTGAGCGACGAAGAGGTTTCGAAGCAGATAAAGGATACGCTCGCCCGTCTCACCTCCAAAGGAGGCAAGAACAAGGGAGCGCAGTACCGTAAGGAGAAGCGACTCGACGCCCGTGCCCGCATGGACGAGGCGATGGAGAAGGCACATATGGAGGAGTCCATCCTCAAGGTCACCGAATTCGTGACGGTCAGCGAACTGGCCACCATGATGGATGTTCCCGTTACGGAGGTCATCACGGCATGCATGAACCTGGGACTGATGGTCTCCATCAACCAGCGGCTCGATGCGGAGGCGTTGGTCATCGTCGCCGAGGAGTTCGGCTTCAAGGTCGAATTCGTCACAGTGGACATTCAGGAGGCCATTGACGAAGACCGCGACGACGAACAGGACCTCGTGGAGAGACCGCCTATCGTAGCCGTCATGGGCCACGTAGACCACGGCAAGACCTCGCTGCTGGACAACATCCGCAAGACCAATGTCATCGAAGGCGAAGCGGGCGGTATCACGCAGCACATCGGCGCTTACAGCGTAGACCTCAACGGAAAGAAAATCACGTTCCTCGATACGCCGGGCCACGAAGCCTTCACGGCGATGCGTGCCCGAGGCGCCAAAGTGACGGACGTGGCCATCATCATTGTGGCGGCGGACGACAGCGTCATGCCCCAGACGGTGGAAGCCATCAACCACGCCTCCGCCGCCGGTGTCCCGATAGTCTTCGCAATAAACAAGATAGATAAGCCGGGAGCCAATCCGGAAGCCATCAAGGAGCAGTTGGCCCAGATGAACTACCTCGTAGAGGACTGGGGCGGCAAATACCAGTCGCAGGAGATTTCGGCCAAGAAGGGCATCAACCTCGACAAGCTGCTCGAAAAGGTGTTGCTCGAAGCCGAACTACTTGAACTCAAAGCCAATCCCGACAGGAAAGCCACCGGTACGGTCATCGAATCGACACTCGACAAGGGACGCGGCTACGTAGCCACCCTGCTCGTACAGAACGGCACACTGCACATAGGCGACCCGATGGTAGCGGGCGTCTATTCCGGCAAGGTAAAGGCCATGTTCAACGAACGGGGCCAGAAGGTAACGGCCGCACCGCCCGCCACGCCCGTACTGGTGCTCGGCCTCAACGGAGCCCCGCAGGCCGGCGACACCTTCAATGTCATGGAGGATGAACGCAGCGCAAGGGAAGTGGCGAACAAGCGCGAGCAGCTCCAGCGTATCCAAGGTCTCAAGACCCAGAAACACGTCACGCTCGACGAGATAGGACGCCGCATCGCCATAGGCAACTTCAAGGAGCTGAACATCATCGTCAAGGGCGACGTGGACGGCTCGATAGAGGCAATGACGGACTCGCTCATCAAACTCTCCACCGAGGAGGTGCAGGTGAATGTCATCCACAAGGCCGTGGGACAGATTTCCGAATCGGATGTCATGCTGGCCATGGCCTCCAATGCCATCATCGTCGGCTTCCAGGTACGTCCGAGCGGCGGCGCCCGCCGCATGGCCGAGAAGGAGGAGATAGAGATAAGGCTCTACTCCATCATCTACGACGCCATCAACGACATCAAGGACGCCATCGAAGGTATGCTCGAACCGGTGAAGAAGGAGGAAATCGTATGTTCGGTCGAGGTACTCGAAACGTTCAAAATCACCAAGGTCGGTGTCGTGGCGGGCTGCGTAGTACGGGAAGGGAAGATAACCAGAAATACCCCCATCCGCGTCATCCGCGACGGTATCGTCATCCATACGGGCCGTCTCGGTTCGCTCAAACGTTTCAAAGACGACGTCAAGGAGGTATCGGCCGGTATGGAGTGCGGTCTCAACATCGAAAGCTACAACGATATCCGTGTCGGCGACTTCATCGAAGGCTACGAAATCGTGGAGGAGAAACGCAAACTCTGATTCACGGCGCCGTCCCTATCGGGACGGCAGAGAGGCAAAAGGCCGGATACAATGGTATCCGGCCTTTTTGTGTCGTTAACAGCCGCGACGACCGCCGGTACGGACAAGTTCTCCGCCCGCATCCGGCGCCGACGGGAAGGAAAGACCCGAATAAGTTCGTTTTTTCTTTCCGATTTCAAATAAAACAGATAATTTTATGAAAATTTTTCAGACAGGACGCTTTCTCCGACCTGCCGCCTAAAACTGAAAAAGGGGATTTTCCCGAACAGATAACCTAAAAACCAAACATCATGAAGAAGTATTTTGCAGAGATGCTCGGTACGATGGTACTCGTACTGATGGGATGCGGCAGTGCCGTATTTTCAGGGCACATCGCCGGTATCGTGGGAACGGGCGTAGGCACGCTCGGCGTCGCACTGGCCTTCGGCCTCTCCGTGGTAGCCATGGCCTACACGATAGGGAACATTTCGGGCTGCCACATCAATCCGGCCATTACGCTCGGTGTATGGCTTTCCGGCCGGATGAAGGGCAAGGAGGCCTGCATGTACATGCTGTTCCAAGTCATCGGAGCCATCATCGGCTCGGCCATCATCTACGCACTCGTATCCACAGGCATACACGAAGGGCCCACCCTGACGGGAGCCAACACCTACACGGAAGGTACGGCAGTGCAGGCATTCATCGCGGAGGCACTCTTCACCTTCATCTTCGTTCTGGTCGTTCTGGGAGTCACGAGCCAAGACAAGGGCAATGCGAACATGGCGGGACTGGTGATAGGTCTTACGCTGACGCTCGTCCATATCGTCTGCATCCCCATCACGGGTACCTCCGTCAATCCCGCACGCAGTATCGGGCCGGCCATCTTCCAGGGAGGCGCCGCCCTGTCACAACTGTGGCTTTTCATCGTCGCTCCGCTCATAGGAGCCGCCCTGTCGGCACTCGTATGGAACCTGTTCGACAAAAAGCCGGTGAAAGCCTGACGCACGACATCCGCTTCTCTGACACAGCAAGGCCCTCCGTGAAAAACACGGAGGGCCTTGCTCTCCTTTATCGGAAATATTCCTGTCTGCCGGCTGCTCCGGCAGGCATCGGCCGGAGTCACTCGCCCGAAAGCATATTCTCAATGCGGGCTTCCGGAGCGACGGAAAGCGAACTGAACTCACCCTGACGGTAGCGGAAATACCCCGTAACGGCTATCATGGCGGCGTTGTCGGTCGTAAACTTCAGCGGCGGCAGGAACGTCCGCCAGCCGCGGCGCTCCCCTTCGGCCGTCACGCCTTTCCGCAATCCAGAATTGGCAGATACCCCGCCGGCTATCGCAATGTCCCTTATCCGAAACTCCCGGGCCGCCCTGACCAATTTGCCCAACAGGATATCCACGACGGTTTTTTGAAGCGAAGCGCACAAGTCGTTGATATTCGCCTCGATGAAACCGGGTTCCTCCTTCACCCGGTCGCGCAGGAAATAGAGGAACGACGTCTTCAGCCCACTGAAACTGTAATCGAAACCCGGCACGGAAGGTTTGGCGAACCGGAAACGCTCCGCATCGCCCTGCGCCGCCAGGCGGTCGATGACCGGCCCGCCGGGATAAGGCAGCCCCATCACCTTGGCGCACTTGTCGAAAGCCTCGCCCGCCGCATCGTCTATCGTGGTGCCCACGATTTCCATCTCAAGCGGAGCCGTCACCTTTACGATTTGGGTATGCCCTCCCGATACGAGCAGACACAGGAACGGAAACGAAGGATGCGGAACCGTCTCGCCCGGAATATCGATGAAATGCGACAAAATATGCCCCTGCAAATGATTGACCTCCACAAGCGGTATATTATTTGCAACGGCCAATCCTTTGGAGAACGACACTCCGACGAGCAGGGAGCCGAGCAGGCCGGGCCCCCGGGTAAAGGCGATGGCATCGAGGTCGGAGACACCGACCGACGCGTTTTTAAGCGCCGTATCCACCACGGGAACGATGTTCTGCTGATGGGCACGCGAGGCGAGTTCGGGAATCACGCCGCCGTATTGCATATGCACCGCCTGCGAGGCGATGACGTTGGAAAGCATTTCGGTACCGCACAGCACGGCTGCCGAGGTATCGTCGCACGACGACTCGATGCCGAGAATCACGGCACCGGAGCGGGATGAATTTTCCAAGACCTGTACTTTTAATTGACAAATGCCCCTTCACGCCCCTTTAAAACAGGGATAACGGATGGCAGTTTCGTTAAAAATTAGTAAAATTGCGATTCGTTCCGCGGGCCTTTAATGGGGAGTGAAACAGCTATGCGCAAAGGTATAAAAATATTGGGAAAAGTGCTGTCGTGGATAATCGTCGCGATAGTCGGACTGCCGGTTGCAGCCGCCCTGCTGTTGAATGTCGGGACGGTACAGAACTTCGCCGTCCGCAAGGCCACGGAACTCCTTTCGCGCAAACTCGAAACCACCGTCTCCATCGACCGCATCCGTCTGCGCGGATTCAGCCGGCTCGTCGCCGAAGGGCTCTACATCGAGGACTACACGGGCGATACCATGCTCTACGCCAAAAAATTGGGAGCGGCCGTCAGCAAAAGCGCCCTGCTACACAAGAAAATCATTATCGGGGACGTATTTCTGGACGAGGCAAAAATCTATCTCTATACTCCGCGAGACGGGGAACTCAACATCGCGCAGCTCATCTCCCGACTGGGCAGCGACACCACCAAACAGAAGAGCTCCACGAGGCTGGCCTTCCGCGACCTGCGGATTTCCGACTCGCGCTTCATGTTCCGCAACGAAGGGGCCGACACCCTCTCCCAGGGAGTCAATTTCGGAAATATGGTGTTCGACGGACTCGACATCCGGAGCGACGGACTCGATATCGACGGGGGAACCATCACGATGGATATCGCCTCCATGTCGTTCCGCGACATCAGCGGCTTCACGGTCCGCAACCTCTCCACAGACCAGCTCACCGTGGGCGACGGCCTGATAGCCCTGAACGGCACACGCATCGTTACGCCGCGTTCGGACCTCTCCATGCCGGTATTCCGGATGGACGGTGGCAACTGGGAGGCCATGGCCGATATTCTCGACAGCGTCCGCTTCGATGTTCGGCTCGAACATTCGACGCTCTCCACCCGTACGCTCGCCTACTTCGTCCCCTCGCTCGGTACGGACGAAGGACTCCTGCTCCGCAATGCGACAGTGGATTTCGGCGGCACCATCAATGACTTCAAAGTGAAACTCGCCCTGCTGGTCGGCGACCGGGAGGCCGAGATAGGACTCGACGCCGCCCTGACCAACGTCACGGACATCGGCAACGCCACATTCGACATCGACATCACCCGACTCGTATCGAGCGGCAGCGGAGTGGACAAGATAGCGGGCGCACTCCTGCCCGACTCGCTGCCGCGGCAGACCGCCGAGATGATTGCCCGCGCGGGAAACTTCTCCCTGACAGCCAAGGCCTCCGGCCGGACGACGGCATTCGGAGCGGAACTGTCGCTGCATGCGGATGCGGGTACGGTAACCGTCAGCGGACACGGCGGCATGCACGGAGAGGCGGGAACGGATTTCGATGCACACGTCACGGTAAACGGCGTGGATGCCGGAAGAGTGACGGGGAACGACCTGCTGGGGAAGGTCATCGCGGATATGAAGGCACAGGGACATGCCGGCAAGGAGGGACTCTCGGTGAACGGCAGCCTTTTCGTGCCGATGGCCGAATTCAACGGCTACACCTATAGCCAACTGATGGCCTCGGGCAGCTACGCCGGCAAACAGGCCATGCTGAACGTCATGTCAGGAGACCCGAAACTGCTCTTCACGGTGAACGGTTCGGCCGATTTCCGCAATGCCGTTCCCGCCTACGATGCCGAAATAAACCTGCGCCGCGCCGACCTGCACAGCCTCAACGTCAATCGGAAAGACAGCATCGCCATTCTCAGCGGCCGTGTACGGGCGAACGGCAGCGGTACCAATCTGGATAACATCAACGGCGAGATACTGCTCTCGAACCTCCGCTACACCTCCTCGACGGACGACGTGCAGGCTGATACCATCCTCTTCACCGGCCGCAACAGCGACGAAAGCAAATACCTCGCCATGAGTTCCTCTTTCGCCGACGTGGAATTCAAGAGCGGAATAAGCTATAAAGAAATATTCAACTATCTGAACCACATCCTCTACGACTATCTGCCCGCACTCGATGCGACGGGCGGGACGCAAGCAGCGCACCGCTCCGGCGACCGGATGCTTTCCGGCGGCGCACCGACTGCCGCAGGTCCCCTGTCAGTACGGCCCGCCGCCGGAACATCTGCGCCTCCCCGGATACGCACCGACCGGCAGGGACACACGATACCCGTCACCCTCAAGCGTTCCGACAGCCGGTCGGAACTGCACCTCGACATCAAGGCAGCCAACAACATCGCCGCTATCTTTCTGCCGGGCTTCAGCATCGCCGAAGGCACGAAGGTGGATGCCGAATTCAATCCGATGACCGAACGATTCTCCGTGACGGCCAACAGCGACTACATCGAATACGCCGACTTCTTCGTAACGAAACTCGGCTTCACGGCCGACAACACATCGGCCCCCGGAGCAATCGCCCTGCGGTTCACCACCGAAGACCTCTACCTGCCGGGGTTTTCCATGCCGTCCAACGACATCGCCGCCCGTGTGGCAGACGACAGAATAGAGGTCAATGCCAACATCAGCAACAGTACGTCGGACCTGAATGCCGTATTCGACGTACAGTCGCTCCTCTCCCGAACGGAAGAGGACAAGGAACTGCGCATCGGCCTTCTCTTCAAGTCCTCGTCCCATATCATGACGGGCAAACAGCGCTGGAACATCTCCTCGAACCTGATAGAATATACGCCGAAACGGATAACGATAGACGACTTTCTGATAACAAGCGGCGCACAGAAGCTGCATGTGGACGGCACGCTCGCCGGCGGCAAGGACGACACGCTGCGGCTGGCGCTCGACGAGTTCAGCATCAGGCCGCTCAACAGCATAGCCGGACTGCCCGAAGGTACCGTACGGGGTTCGCTCGACGGTTCGGCCACGCTCATTTCCGGCATGAAAGACCCGATACTCATCGCCGACATCATGATGGACAGCCTGAGCATGAACGGTTATACGGCACCGAGGCTGCGCCTGAACAGCGCATGGGACTTCGCCACCGAACGGGCGGGCCTGTCGCTCGTCAATACGGCCGACGGCAAAACTCTCGTGCGCGGCTTCTACCGCCCCGACACCAACAGCTACGCCGCTACGGTGGACATCGACGGCATTCCGCTCGCAGCGGCGAACCCGTTCCTGCCCGCCGACGTCATCCGTTCGGTGGAAGGCACCACGGCCCTCTACCTCGAACTCCGCGGAAGCAAGGGCATGCCGAAGATGAACGGCACACTGTCGGTAAGCGACTTCTCGACGACCATCGGCATCACCGACGTCACATACAGTACACCGACGCTCGACATCGACATCGACGGCGGAACCGTGCGCCTGCCCCTCACGACGCTCACCGACGGCGAAGGGAACAAAGCCACGCTCGAAGCACAGGCCGACATCAGCAACACCTCGAACATCGCATACTCCGCACGTCTGATTCCCTCCAACATCATGGCCATCGACACGAAAGCCAGGGCCAACGACCAATTCTACGGCAAGGTCTACATCTCCGGAGCCGTCAATGTGAAGGGCAACCGCAACGGAATCAACGTGGATGTGGCGGTCACCACGCAACCGGGGTCGGCTTTCTATCTGCCGCTGTCCAACAAATCCAACATGTCGGAAGCCGACTGGATTGTATTCGAAAGCCGCCAGCCGGAGAACGCTGCGCCGGAGAACGTGCTGGAGCTGAAAAAACAACTGTACGAACGCTCCATGACGGAACGGTCCAAGCGCAAGGAGAAGGTCAACCTGAACCTCAACGTATCGCTGAACGTCAACCCCGGACTGCTGCTCTCCATCATCATCGACCCGGCCACCAACATGACGGTCAATGCACGCGGTACGGCCGCACTCAACGTCCTGCTCAACCCGGGAACCGGCGAACTTTCCATATTCGGCACCTACGAGATAGCGGAAGGGGACTTCCTGTTCAGCATGCAGCCGATAATCTCCAACAAGAAGTTCATCCTGCAACAGGGAGGAACCATCCAGTTCAGCGGCGACCCGATGGATGCCATGCTCAACATAGAGGCCGTGTACAGGGTGCGGGCTTCGCTCCAGCAGCTCGCCTCGTCGCTCCAGGGAACCGGCATCAACACCGGGACGCGCGTCCCGGTGGACTGCATCGTGCGCATCAGCGAAAGCCTCCGCAAACCAGACCTCACGTTCGACATCCGCATTCCCTCGGCCGACGCCGACATACAGAACGTGCTGAGCGGCGCCCTCGCCTCCAACGAGGACAGGGCCCTCAATTTCCTGTGGCTCGTGGGATTCGGTTCATTCGCTCCGAACGGCAGTACGGCTTCCGACACCGATGCCACATCGGCCGGAGCGACGCTGGGCCTCAACTTCCTCTCCAACCAATTGAGCAACCTCATCTCCACCAACGACCTGAACATCATGCTGAACTACCGACCGCAGGACCAGACCTCCTCGGAGGAGGTGGATTTCGGCTTCTCCTACAACATCGGAGGCAACGACCGGCTCATCCTTGAAGTGGAAGGCAACTACAACGCCGACAATAACATGCGTAACAATGCCAACATTACGGGAGACGCCTCCCTGACCTGGATAATCACCCCAGCGGGCAACGTATCGCTCAAAGCCTTCACGCGCACCATCAACCGCTACGACGAAAACCAGGGTCTCCAGGAGAACGGCATCGGTATCTATTACAAGGAGGACTTCAATGTCTTTTCCGATATCGTCCGCCAGTCGCGTGCACGCAAGGAGGCCCGCCGTCGCAAACGCGCGGAGAAAGAGGCGGCGAAGGCCGGCAGTGCGGAACAGCCCGCCGCACCGACAACCGGAACCGCCCCCCTCGATGCCGCGCCCAACGACGGGAACAGCCGACCGGCCGAAACGCAGCAACCCGCCAAAAGCCGTATAGAACAGCGGCGGGAGGAGAGCGAGGAGCGGCGACGACGCATGCGCGAGGAGATGCAGCGCCGCCGCGAAGAGGAGGCACGTACGACAGCAGCCGAAGAACCGGCTGCTCCGGCGGAACGGGAATCCGGCCAGTAACGTCTCCGGCGGAACGGCAGTCACCGTCCGACCGTAATACGGCACGGGATACGACAAATCCGCAGCGGTCGAAACATCCGTCCCTACCGAAGGGACGACATCGCCTTCACAGGCTGAAAGCAGGGGTACGGTTCATGAAATTGAAATATGTTTCTTAAATTTGCGGAGCCTTATGCGGTTTCGGACCGCACGGCATACGAAACACAGCAAAAGAAAACCCGATAACAACTTAACAGGCTTACACTATGACGATATTTTTGCAGGCAGCGGGCGCTGCCGTTGCCGAACAGCCCAAAACGATGGGGTTCGGGGAACTGTTCCTTGCCGGAGGCTGGCTGATGTGGGTACTGCTGGTGCTGGGGGCACTGGCCATATACATCTTCGTGGAACGCTTCATCGCCATCCGCAAGGCATCGAAGATAGACCAGAACTTCATCAACAAGATACGCGACTTCATCTACGAAGGGAGAATGGAGGCGGCGGTAGACCTCTGCAAATCGACCGATACCCCCATCGCCAGGATGATAGACAAGGGCATCGAACGCATCGGGCGTCCCATGACCGACGTGCAGAACGCCATCGAGAATGTCGCCAACCTCGAAGTCTCCAAACTCGAAAACGGTCTGCCGGCTCTGGCCACCATCTCGGGAGGCGCCCCGATGATTGGTTTTCTCGGAACGGTGATAGGGCTCGTACAGGCCTTCATGAACATGTCCATGGCGGGAGGCGTAGTGGATATGAGCATCCTCTCCAGCGGCATGTACGTGGCCATGATTACCACCGTGGGCGGCCTTATCGTCGGTATTCCCGCCTACTTCGGCTACAACTACCTTATCGCGCGTATCGAAAAGCTCATCTTCCAGATGGAGGCCAACTCCATCGCTTTCATGGATATCCTCAACCAACCGGTAGATAAGAAGAAATAAGGCCATGGCTATCAGAAGAGGCTCAAAGGTCAATTCGGCGTTCAGCTCGGCCTCGATGACCGACCTGATGTTCCTGCTGCTGGTGTTCATGCTCATAGCCACCACGCTCATCAACCCCAACGCGCTGAAACTGACTCTTCCCACGAGCAACAACCAGATAAAGGAGAAACCCTATACCACGGTCTCCATCACCTCCGACCTGCAATATTACGTAGAGACGGTTCCCGTCCGGTTCGACGACCTGGAGACCATCCTGCGCGGAAAACTCGAAGGTGCGGAACAGCCCACCCTGTCGCTGCACGCGGACAAGAGCGTTCCCATCGACAACGTGGTGAAAGTGATGAACATCGCCAAGGACAACAAGTGGACGCTCATCCTGGCCACGAGTTCCAATTGACAGGCACATGTACTATTACGCTCCCGATAATAACCGGACAGGCAGGCGCGCGGGCCTCATCGCCGCGGCGTGTTACCTCGCCGCATTCCTTGCGGTGAGCCTGCTCGTGTCGTTCCGGACGGAGTACGAACGTCCCGCCGAAGGCATCCTCATCGACTTCGGCGACGACAGCGACGGGAGCGGTACACAGAACGTGGCACTGTCCGAAACCGAAGAGGCGGCCAGCCGGCCGGACACCTCGCAGGAAGAGTACCTTACGCAGGAGACGGAACCGGCACCGGTCATTACGACGAGCAGCCAGCGCCAGCAGCAGACGGAGCATACCCCTGCCGAACAGGAACGGCAGGTGAACCGCCGCGCCCTTTTCCCGGGCAGGAGCACCTCCTCGAATGCCTCTTCGCAGGGCTCCGGCACACAGACGGCCGGAAACCGCGGGCACGAATCGGGCGGTGACGGCAGCAGTACCGGTACGGGAACGGGAAACGAAGGCATCTCCTTCGACCTGAAAGGGCGCCGGGCGATAGGCAGCCTGCCGAAACCGGCCTACGAATCCAACGACGCACAGGGTATCGTCATCATCGAAATCACCGTGGACGCACAGGGGCGCGTACAGAACACGGCCTTCCATCCGCAGGGCTCCACGACCCAAGATGCCAGACTGCTCGATGCGGCTCTGCAAGCGGCACGGCAGGCACGGTTCTCGCCGAGCGAAGCCAACGCGGTACAAACGGGTACGATAACCTACGTCTTCCGCCTCCAATAAGAAAGGTCCCGAGAAGACGGTCCTCCGTCCTTGTACGGGTTCCCGACCTACGCTGCCCGCAAGACAAGAAATATCACATCCCGGACGAACGGGTCTGCGCCCGTTTCCTTCTCAGGAAACCGCAGCGCTCCGGATGCCCGGTCAAAACAGCAAACGGAGATGTACGCAATCCTCACGGCCGCAGTTGCGGCACTGATGCTCGGCACAACCGGCGGCATGAACGCAGTTACGGCGGTGCCTGCCGCCGTGCACGCATCCGGCACGGAACAGAAACAGGAGCCGGCGCCCGAACTCTCTTTCGACCGTATGGAGCACGATTTCGGAACGCTCCGTTTCAAAGGCGAGCCGCAAACCGCGGTTTTCGTCTTTACGAACACCGGTTCAGCCCCGCTCGTCATCACCCGCACCGAACAGAGCTGCACCTGCCTCTCGGTAAAGTATCCGCGCAAACCCCTCATGCCGGGCGAGTCGGGCACTTTTGAAATAACCTACAACCCGAAAAACGAAACGGGGCCCTTCAACAACAACGTGAAGATATACTCCAATACGGGAAACAGCCGACCGGTAGCGGTATTCGTCCGCGGCGAAGTGGTGAAATAAAAAGACCGACAGGTTGAAACGACCGAAACCTATAATCCGGAATCCTCGTCCCTGTTGCTGATATGCCTTTCGGCTTCGTTATAGACCCGGCCCCGGCCGAAGTTATAACTCACCCCCAGCATCACCCGATTGTACGAATCCCTCTGACTGCCCGTGCTATTGCGCCAAACGGCGCTTCCGCCTATGGTATGCGACCGGGACTCCGGACGAATCAGGAAATTGGCGCAGGATAGGGAGAAGGCGAAATTCCGATACTTGTAGATTATTCCGATTCCGGAACCCAGGTCGCTGTACACTATCATCGGCGGTACCATGTTTCCGGTAACGATGTTACCCTGATAAAATGCCGAAAGGTTCTTCCAGGCGAATTGTATATAGTAGCTTAAAGGAATTCGCAGATAACCTACCCTCCCCAAGACACCGGAGTTCAGACTCGTGTAATAAACGCCGCCCTGCAGTTTAATCGTCAGGACGTCGTTTTCAAACGGGGTGAGCTGCAAAGCGTAATTGATTCCGCAGGTCTCGCTGGACCTGTCATTGACCGGCATGTACTCATACAGGGCCCCATCCTGCCGATAGTAATAATTAATGGGGTTCTTCGCATATCCGTAGAGGCAGGTGACGTTGATATTCAGCCACTTGTTGGTATATCCCGTACCGATGAATGCCGAGTTCCGGAATCCGTTCTTCAGGAACGGATTGCCGCGTGAAACGATATTTTGGGTTATCATGGCAGTCCGGTCATTGAGCATACCGATGCTCGGCGAAGTATTGGCCTGGCTGAATCCCGCCTTGACGATAAAGGAAGACGCTATCTGATAGCCGGCGATGACATTCGGAGCGAAGACCCACTGCCACGAATCGTTGCCGGCCGTTACGGTACGGCTGGCGATAACCCCCAAAGAGAAACGGTACGAGAACCTGGTCTTTATCTTGCCCGACACTTCGGCCGCAAGGTAGTTGTTCATCCGTGTCGTCCGCTCCTGCCGGTCGCCCGACAGCCAACTGGTCGTATGCGCGATGTTGGACTCGTACGAAAAGCGTTCGCCTACCGAAAACGCGACCTTCTCGAAATTCTTGATGTAAAGCGCCTGTCCGATGGCCGAGTATTTCCGGCCGTCGACAGTCAGGAAATCCTCGAATACGGGACGGTCGTCCGCCGAATCGTACTCGCTCGAACGGGTATCCAACCCCGAATCGAAATAGTTTCCCGTGATAGCCATGATGAGCTCCTGTTTCCGGCCCAACTGTCTCCAGAAGTAGAGGTCGAGCGTCGGATTGAATATTTTGGATTCCGTCCTGTAATTGCCGTACCGCTGCATCCCGGTCGCACCCTCCAAAAACTCTATCTGCGAATCGTAATGGTTTTCATTGTTCCGCAGACTGGGATAGAAGGTCGCCTGAAAGACGTACTTGTCCTGAAGCTGGTTGGTGTATTTGAGATTGAAATCGTTATAGAAACTCCTGTAACCGCCCGAAGTATGGAGATATTGGGCATAATCCGTCCCGTTCAGCGCATACCGGTACTCATCGTCCACAAACTGTGCGTCCGACTTGTGCCAGCTCGCATAATAGCGGAAGGTCAGCTGGCTGCGGCCGCGGTTGTAACGCAGGTAAAAACTGTCGTTGAGCCATCGGACCGGAACGGCATGTTTCAAATCGATGCCTCCGTAGAAGCCGTCCCGGACCTCTTTGGTAACGATGTTCAGCACCGCATTCCCGCCGCCGTACCGTATGGGCGGCAGGTCGTAATACTCTATCTGACCGACCTCCTCCGGACTAATCGTCTTCAGCTCCTGTGCCGACGCCGCGATGCCGTTTACGAGAATCGTGACTTCCCCGTCGCTCGACGAGACGGTCTCGTTGATACGGTCGAGCGTAACCTGCGGCACCTTGTTGGTCAGGTCGAGGCCCGTGACGGCCGTCCTGCGGTCGGCATTGGTCACCCGGTAAACGGTACGGTCGAGATAGTGGGTCACGTTCGTCCCCACGACCACCACATCGTCTATCGCCGTCGCCTCCTCTTCGAGGAGATAATCCTTGCGCATCTCATACGTATTGCCCAAAGACGACCTTCTGATATGCACGGTATCGTTCAGCGTGCGAAACCCCAGAGACTGTATCGTGAGCAGGTATTTGCCCTCGCGATGTTTCCCGAAAGCGTAATTCCCCTGCATGTCCGTTACCGCCGTTTCGACCAGCCGCGTGGTGTCCCTCATCCCCCGCAGGCTGACGGCAGCGAAAGCGACCGGTTCCTCCTCCCGGGTCGTGACCTTCCCTTTCAATACAATTTGGGCGTCCACCGCGGCGATATCCGCCGCAATTACGAACAGGACGAACAATATACAGAACTTCGATTTTTTCATGGAGTCCAAATCAATTTTACCTGCCTCTTTTCCGGTACGTGTTCGACAAGCCGTGCGGGACGCCGGCAACGGCCTGCGAAAGAAAAAATGCCCGATACATCAAGCTGTCTCTTCCGTTTCGCATACCGTAGCCTTTCCGAAGAACTAACCGCATCCTGCGCGCCCCGACCACGGACGGAATCTCTAAATATCCCAGGAAGGATTCTCCATCAACGATTCCGTAATAGCCAACGCGTCATTGCCTGGAATATTTATCCTGAAATCGAGAACGCCGGTATAATACGGCGAATCCGTATCGCTCAGGTCGTAATAGTCTATGCTGACAATATTCTTAGCGGTGGCAAGCTCGCACAGCTTCTCATACTCGGCACTGTACATGATATATCCATTGAACAGGATACGTACATCCGCTCCGTTTTCATCGGTAAAGAAACCGTCCTCGTAGACGATACCGGGAATATGTCCATACACATCCTCTATGGTGACGGCATCGGGGGCAATCTCTGCCGGAACGTACATGGCCACCGGCATCAACATCCCTGCGTCCGGCGTGCGTTCCAGCGCGATATTATAGGTGCGGTTCAACCGAACAGTCGCATCATATCGTGGCTTTATCTTTTTCGTCACCGTTTCGCAGCCCGGCGCAGTAACCTTCAAAAGATAGGCCCGGTCCATCTCGACATTGCCGAAGTCGTACCAACCGTCTACGGAGGTAAACGCCGCATATTCAGGCTCTCCCGTCTGCGGGTCCAGCAGCCAGACCGAAGCGAATGGCATGGCTTGCATCGTACCGCGGATAAACACATGCCCCGTTACCCACTGCTCGCGCGCCCCTGCACATACGGCGCCGCCTAAAAACAAGAAAAACAAGATGAGTTTTTTCATAGCTTTACAAAATTCTTTTGAAGATATCTATGTTGAAAATGAATGGTCACGTGCTCTTCCAGCGGCAGTTCACGAAGAATCCTACTGAATGAATCGCTTGCAACTTCATTGAATAAATCGGCATACATATATTCTTTCAGAAAGGCCAATTGCATAAGCTTGACAAAATTACGGCGGTTCGCTCTATTCCTCCTATCTGAAAAACGGATGGCGTCTTGGGCTCCGACCACGGACGGAGAACTAAATATCCCAGAAAGTACTTTCAATTGGGAGCTCCGTATTTTCAGGTCCGTTGCTGATCACGATGTTCACTCTGAAATCGAGAACGCCGGCATAATACGGCGAATCCGTATCGCTCAGGTCGTAATAGTCTATGCTGACAATATCCTTAGCGGTCACAAGCTCGCACAGCTCCTCATATGAATTGCTGTACATGACATATCCATTGAATAGGATACGTACATTCGCTCCGTTTGCGTCGGTAAAGAAACCGTCCTCATAAATGACTCCGGGAATATGTCCATACACATCCTCTATGGTGACGGCATCGGGGGCAATCTCTG
>OLPW01002345.1_pt1 | contig 17011 bp, 17 predicted proteins | sample 1672161 | NCBI WGS metagenome assembly OLPW01 (sample SAMEA3136654, study PRJEB25190) | human gut metagenome
AAGTTTTATGATATTCACAATTTCAATCCAGGCGTTTTCGTTAATTATGCACAGTTGCTTTTCTCTCCGTATTCCCGTATACTGTAATCAACGCAAACGTTTCCGTAGAAATGAGAAAGAAGGATTCGTATGAAATATGATCTTATGCTGATCGGACCCGCCACTCGAGACATCAATATCGACTATACCGGTCAGGAAGTCCGCGAAATCGGCGGCGCTGTATTCTTCTGTGCATACGCTGCTGCAGCCGCTTCCGCAAACCTTTTCGCTTCAGTCAAGATCCATCCGGACGATACCGATGTACTGGATGCATTTCATCTGGACAGCGACCATATCGCCGTGCTGCCCGCCCAATGCACCACCCTGATGCAGAACACCTACTTCACCGCCGACCGCGAACGCCGCAAGGCTGAATGCCTGGCACAGTCGGATGCAATCACTCCCGATCAGATCCCCGATGTGGACTGCGGCCTGTATCATCTGGCCGGTCTGCTGTACGGCGATTTTCCCAACGAGCTGATCCCCGCGCTTTCCAAAAAAGGCAAGGTATCCGCAGATATTCAGGGATTTCTCCGACACAACGAAAACGGCCTGATGAACTTCCACGACTGGAAAGATAAGCTGACCTATCTCCCCTATTTCGATTTTCTCAAAACCGATGCGGCAGAAGCCGAGATCCTCACCGGTCTGACCGACCGCCGCGCCGCCGCCCAGCAGCTTTATGAATGGGGCGCCAAGGAGATCCTGATCTCGCACAACAGCGAAATGCTGGTCTACGACGGCAAGGACTATTATACCTGTCCGGTCAAGGCACGCAATCTGTCCGGCCGCACCGGACGCGGCGATACCACCTTCGGCGCTTATCTTGCCAAACGCATGATGGGCGTTTCCATCCCGGATGCGCTGCTGTTCGCTACCGCAGCCGTTTCGCTCAAAATGGAAACCCCCGGTCCGCTGCAGGGTCCCGAACAGGCTGTCCTCGACTATATCAAGGAATTTTACGCCTGAGCCCATCCGGAACCGCTTCGGCACCTGAAACACATCTGATATTTTTCGCGCCTTCTGCCGTTATCCTTGTCTTTCCCCGGCAAATACGGTATTATATTCTTATTAAATTTACTATGGGAAGGAAGCGGCATCTATGCGACAGCACATTACCATCAAAGATATCGCCCGCATTGCCGGTGTTTCGACTTCTACCGTCTCCCGCGCACTCAGCAATTCGCCTGAGCTAAGCGAGCAAACCCGCCAGCGGATCCTGGAAATCTGCCGACGGGAGGGCTACCGTGTCAATGCACTCGCACGCAGTCTGATCTGCAACAAAACCAACGTCATCGGCTTGATCGTTCCCGAGGTGACCAATCCGTTCTATGCCGAACTCTCTCTCGGCATCGAAACGCACGCACGCAGCCTCGGCTACAACGTGATCCTGTGCAATGGGCAGAATGATGCCAAAGTGACCGAAGAGCTGTTCGGTTTCCTGATCAGTCATCAGGTGGACGGCATCATCCTTGCCAGCTCACAGCAGGATGCAGGAACCATGATCCAGAAACTCGCTCCCCGACTGCCTACCGTTCTGCTCGGAACGCCGGCACTCGTCAGCGGCGATGAGGTCAACTCGGTCTGCATTGATAATCTGGCAGGCGGCCGTCTGGCAGCAGAGCATCTGCTGGAGCTCGGCCACCGTGACATTGTCTATCTGGGCAACCGCCCCAACAGCCTGACGCACCAGCTTCGTCTGCGCGGCTTTACCGAAATGCTGGAAAAAGCAGGTATCACCCCGCAGGTCATCGACAATCCGCATGGTTGCTCCTCGATCGACATCGGCTGTGCACTCAGCCGGAAGCTGTTCGCAAACGGCTGTTCCGCCACTGCGATCTTCGCCTCGACCGATTCCATGGCGCTCGGCGTATTGCAGGCAGCAGACGAATACGGCATCTCTATCCCCGAGGATATTTCCCTGCTCGGCTTTGACAACATCATTTATTCCGCACTGCCAAAGATTGAGCTTTCCACCATCGATCAGCGCAAGCAGCTTCTTGCAGAAGCCACCGTTGATCTGCTCACGCGCATCATTGATTCGGATGCGCAGGACGAGTTCACGCACCGCATGATCCGTCCGACACTGGTTTCGCGCAGCTCATGCCGCGCACAAAAAAAGTAAATCCACAGCACTGCGCACCGACCGCCTTTCTCTCTTAGCCCTTTTATCACACACAATACACCAACAGGTCAACCGCAGCGCTGCTGATCGAGAATGCCGCAGAATCCTGCGGCATTCTCATACACAAAAAGGAGGAGCTTATGTACCGCATCGAAACCCATCTGCACACCACCTATATCTCCCACTGCGGCTGGCTGGGCGCTCAGGCCATTATGAAATACTACTCCGCGTGCGGCTATGATGCCATCTGCGTTACCGACCACTACAACCGCGAGTGCTTCGACTACGCCGACATCGACCTGACCACGCCGGGCAGCAAGACGCAGGCGTTCCTGCTGGGCTACCACCGCCTCAAGCGCGAAGCGGAGAAGTACAATATCCGCGTGTACGCGGGCGCTGAGCTGCGCTTTGACGGCTCGGATAACGATTATCTGCTGTACGGCTTCCACGACGAGCTGCTGGTCGATCCGGATCGCGTCATGCGCGAGGGTCTGGCGGCCTTTGCCCCGCAATACCGCGCAGACGGCGCACTGCTCGTGCAGGCACACCCGTTCCGCAAAAAATGTACCCCCGCTCCGGCGGAATATCTGGACGGCATCGAGGTACTCAACCTCAACCCCCGCCATGACAGCCATAACGATCTTGCGCTGGCTTATGCCAGGGAGCATCATCTCATCATGACGGCCGGCTCGGACTGCCACCGTCCCGGCGATCAGGGTACGACCGGTATTCTGTCCGACACCCTCCCCGAAGACAGCTTCGGTCTTGCAGATCTGCTGCGTTCGGGCAACTATACCATCATCCATCCCGAATGCACCGAGGATTGAGACAAAACGATACCATGTAAAAGCTGCTGTTGCTCCAACGCAACAGCAGCTTTTTTCTCATACACTGCGCCTTATTCTCAGTGTACCGCAAACGTTTTCCGGTTGTATTTTACCTTTTATTCTTCTTGTTTCGTGCAGTTTGCCTTTTCAATTGTTCATTCTGCATAAAAGTATTTTTATTTTATTGTATATTCCGTATACGTTTGCGCTTGTTTTGCACAAAATAATCTGGTAGAATATCATCAGTTAAAAAAACAAGACTGAATTGAGGTAATTGCAATGCGTAAGAATTTTTCCAAGTTTCTGATGAACACCGCTATGTTTGAGCTGTCCTGCGATCCCTGCACCGCTAAGCTGTTCACTGCAAACCGCACCAACCGCAAGTAAGCTGCTCCTCAGAAAACGCAAACTCCGCAAGCGAAAACGCTTGCGGAGTTTTTTCTGTTCCGGGCAGCGACAGCCGCCGGCTGCGCCCCCGTTTATGGTTTATCTTTCAAAGGATCATGCTGCAATGCGCTGCATGATGGTCGCCATCTCCGCGCGAGTGATGGTAGACTTCGGCGCAAATACCTTGCCCGGCTTGCCCTGCACCAGACCGGTCTTTGCACAGTAGGCTACGCCTGCTGCTGCCCAGTCGGCAATCGTGCCGCCGTCGGTAAACTGCTTGACGATACTGCTGTCTGCCACGGTATCCTCACCGCTCAGCTTGCGCTGACGGGTCAGAAGCGTTGCTGCCTCCTGACGGGTGACGCTGCGGTCCGGCGAGAACTTGCCGCCACCGACACCCTCCATGATACCAGTCTTTTCCGCCCACGCAATAGCCGTACGAGCCTGATGCGTTACCGGAACGTCGCTGAAGCTGTCAGTCAGCTTGGTCTTGGGCTGACCTGCCAGATTGTACAGCGCCTGTGCGACCTGCGCACGGGTCAGCGCCTTGCTCGCGCCGAACGTATACGCCTTATCGCCGGAGAGCAGACCGTTCTTGGTGACGTAATCCGCCGCCTTGTAGTACCATGCGTTCGCCGGAACGTCGGTATAATCGGTAACGGATTTGCCTTCGCGCAGGGTGTTGCGGATCTCGTAGCTGTCAACTGCCTTGAAGCTGTTCCAGTTGTCCTCATCCTGCTTCTGGTAAGCGGTGCCCTTGATGGAATCCTCGTTGAACTCGATGATGGAGAAGACCTGCTTATCCTCTTCATCGGTGTAGAAATCGGTGGAGTAGTCCGAACGAGCCGGAATGTACTCGTAGAACTTGTTGCCTACCGTACCGCCGGTCAGATAGGTCGTGCCGTCGCCGGTGTTGACCTTAATGTCGTTCTTCACGGTAGAACGGATATAGATATGGTCATGGCCATTGAGGAACAGGTCAACGCCCATTGCATCGAGCGAATACTCGCTGTCGTTGATGTAATAGTCGCGTACATCCAGCGGATCGTGGTTGGAGGTGTACGGACCGGCGTGCGTCATAACAACGCGCCACTTCTTGTCGGAAGCATCCAGCACGCTCTTGCACCACTGGAGCTCTTTCTTCATGATCTCGGCCTTCTGATCCGCCGGAGTGACTTCGCCGTTCAGGATAACGAAGATAGCATCGCCATATTCGAAGTAGCCCATCGTGCGGTCGAACTGCGGATAGCCGGTCTTTGCGCCCGACATATTGAAGCGCTGTGCGAACGATACGAAATTCCAGTCGCCCTTCATCTCGTGGTTGCCCGCAACGGTAACGGTCGGATACTTGGCATAGTAATCGCCCATAACTTCAAAGCATGCCTCCCATTCGGTGGACTTATAGCCGTTCTGGGTGGTGTCGCCTGCGGAGATCATCAGATCCGGGTTCGGGCAGATCTTGAGTGCCTGGTCGATGGAGTCCTTGAAGCTCATGTAGTTTTCAACAGATTCAGACTGCGGATCCGAGTAGAAGATCACCTTAAAGTTCTTATCCGAAGCGGACTTCGGTGCGGTGAACGACTTTTCCTCGCTCATAAACGAACCGCCGTCACCTACGCGGTAAACATACTCGGCAGACGGTGTCAGACCGGTGATCTCCACACGATGTGCCGCCTTTTCCTTATAGCCTGCGGTTACGGATTCTACATAAGAGGTGCCGGACTTGGTTTCCCACTTGGAAGCACCCTTTACCTTGTACTGGATAACGGTCTTGGTGACAGCGGGGTCAGTCAGCCAGCTGAAGCGCAGGCCGCCCTGCTTGGTATCCGGCGTAATGGTAATCTGGTCGGGTTCGCCCTTTACCTTGCCGTCATCAATATTCAGCACGATCGGCTCGGACTTGGTGTACGGCTTGGTTACGGTTTCCTTGTCGGTCTTGACCTCGATGTAGTAGAACATATCGCCGGTCTTGTCGGTCGGCAGAGAAGCGGTGTAGGTACCGCCGAATTCCTTCATGGCAACAGCGGTATCGACCTTGGAAGAATCATAGCCGTAGTACAGGGTCGCGCTCTGTACCTTGTCGCTGGTGACGATGCGGGCAGAGACCTCGGCCTTGCCGTTATGCGGTGCGGTGTTCAGCGCGCGGGAGATGATGCGCGTACCGCTGACGGTGTAATCCACTACGGGGAAGATGGAGGCATCATAGCCGCGCAGAACAGGCTGCTTGCCGGAGGAACTCCAGTCCCAGACCTTGCTCATATCCCAGCCGAGTGCTTCATAGGTGGCCTTGTCCTGCATTTTTGCAGCGGAAACGTCCTCCCACTTGATGGGCTGCTCGGTCGGCTCGTTGCCGGACAGCAGCGTGCCCTCCCATGCAATATTGCCGGTGATGTTGGTAGCTGCCTCATCATCGAGCTGGCCGACGATCTTGTCAACATCTGCAACGCCGTTGATAACGGTCTGTGCGGAAACGCTGTCCTTGAGCGTTTCACCGGCGTTGAACGAGCCTGCAATACCGCCCGCATGGCCTACCGTGCCGCTCTTTGCGGTGGTATCGACCGTACCGGCTGCAAAGCAGCGTGCCAGATAGCCGCCGCCGTCCTGAATGCCGGCAACGCCGCCCGCATCATACGGTGCGGAAACATCGGCGTTGACGTAGCAGTCCTCAACATGGCCGACGATCGGGCCTTCGCCCTCCTTCAGCTTGCCGCAGATGCCGCCTGCGGTGTGCGAGTTGGACAGATCCAGGCACTTAACCTCACCGGTGACAACACAGCCGGTAATCGTACCGTAGTTGACGCCTGCCAGCGCGCCGACGTTCTGCTGACCGGTAACGTAGCAGTCGAGCAGCGCAACATCCTTAATGTACGCCTGATCGTCCTGATTGCCGACATAGCCGAACAGACCGGCATATTTCTTTTCATATTCTACGCGCAGTCCCTTGATGGCGTGGAACTGGCCGTCGAACGTGCCGATAAAGCCCTTATCTTTCTTGGATGCGATGGGCTTGAAACCCTTGATACCGGACATATCGATGTCGGCGGTCAAAACATAGTGTCCGTCGCGAGGAGCGCCGTCCTTCCAGCTGCCGGACAGGTAGAGCAGCTGGTCCGGGGTGGAGATCTCATAGCAGCCCGTCGCCTTGTTGTATACCGGCGGCTTTCCCTTGTCGCTGGCAGCAAAGGCTCCCGTCGGAAGCATCGTCAAAGCCATTGCAGCAGACAGTGCCAAACTGAGTATGCGTTTTTTCATGTATCTCGGACCCTCTTTCTTAAAATTCTTTTTCTTTCTCGATTCTGCAGCGAAATCTCATTCCCCCTCCCCGTGCAACAGATTCGTGTGGTTATGCATTCCGTTTTCTTTTTCGCAAACGTTTGCGTAACTTGTACTTATAATTCTATCCCTGTTCCGTCAGAAAAGCAATCTCACTTCTCACCAATCTTTTCAAGCAAAAATTATGCATTTCTTCCTCAGCGCCGTGTCCGCTGCTGCGCGCAGAAAAGCTCCCACCGGAACCGGATTCTTTGCGCTCGTCAGGTTGGTAATGGCAGAGCCGAGACCGGTGCCGACCTGATGGTTCTCCGCTGTGACGATGCAGCCGGTCTCTGCAGCCGCACGGAGCACCAGCTCCTCGTCAAGCGGCTTCCAGGTGTGCATGTCGATCACGCGAGCGGAAATCCCCTTTGCTGCCAGCATTTCTTCGGCCTTGAGTGCCTCGTCTACCAGAATACCGGAGGCAATAATGGTCACGTCCTTGCCGTCACGCAGCGTAACGCCCTTGCCGATCTCAAAATCAGAGTCATCCGCGTAAACCGTGGTAAAGCCCTTGCGGATCAGGCGCATGTAGGACGGACTGCCGCAGGCGGCCAGCTTCCTGGTCAGTGCCTTGGTCTGTGCAAAATCGCACGAGTCGATAACGACTGCGTTCGGGATGTTCATGTACAGCGCACAGTCCTCAAACGGCATGTGAGTTGCGCCGTTGAATGCTGCGCAGACACCCGGGTCGGAACCGATGACATGCACCGGCAGTTCGGAGTAGCCCGCTGCCAGAAATGCCTGATCGAACATACGGCGGGCAGCAAAGCAGCCGAACGAGTGCGCGAACACGGTCAGGCCGGTGGCTGCCATGCCGGAGGCAACGCCCATCGCGTTCTGCTCCGCGATGCCTGCGTTAAAGGTCTGGGCCGGGAACGCCTTCAGCAGCTTTCCGGTGTTGATGCAGCCCATCAGGTCGCAGTCAATATGCACCAGCTTCGGGTTCTCCGCTTCTGCACGCCGGAGGAGTGGGAAAAGCTCGTAGAGCTGTTCACCTTCGGCTGCAAGGTGGCACAGCAGATCGGCAATCCGTATATCATCGTGGTGCCGACCGTCACCAATGAGATCTGCACCAGGAACGAGAAGGAGATTTTCGACGACTCGGTGAAGGTGCTGAACGAACTCGCCGACATTGCCGAGCCGTATGGTGTCAAGCTGTCCTTCGAGCCGATCGGCGACAAGAAGTGGTGCGTCAACAGCGTGCGTCAGGCGCTCGAGATCGTAAACGCCGTAAACCGTGACAGCGTTGGTCTGACCGTGGACTGCATCAATGTTTACCTGCACGACTAGTGCGCGGACGTTGATTTCATCCGCAAAATTCCCAAGGAGAAGCTGTTCGTGTTCCACATCAACGACTGCGAGGACCTGCCGCTCGGCATCCTCGACCACTGTCACCGTCTGATGCCCGGCCTGGGTGCCATTCCGGTGCAGGAGGTTGCTGATGCGGTACAGGCAGTCGGCTACGACGGCCCTGCGTGCCTCGAGCTGTTCTGTCCGGAATACTGGAGAATGCCTGCTGAGGATGTGATCCGCATGGGCGCGGAAACCACCCGTCCGTTCCTCGGTTAATTTTCCCGAATCGCAGATTAATTCCATATTCACACCCCAAGAGCACAGCAGTATATCAGGACCCGAAGAAGCTGTGCGCTGACCCGAACGTCGAGGCGGTTGCCATCATCCCAATACTGCATCTCATGTTGAGACCGAAATCGTTGGTACCCGCAGCACACTGCGTATCGCATCCGTTCCGACTGATTCTCTGGTCGAGGTTATGAGACGGTACGGTGTCTGCCGCGTGTGTTACACTGCATTCTTATTTCACATTCAATTTATTCTCTATTATTTATATTCAAGTCTCCAAACAGAATACAAATATAATTTTCTCCGCAAAAGGACAGAAGGTACTTGGACCCTTCTGTCCTTTTGCTTTCCATCACATCAGACAATCCTGCAAAGAACCCCAAAGAGCGCTCTTTCGAGCGCCCTTTTGGGGTATGGAAAGACCTGACTTTCGTCAGACCGATCGCACAATTTTCTTTATCGCAGCGTGAGCACTATCAGCACGACTGCCGACACGCTCAGCACAAGGCCGATAATGCGCGTCAGCCGCGTTACGCCGCGGATGCTCATCGCGTGAAAGCTCTCAAACGAGGTGACCGGATACGGAAATGCGATAAACGCCAGTCCCGCAACAAGCTGACCGGCATACGCACCGATCATGCGCAGCGGACTGTCACCGCCGAAAAATGCACTGATAACAAATCCGATGCCGCCCAGAAAGACCAGAAGATACAGTGCGGTCTTGAATCGCTTATCCAGCTTGATATACTGTTCGGTCTTTTCCGCACAATCCGCACAGCACACCTCAAACGAGCGCGTGCGCACCTTTGATATAATATTTATATGTATGAATGGTTAAACCGCCCGCATCACGGCAATCCTAACTACCAGAAGGAGGAATTTCCATGACCAACAACTTTCAGTGTGCACAGATCTACCAGATTCTTGCGCTCAACGACGAAATGCTGAAGAGCGGCTGCATCACCCGCGACGAGCACGATTTTGTCCGCCATGTGCAGACGGACAAGCTGACCCGGCTGCACAGCACGCCGTAAGGAGGCCGCCTGATGGACGTCCGCAGACTGGACGAAATGCAGGCGCAGGGCCGCAGCATCTTCGATACCGAGCTTGCTGTGGCGTACTATGCCCGCGTTTCGACCGACAAAGACGAGCAGATCAACAGTCTCGGCAACCAGAAACGCTATTTTGAGGACTACATCGCCGCAAATCCGCACTGGAGGTTTGCCGGCGGCTACGTCGATGAGGGCATCAGCGGCACGTCTGTCGAGGGACGTGAACAGTTTCTCAAGATGATCGAGGACGCGAAACGCGGCCGCTTTGACCTCATCGTCACCAAGGAGATCAGCCGTTTCGCCAGAAATACACTCGACAGCCTGCGCTACACGCGCGAGCTGCTGCGCTGCGGCGTGGGCGTGTACTTTCAGAACGACAACATCAACACCTTTGACAAGGATGCCGAACTGCGGCTCACCATCATGTCCTCCATCGCACAGGACGAGGTGCGCAAGCTGTCCGAGCGCACGCGCTTCGGCTTTAAGCGTGCACAGGAGAACAGCGTGCTGCTCGGTCAGAACAATCTGTTCGGGTACAACAAGGTTGACGGGCGATTGGAGATTGTCGAGCCGGAAGCCGCCGTCGTCCGTGAGGTGTTCGAGCGCTACGCTGCCGGAGACCTCGGTCTCCGCGCCATTGCCAACGACCTGGACAGCCGCGGTGTACGCGGACGGCAGGGCAAGCCGCTCACCTACTCCACGCTGTACGGCATGATACGCAACCCGAAATACAAGGGCTGCTATGCCGGTCGGCGGTACGCCTCGCGCGACTACCGCGACAAACGTAGCTACCGCCTGAGTGCAGACAAATGGCTCGTGCATAAGGACGACCGTGTGCCTGCCATCGTGCCCGAAGCACTGTGGGAGCAGGCTAACCGTCTGCTCGCCTCGCGCGGCAAGACCATGAAGGCGCACGCGCAGGCATCCCAGAACCGCTACGCCTACAGCGGCAAGCTCATCTGCGCGAAGCACGGCACAGCTTTCCACAGGCATGTGTATAAAAGCAAAAGCCGCGGCGAGTCGGAGTGCTGGAACTGCAAACTGTACCGCGAAAAGGGCAAAACCAGCGGCTGCAATTCCCCGACGGTTTACAGCCACGAGCTGGACCGCATTTTGGAGCGTGTGTTCGAGCAGATAACGGACGAGCGCTCAGCCGCCGTGCAGGAGTACATCGACAATCTGCGCGCCTTTGCCGCACAGCAGGATAACGCCCCTGCGCTTGCTCAAGTCGAGCAGGAAATCGAAACCGTCACCCACCGCAAGGACAAGCTGCTCGACCTCGCGCTTGCGGGTGCGCTCTCCAACGACGAGTTCAAACAGCGCAACGAGACCTGCAACGAGCAGCTTGCCGCCCTCGAGCAGCAGCGAACAGAACTACAGAACGCAGACAAGACACTGGAAGAACGTATCCGACGGGTGGAAAATCTGCGCCGCATCATCGAGGAACGGTGGCAGATGAGCTGCGGGTTCTCGCGCGAGATGTCCAAGGCGCTCGTTGACCATATCGTCGTGGACTCGGACGAGAGCAAAACCCATATCTCGCTCGATATTTTCCTCACCACCGGTGCAGAGCCAATCGTATCTGAGATGCAAACCTCTAACTCACAGCTGCAAATGAGCTTTCAGCGGGCGCGGTCCGGGTATCAGGGCACGTATGAGGTCCGGTACTGTGTGCGGTGGCACCTTGGGTAGCAGACGAAAAAACAGCAAACCTGCAAGGTTTGCTGTTTTCTTTTTTTCAAAACTTTTCTTTTATTATTTCCCGCTTATCTTGACAGAACCGCCATTTTGCAGTACGATAAGGCCAGAAATCAAAATCACCCTAAGTATTACTTCCTTTCGTTTGATGAGATACACATCTCACAGGCGCAGGTATCCCGTTTGGAAAAGGGCGCACTGGAGCATATCCGCAAGCAAATTTAACAAATTGAGAATGGATCATGGAGGATAGAGAATGAAAGAAGCCGCCCGAAGGGCGGTTATTGAATAAACGCGCTTTGCGCGTTACCGAAATTCTCAATTTTCAATTCTCCATTCTCAATGAAAGAAAAAACAGCAAGTCCAACTGAACTTGCTGTTTTTCTTTACGCTGCCTGACTTTCGCCGGAGGCATAATCAATTTCCACGCCCGGCTGGACGTTATAGCAGTACACGTTAAAGCAAATGCCTTCGCCGTCATCCTCGACCGACCACGCCTCCATCTGCACGCCCGAGGCGACAAGATTGCTGCCCTCAAACACCGGCGTGACCCGATAGAGCACATGGTTGCCGGTTTCCTTCACATAGTCAGCGACCATATTCTCAAACGGCAGCATACCCTCGATATTGAGGTATCGCGTGCCGGTGATCAGGTTCTGCTTGTTGGCATTCTCGTCGGTAAGCTGCCAGCCGATCAGGTGACAGCGGTTATACAGATATTTGCCGTCCACGCAGTCATACTTGACGGTATGCCATCCGGTTGGCTTGACCTGACCGATTGAACCGCGTTTTTCTCCATCTGCGGGCATCAGCTCCTGTCCGACATTGGCGTATGCCGTGCCGCACCGTTCGAGATAATCCAAATCCGAATATTCCTCAAACGCTTCGGTCTCCTGCTTGTCTGCGTCGGTGAAGGACGGCTGGTTGCCATCGATCTCGACATAAGCAGAATCCGAGTAGGCGGGCAGCTCGTCCATCGAAACCATACTGCTCGACGGCATGGGCAGTGCACAGCCGGAAAGCAGCAAGCTGAGCACGAATACAATCGGCGCAAACGCGCGGGTCAATTTTCGCATTTAACAAATACTTCCTCTGTTATTTTTTCATGTGAGGAACCGGCAAATTCGGTCTCGCTCTGCTTTGTCCATCCGGTTCCCGGCAGGGTGAAATACCGGTCGGCGGGATAGACACGATTCCAGTGATATAATATCACCTGCTGCACCCTGTTTAAGTATGGTGCAGGATTGTGCACCTCAGCGAAGCAGTAATCGTCCTCTTCCGCCCGCTCGAGGCAATCCTCAGCGATGCAAAGCCGTACTGCCGTATCCTCTCCGAACAGCTTTGCGGTGTACGGACTTATCCACAGCCTGTGCATACCGCAGTGCATAAGAATGCGCTCATTCAGCACACGATCGCGGCTCTGTCGGCGATGGTTGAAGGCCAGGCCGCCTTTATCATCCACACATAAGATCAGCTTCATAGAGTTCTCCCTTCATCGGGTATCGGATGCACTGTTGACCGGCGCAACGCTGTATGTAATGCGTCCTGCCGAAATACCCTGCCGTCCGATATACGAGCACAGCGCTTCGGTCAGTCTCGGGGTTGCCTTGCTGTGATGCAGCCGCACGACTACCACGCCGGACGTGGAGGCGAAATACTGTACGGTCTGCGTATACGCTTCCGCCGCATTTTTCTCGGCATCGCCGCTGTCCAGACCGGCATCCCACAGGCGGTAGCCTGCACCGATGAGCACGCTGCGCTGTGCTTCGGTGAGCGCGTCGCTGCCGCTCTGGTTGGCGGCTATGCGGGCTGCAACACCGGTCAACAGCATCAGGCGTTCGTTCGCAGCAGCAAGATCCGCCAGCATGTCGGCTCCGTCGGTTTTGCTGTCCGCCTGCAGCAGAAAGGCGACCGTATGTCCCTCCGCTGCGATTCGGCGAACCAGATCATCGTCCCATTTGGAGGTATCCGTCGGCAGGAAGAATGCCGCCTGCCTGCCTGCGTCATGCAGATTGTCCAGAACAGCCGCCGTGTTTTCGTTCGGCGCGCCGTAATAGGCAAGATACACGCGGACCGGCTTTTTCGCCGGCTTTTCCTCTACCTTTGGTATTTCGATGGTATCATTGTCCACCGGCTTTGCCGGTGCGGGATTGGTATTCGTGTTATTGCTGCGGTCCGACCCGGAGGTACTGTCCTTGTAGTCGTCGATCGTGTTCTCAATCACCTTGGTATGCGCCGCAATAAATGCGGAGTCGCTCTGTGCCGAGCCGTCCGCGACACGCAGCACATTTTCCCCCTGCAGGGTCAGTGAAGAATAGGTAAAGCCGAACTTCGCACAGCACAGCTTGACCGGCACATAAACCGTTCCGTTCATCTCATACGCGGGTGTGGAATAGCTGTTCAGATTCTGGTCGTACACATAGCCTTCCGCAGTCGAAAAGCTGAGCGTTTCGCCGTTTGCGGAAAGATCGAGCACGCCGTCATTCTCCGAGGCTGACACGCCGAGCGTAGTAAACACACTGTACGGCACATAGGTTTCGCCGCCGAGACGCGCAGGCATGGTGCTCTCGTCGAGCGGCAGGATGGAGTCGTTTACCGCTGTCAGCGTCACCGCATGCGCCGGTGCAGGCAGAAACGTCAGCAGCAGCGCGGCACACAGCACACAGCTGATGATTTTTTTGATACGCACTCACTCCTTTCAGCAATTCGTACGAACATATTATACCAAAGCGCAGCGGGTTTGTCACCCTTTCTGCCGAAAAACACCTTGCGTTGTGAGAATCGAGTGCTATAATAAAAGAGTACAAATTCTTATACAGAAAGAGTGAAGCAACCATGCTGCAGATCACAACACAGCGCACTACTACTCCTAAAGCAAAGCCGGACGAAAGCAACCTCGGCTTTGGCGTTCATTATACCGATCACATGCTGATCATTGACCACGATGAAGAACAGGGCTGGCACGACGCCCGCATCGTACCGTATCAGCCGCTTGAGCTTGATCCGGCAGCGATGGTTTTCCATTATGCAATGGAGTCCTTTGAGGGTCTGAAGGCTTACCGCACCCCGGACGGCTCCATTCAGCTGTTCCGCCCGGACAAGAATGCACAGCGTATGATCAACACCAACCATCGTATGTGCCTGCCGAGCCTGCCGGTAGAGGATTTCGTTCAGGCTGTCAAGGCCATTGTTTCCTTCGATCAGGACTGGGTTCCGCACGCTGAGGGCACCAGCCTGTACATCCGTCCGTTTGTCATCGCTACCGAGCCGCATCTGGGCGTTCGCACCTCCCGCACCCACAAGTTCATCATCGTATGCTCTCCGGTCGGCGCTTACTACTCCACCGGCATCAATCCGGTTAAGATCTTCGTCGAGGATGAGTATACCCGTGCCTGCCCGGGCGGCACCGGCTTCACCAAGTGCGGCGGCAACTACGCTGCATCCCTGATCTCTCAGGTAAAGGCACACGAGCTGGGCTACGAGCAGACCCTGTGGCTGGACGGCGTTGAGCACAAGTACGTTGAGGAAGTCGGCTCCATGAACTGCTTCTTCAAGATTGACGGCACGGTCTATACCGCTCCGACCGTCGGCACCGTACTGCCGGGCGTTACCCGCATGAGCTGCATCGAGCTGCTCAAGCACTGGGGCATTCCGGTATCCGAGGAGCGCCTGCCGATCGCTGACGTTATGAAGGCTTCCCACGACGGCAAGCTGGAAGAGGTATTCGGCACCGGTACCGCTGCAGTTATCTCTCCGGTTGGCGAGCTGCGCTACGAGGGCGATGTTGCTCACATCAACAACGGTGAGATCGGTGAAGTTACCCACAAGCTGTACAACACCCTGACCGGCATCCAGTGGGGCAAGCTGCCGGATGAGCTGGGCTGGACTGTAAAGGTAGACTGAGTTATCCCGCGTAAGCAAAAAACCGAGGCGTAAAGCCTCGGTTTTTTTATTGCAGTAATTGAGAATTGAAAATGGAAGATGGAGAATTATCCCTGCGGGATACACCATCCTGCGTTTCATTTTCCATTCTCAATTCTCCATTTTCCATTCATGATATGGTTCGCCGCTCAGCGTTTTCCATGTAAAAACGCCGTTTTCGAGTGTCATATAGCCATGTGCGGTATCATTTTTCGGGATGGACACTGAACCCGGGTTCAGATACAGGTTTTCCCTGCCAAACGGCTCCCATGCCGGAATATGCGTATGTCCGTGCAGCAGCACATCGCCCTTACGCAGCGGCGGCGGTGTTTTCGTGTTGAATTGATGTCCGTGCGTGACATACACCAGCCGCTCCCCTGCCGGCAGGACGGCATAGTCCGCGAGGATTGGGAACGCGAGCACCATCTGATCAACCTCGGTGTCGCAGTTGCCGCGTACGCAGAGGATTGTATCTGCCATGCCGTTCAGCATGGCAATCACCTTCTTGGGCGCGTAATCGCGCGGCAGATCGTTTCTCGGTCCGTGGTAAAGAATATCCGCCGAGCAGCAGCAGACGCGCAGCCTGCTCGCGCTCGAACGCCTGCAGCAGCTGTTCGCAGTAGTACGCCGAGCCGTGAATATCGGATGCAATGAGAAATTTCATGCCGCGCCTCACTTTCCTGCCTGCTTTGGCACATCCACGATGGTGCCGCCGCCGACAACTACATCGCCGTCGTACAGCACCGCCGCCTGACCGATCGCTGCGGCTCTTTGCGGCTCATCAAACACCAGCTTGACACGGCCGTCCTCCATCGGAGAAACCGTCACCGGCTGCTCCGCATGGCGGTAGCGAATCTTCGCCTTGATATGAATCGGCTCGGTCAGCTCCGGAATCGAAATCCAGTTCATGTCATCTACGATCACTGTGTCCGAGAACAGCGCTGCCTCCGGTCCGACCGAAACCGTGTTCTTCTCCATATCCTTGCCGCAGACGTACACCGGCTCTCCCATCGCAAGACCGAGGCCGCGTCTCTGGCCGACGGTATAGCGGACAGCACCCTTGTGCTTTCCCACCGGCTTGCCGTCTAAATCAAGGAAATCGCCTGCCGGATAGTGCTTGCCCGTGTACTGCTCCATGAACTTGACGTAATCGCCGTCCGGCACAAAGCAAATATCCTGGCTGTCGTGCTTGCGTGCGTTGCAGAAGCTGAGCTGCTCCGCCAGCTCGCGGATCTCCGGCTTGTTGCGGTCGCCCAGCGGAAATTTGGTGTGCGCCAGCTGCCGCTGCGTCATCGTGTACAGCACATAGCTCTGGTCCTTGCCCGCGTCCACGCCCTTTTTGAGCAGCCAGCGGCCGGTCTGTTCATCCTGCTCAATGCGGGCATAGTGACCCGTGACAACGTAATACAGGCCGTGCTGCTCAGCAAAATCCAGCAGCTTGTCGAACTTCATAAATCGGTTGCAGTCAATACAGGGATTGGGCGTGCCGCCTGCCTCATAGGTGCGGACAAATTTACCGATGATCTTCTCCTGAAAATCCAGTGTAAAATCCAGTACCTCATACGGAGTATCCAGCTGAAATGCGACCTCACTTGCGTCCTCGATATCCTTTTCCGAACAGCAGGTGCGGAAATTACATGCGCCGAGATCCTCGTTGCGGTACAGCCGCATGGTCGTGCCCATGCAGCGAAAGTCCGCCTGCCGCATCAGGTAAGCCGCGATCGAGCTGTCTACGCCGCCGCTCATCGCAATGAGTGCGGTCTTCTGTTCTGCGTTCTGCATCTGTGCCGTCCTCTCTTTCGATATATTAAGTGGTAAGTAAAATTTTTATCAGATAGCAAAAAACTCCGAAAACCATGTGGTTTTCAGAGTTTTTGTGGTCGAGGTGACAGGATTTGAACCTGCGGCCTCTTCGTCCCGAACGAAGCGCTCTACCAAGCTGAGCCACACCTCGAAATCAAGCTGCCAACGCTTTTCCGTGACAGCTTTATTAGTATATCGCAGAAATCGCTTTCTGTCAACACTTTTTTGAAATTTTCCTTAAATTTTCTCGAGCAGCTTTGCCA
>OLPW01002366.1_pt1 | contig 16866 bp, 10 predicted proteins | sample 1672161 | NCBI WGS metagenome assembly OLPW01 (sample SAMEA3136654, study PRJEB25190) | human gut metagenome
AGTGATATCGTCTGTCTGGAACACCGGTTGTCGGTCATTATCCGGAAGCCCTATGGGGAGCGACAGAAGAGAACGGAATACCCGGAGAAAAAATCGCAGCGGGATGAAATCTGCGAGTCCATTGATGCAGCATTGGCAAGAAAACCGAAAGACTTCCGGGAACTGATTGGAATTTTGCAGGAAGCAGGGTACGAGTATAAAGATGGAAAGCAGCCTGCACTGCGGGGAAAAGGCCATGCCAGATTTGCCCGCTTCCGCTCTCTCGACAAAGGATATTCGGTCGAAGAACTCTGCGAAGTGATTGCTGGGAATGCGGTTCATAAAAGCAAATTTGCAGAGAAAACCCGCACAAGCGCACGGTCAGCACAGGTGCATCAGAAGGCAGAGCTGTCGTTCCTGATTGATATCCGTGACAAAATGCAGGCAGGCAAAGGCGCGGGATATGCGCGCTGGGCGAAAGTCTTTAATCTGAAGCAGATGGCGAAAGCGATGATGTTCATGGAAGAGCGTGGAATCAAGAGCTATGCAGAGCTAAAGGAAAAGGCAGATGGAATTTTTGAAAAATGCGACGCGCTGCTGGAATCTGTAAAGGCGGATGAGGCACGGATGTCAGAAGTGTCGGTGCTGCGGAAGCATCTAATCAATTATGCCAAGACAAAAGATGTCTTTGCTGCATATAAGGCATCCGGCTACAATCGGGAGTTCTATGAAACTCATCGGGATTCGCTGGCCTTACGCAGCGCAGCGAAAAAGGCGTTTGATGCCTATAAGAAAGAGAACGGTTCTGACAAAAAGCTCCCGCGCATCAGCGAGCTGAACGCAGAGTATGCGATGCTTCTGGAACGAAAGAAAAGCTCCTATGCAGAGTATCGCAAGACCAAATCGGAAATGCAGGATTGGCTTGTGGCACAGAAAATCGTGCAGGAAATCCTGAAAGAGGACGAGCAGAAAAAAGAGCAGCTGCATGAGCAGGAAGTGCGGCAGGAAGAAGAAAATAGACAGAGTAGTCGATGATGGAAAGTCCGGTGCAGTGTGGGTGTAATGCTCATGCTGCACCGGGCTTTTTTCTTTGGCAGGAACTGCCGTTGAAGCATCCGGAACGGATGCGCAGCCCGATGCCGCAGGCAGCGTTCTATGGGGATTGGGGAGTTTCCCCAACAAGCAGAAAATCGCTTTCGTGTCACGAAAGCCCTGCTTGCAGAAGAGTGGATTCTAAAAAAATCGTTCAAAATTTGGAAGAACTTTCGATTGATTTTGTTCGTTTCTTGGAGTAGAATATAAATGAGAAATTTTAACTTGCTGCGAGTGACTTTAGACATCGAAAAAGAGGTTCCGTATGGATTTCATGACGATTAAGCAGGCTTCTGAAAAATGGGGCATCTGCACAAGGAGAGTACAGACATTATGCACAGAAGGGCGAATTGATGGTGCCGAGCGTTTAGGCCATCAGTGGGTCATTCCTATTAACGCCGAAAAGCCGAAGGATGCCAGAATCAAAAGCGGCAGATACATTAAAACAAAATTCGGAAATGGAGAGAACGAAGATGGAAAGAAAACCGTATAGTGCTGGAGCCGTGAAATTTTCGTTCTGGTTCATGGAATTTCGGAAAACCGTGCAGCTTTTGAGCGAGGGTAAGAGCTTTGCAGATATTAAAAAGTTGAATGAAGAGACAAACATCTATGGTGCACCGACAAAACTACGAGCGCAGCAGATTTATTCTACCGTAACAGCCCGTATCAAGACATTAGATGAAAGCTTTTATCCAATCTTTCTGAGCAGTGATCTTGCTACACAAAAATTATTTGTGCTGACTGCGGCTCTTTTGCATGACACGCTGTTCTTTGATTTTGTGTATGAAGTAGTGCGGGAAAAAATGATTCTTGGTTCCGATGAGCTGACGGATGCAGATATCCGGATATTTTTCAAAAATAAGCAGGAACAGAGTGAGAAAGTGGCTTCTCTTCAAGACTATACGCTGCACCGTCTCGGTTCCTGCTATAAGACACAGCTTTATGAAGCAGGACTTTTAGAAAGCAACCAGGCAAACAGCACAAGAAAAATATTGAAGCCAATTCTTGATATTGCATTTGAGCATTGGCTTTATGACCATGACCTTGGCATCATGGTAAAAACACTGACGGGGGTAAGATGAAATGGATTTAAGCCAAAGACTGGATGAGATGGAGCTTGCAATCCATAAGCCGTCTTTCCGAAAAGGAACAGGCCGCGCAAATGAGGTCAACTATTGGGTGTTTGATTATCCACCGGAAAAGGAACTGGAAGTTCGGGAGCGTGTTGAGTATCTGAAAAATAAGAACGACAGGGGCGATGATGATTTTGAGCTTGTGGTCTTTGACCTGTATGATATCATCATTGACTTTTTGGAAAAGAAAAACTTCATGGAAAAGTGCTATGACTTTGAAAAAAAGCGAGGAATCGAGCGTATCGTCAAGGCAGTGACCAACTCCATGAAGGTAAATGACGATGACAGCCTGATCGTGCAATATATCAAAGAACATACGCCGGAGAATGCAGTTGTGTTCCTGACCGGTATCGGCAAGTGCTATCCGATTTTGCGCTCCCACAAGGTGCTTAACAACTTGCACCAGGCGTTTGTGCGCTGCCCGGTCGTGATGTTCTTTCCGGGAACCTATAATGAGCAGGAGCTGATCCTGTTCAATGAGATTAAAGACGATAACTATTACCGGGCATTCCGACTGGTAAAGTAATGGATGGAGGAAACAGTTATGCAGATCAAGGACATGTTCCGAAAGAAAATTGACCGTGAGATACAGGGCGTTATCATTGTCGGTCAGGGTGAAGAAACAAATGTAGCGCAGGAGCTGGAAGAGTATGTTGTGACCCGTGAGCTTCAGCGTCATTTTGCGGATTTCTTTGCAGCATATAAAAAAGGTATTCAGGGAACCACACCGAAAATGGGTGTCTGGATTTCCGGCTTCTTTGGAAGTGGTAAATCTCATTTCCTGAAAATCCTGTCCTATCTGCTTCAGAATAAACAGGTCGGAGACAAACATGCCATCGACTACTTCATTGAGGATCAGAAGATTACCAATCAGATGGTGCTGGCAGATATGCAGCTGGCAGCAAACACCCCATCGGACGTAATTCTTTTCAACATTGATTCCAAAAGCGATTCTAATGGCAAAGAAAATAAAGATGCCATTGTGAACGTATTCCTGAAGGTCTTCAATGAGATGCAGGGCTTCTGCGGTTCCATGCCGCACCTTGCCGACCTGGAGCGCAGGCTTTCCGAGGAAGGTCGTTTTGAAGAGTTTAAGGAAAAGTTTGAAGAAGAGTATGGAGATCCGTGGGAAAGCTCTCGCCAGGACTTCGATTTCATTCAGGATTCCGTTGTCGATGTTCTTTCTGACATGGATTTCATGAGCGAATCGGCTGCTCGTAACTGGTGTGAGAAAGCAACCGAGGGCTACCAGATCAGTATTGAGGATTTCGCCAAGCGTGTAAAGTCCTATATTGAGAAAAAAGGTAACAACCACCATGTGGTTTTCCTTGTAGATGAGATTGGCCAGTACATTGGTGATGATTCCAAACTGATGCTGAACCTTCAGACAGTGACGGAAGAACTGGGCAAGGAATGCATGGGCAAGGCTTGGGTAATCGTAACGAGCCAGCAGGATATCGACTCCATTACCAAGGTGAAGGGTAACGACTTCTCCAAGATTCAAGGACGTTTCGATACACGTCTTTCTTTGTCCTCTGCCAATGTGGACGCTGTTATCAAAAAGCGTATTCTGGATAAGACCGAGACAGCAGCACAGAGCCTGCGTCTGCTCTATGACCAGAAAGCAACCATCATCAAAAATCTGATTGTCTTCAACGACGGCGTGGAGAAAAAACTGTACGCCAACGCAGAAGACTTTGCAGAGGTTTATCCTTTTGTTCCATACCAGTTTAATTTGCTTGCCAGTGTGCTGACCAGCATCCGTACCCACGGTGCATCCGGAAAGCACCTGTCCGAAGGTGAACGTTCCATGCTGGCTCTGTTCAAAGAGTCTGCCATGCAGTTGATGGACGATGAGATGGGAGCCATCGTGCCGTTCTATCGGTTCTATGATGCTCTGGAGAACTTCCTCGACCACAGCCACAGCAGCGTGATCATCCGCGCTTATGATAACAGCTACATCAACCCGGAAAAGAAGGAAAAAGATGTCTTTGCCATCAATGTGTTGAAGACCCTTTTCCTGATTAAATATGTTCTGGAGATCGAAGCCAACGTGGACAACATCGTGAGCCTCATGATTACCAGCATTGACGATGATCGCATCTCTCTGAAAACAAAGGTGGAGGATGCACTGAAAGTGCTGATGCGCCAGATGCTGATCCAGAAGAATGGCTCCATCTATGTATTTCTGACCGATGAGGAACAGGAGATCAATAACGAAATCGAAAAAGAAAATGTGGAGATGCCGGAGGTCATCACGAAGATCGCGGAGATGATCTATGAGGACATTTTCTCCAGTAAAAAGTATCAGTACCCAAGCTTCAGTGGACGATATGCGTTCTCCTTCAATCAGGCAGTGGATGACCGCCCCTATAAGGCTAACCAGAATTACGATATCGGCCTCCGTGTGCTGACCCCGTGGTATGAGGGCGGCACCGATGATGGTACGCTGCGCCTGCTCTCCGGCCAGGGCAAGGAAGTTCTGGTGGTTCTGCCGAACGATGATGCGTTCCTGACGGAAATGCGAGCATACTTAAAAATTGAGCGGTTCCTGCGCAAGAATACCTCTGTGCAGCTTGCCAAGTATGAGACCATTAAGGAGGCAAAGCGCGTGGAGATGCGGGAACGCAACGGTAACGCCAAGCTTTACCTGACGGAAGCGCTGAAAGAGGCTACCATCTATGTCAATGGCGATGTGCTGCACACTTCCGGCAAGGAAGTGACCAGCCGCATCAACGAGGCAATCGGAAGATTGGTGCAGACGGTTTACCACAAGCTGTCCTACATCGACGCAGCGATGGGCGAAGCAGACATCCGGAAGATGTTCAAGACCAGCAATCAGCTGTCGCTGGCACTGGGAGATACCGGAGAATCCAATGTCCACGCGCTGGATGATGTGCTGCAATTCGTGGCAGGTAACTCCCGGATGCACATGAAAACTTCTATGAAAACGATCAAGGATCGCTTTATGAAAGCGCCCTATGGATTTGTGGAAGATGACATCCATTGGCTGGTGGCACGTCTCTTTAAGCGTGGAGATCTGTCCTTTACGGTCAATGGTGAGAGCGTCAATCTGAACAACCGTTCCGAGGAAGAAATCATCGGCTACATCACGAAGAAGCAGTTCGTGGATAAGCTGCTGACGGAAGTGCGCGTCCGTGTGCCGGAAAACCAGAAAAAGGCCGTCCGCACCGTGATGAAAGAGCTGTTCAAGGTGGCACCGCCTGCCGATGACGAAGATACCATCATGAAGAACTTCCAGCATTACTGCGAGAATCGAATCACCGAGATTGAGCGGCTGGAACCGAAATATGAGAATTATACCTATCCAGGAAAAGAACTTCTGGAAAAGGGCAAGAAGCGGCTTTCCGCACTGGTGCAGATTCAGGCACCGCTGGAATTCTTTAAGACCGTATTTGACGAGCAGGACGATCTGATGGATTTTGGCGAGGACTATGAGCCTATCCGTGATTTCTTTGGCAGTGAACAGCTGACCATCTTCACTCGTGCGCTGGATATGCTGAATATCTACGAGGACAGTAAGACCTACATCGTGGATGCAGAACTGGAGGACGTGGTGGCCAAGATGCGCACCATCGTCCGGATGGCGAAGCCCTACAAGGAAATTCCGAAGCTGCCGGAGCTGCGCGAGAAGTTTATGAACTGCTATATGCGCATTCTGGAAGAGCAGGCAGAGCCGGTCAAGGATTCCATCAATCAGGATCGGAACCGTGTCTTTGAAGTGCTGAACACCAAGTCCTATAAGGATGCGAAGTTCAACCGTTATCTGGAACTGTTTAAGGAGATCATGGACGGTGCGGAGCACTGCAACAATGTCTCCACTCTGCGTAGCTATGCAGATAAGGCGGAAGCACTGAAGCTGCGCCTGCTCAATGAGATGAACGCAGAGGATATCCGTCTTGTGCAGGAAGCTGCGGCAAAGGCCGAGGCAGAGCGCAAGCGTCAGGAAGAAGAGGCGAAAAAACGCGGCGAGACCGTGAAACCGGCAGAAAAGGTCGCAGAACCGCAGCCGGTATATAAGGTGCGCACCACGAAGAATGTTTCCATCAAGACGGTTGCCAAGACTGCATCGTGGCGGTTGGAGAGTAAGGACGACGTTGATAAATACCTTGCCGCATTGCGTGAAAACCTGCTGAAAGAGATGGATGAAGATACCATCGTCAACATCGAACTATAAATGACAGGAGGATTGGCTCCATGAACAAGACAGCCATAAAGAATTTTGCGATTTGGGCGCGGAATAAGCTGATTGCAGATGTTAGCTATGATGCCCGCCTGATCGGTATTACGGAGGACGGCATTGCCAAGCCGCTGCCGCAGAGCTTCGGCGGCACTCAGTTCTTCGATATCGGCACCGCAGAACCGTATTCGATTTCCGGTGAGGCCGTGCGCCAGCGTGACAAGCTGATAGAGGTCATCCAGCAGAAGGAAAAGGATACCGACTACAAAACCGCATATCAGTATGTGATCGAGGAGGTTGCCTATACATGGTTTAACCGCCTGATCGCCATTCGTTTCATGGAGGTCAATGACTATCTGCCTTCCCATATCAGGGTGCTTTCTTCCGAGAGCGGAAAGCTGGAGCCGGATCTGGTCACAACGCCGTTTGACGCAGAGCTGCCCTTTACTGCGGAGGAAGAAGCTCTGATTTTCCAGCTGAAGCAGGACAACAAGCTGGACGAGGTGTTCCGTATCCTGTTCCTGAAGCAGTGCAACGCCTTGAACGAGATTCTGCCGGCTCTGTTTGAAAAAACAAAGAACTACACCGAGCTGCTGCTCAGCCTGTCCGTTATTGACCAGGATGGTGTGGTCTATCACCTGATCCACGACATTCCGGAGGATGACTTCAATATCGAGCGCGGTGGTCAGGTGGAGATCATCGGCTGGTTGTATCAGTATTACAATACCGAGCCGAAGGCTGCTGCCTTTGCAAAGAACGGCAAGATCACCAAAGAGGAAATCCCTGCCGTGACCCAGCTGTTTACCCCAGACTGGATCGTTCGTTACATGGTGGAAAACAGCCTTGGCCGTCTGTGGGTGGAAGGACACCCGGACTGCGGCCTGAAAGAAAACTGGAAATACTATCTGGAAGAGGCACAGCAGGAGCCGAAAGTGCAGGCGATGCTGGCAGAAATTCGCAAAGAGTACGCTGCCTTGAACCCGGAAGACATCAAGCTTATCGACCCCTGTATGGGTTCCGGTCATATCCTCGTATACGCTTTTGATGTGCTGATGCAGATTTACGAGAGTGCCGGTTACAGCCAGCGTGATGCTGCGAAGAACATTTTGGAACACAACATCTATGGTCTGGATATTGATGACCGTGCCTATCAGCTGGCGTACTTTGCCGTGATGATGAAAGCACGGCAGTACAACCGCCGTATCTTAAACGGTGAAAACACCTGCCATGTCTATGCCATTCAGGAGAGCAACAGCATCAACCGTGCGCACCTGAAATATTTTGGTGCGGGCATGGACGATATTGAGAAGAACGCCGCCAAGATGCAGCTGGAAGGTTTGCTGGACACTCTGACCGATGCCAAGGAGTATGGCTCTATCCTGAATGTGGAGAGCTATAACTGGGATTTGCTGCGTCGGTTTGTGGCAGCAGAAGATACCGCAGGTCAGATCAGCATGGATAGCGTGGGCGTGGAAGATACTGCCGAGCAGCTGAATCGGCTTGTTGACATTGGTGAGACGATGGCACGGAAATATTGGGTGACCATTACGAATCCACCGTATGCAGCTATAAGTAATTTAAGCCCTAAAGTGAATGACTTTGTTAAAGCAAATTATCCTGATAGTAAAGTAGATCTCTTTGCTGTCTTTATTGAACGATGTGGTTTGATGACGCGAGTGAGTGGTTATCAAGCGATGATAACACAACATGCATGGATGTTTCTTGCAAGCTATGAGAATTTACGCGATAAACTATTAAACAAAGAACTGATAAATTTGGCACATTTAGGACCACATGCATTTGATGAGATAAATGGGGAAGTTGTTCAGACAAGCAGCTTTGTGTTCTGCAATGACTTTTTCTCAAATTATAATAGCACCTTTGTTCAATTAGTTGGCGGAAAAAATGAAGCAGCAAAAGCTGCTATGTTTATTTCTGGTGAACACCGTTTTAATAAAACAAATGAACAACTAAGAGAAATTCAAGGGACACCTTATACTGCATACTGGGCGTCAGATGTTGTTTTGTCGGCATTTAAAAAGTCACATTTAGTTGGTGATGTTTCGGAACCTCGCGTTGGTATGGCAACCGCAAATAATGATAGATTCATTCGACTTTGGTTTGAGGTGAACCGTAACAAATTTGGAATTAATATCTCGTCAAGAAAAGAAGCTGTTGAGAGCCGAAAGAAATGGTTCCCGTTTGCTAAGGGAGGGGAACAGAGAAAATGGTACGGCAATAATGATACAGTAGTAAACTGGGAAAATGATGGGTTTGAAATTCAGAATTTCAAAGATGAAAAGACGGGTAGGATACGTTCACATAACTATAATCTGGATTATATATTCAGTTCTGCATTGACTTGGACTGTTATTGGAACAGAGAAGACCTCATTTAGATTTTGCCCGGTAGGATTTTTGTATTCTAACAGTGGATATGGACTGTTTTGCAATAATGAAAAGACAAAATACTATTTACTTGGATTTATGAACTCCAAAATAGCCGCTTCACTGTTAAAGATTCTCTCACCTTCGATGGGATTTGAATCTGGATATCTTAGAAAGTTGCCACTGATAGAGTCGGATTCTTTGGATAGTATAGTAGAGCGTGTTAAACATTGCATTGATGGCAGTAACGCAGAGTGGGACTCTTTTGAGATTTCTTGGGACTTTAAGAAACATCCCTTACTCCGTAACGTTTCCACGATTTCGGAGGCCTTTACCCAGTGGCAGTCAGAATGTGATGACCGTTTTAACCAGCTGAAAGCCAACGAAGAAGAACTGAACCGCATTTTTATCGACATTTACGGCTTGCAGGATGAATTGACCCCGGAAGTGGAGGATAAAGATGTGACTGTGCGCAAGGCTGACTTGCAACGGGACATCAGGAGTCTGCTCAGTTACGCTGTGGGCTGTATGTTTGGCCGCTATTCTACTTATAAGGATGGCTTGCTTTTTGCGGGAGAACCGTATTCCTTGCAGGCATTTGTGGATAAGATGAACGAACGCCCTGGAACGATTTCTGCTGAAGAGTTGGAACGCGCATACCGCAATGAGGGTATTGTGGTGGATGAAATGTTCTTCCCAGATGCCGACAATGTTATCCCCATCACCGATGAAGAATATCTGGACGATGATATCGTATCTCGCCTGTGTGCATGGCTGAAAGCAGTTTACGGTGCTGATACGCTGGAAGCAAACCTCGACTATGTCGCAAAAGCCCTTGGCAATAAGGGCAGCACCAGCCGGGAGATCATCCGCAACTACTTCCTGAACGATTTCTTCAAGGATCACTGCCAGACTTACTCTGTCACTGGTTCTGGCAAGCGTCCGATCTACTGGCTGTTTGACAGCGGCAAGCAGAACGGCTTCAAGGCACTGGTTTACCTGCATCGCTATACGCCGGATACCATCGGCAACCTGCGTATCGACTACCTGCACAAGATGCAGCGTGTATATGAATCCGAGATCAACCGAATGCAGGATATGATGGATCACAGCGAGAATGCCCGCGAAGTGGCAGCAGCCGGGAAGCGCAAGGATAAACTTGCCAAGCAGTTGAAGGAATGTCGGGAATACGATGAGAAGATCAGCCATCTGGCACTTTCCCGTATCGAGCTTGACCTCGATGACGGCGTAAAGGTCAACTACCGCAAGCTCCAGACCGCCCAGGACGGCAAGTTCTATGAGGTGCTGGCAGACAGTAAGAATATCATGGTGAAAGAAAAGAAATAAGGAAAATGACCGGAGGGAGTGGGAAAATGCAAAATCACTGGACAAAGGATGATGTCGCGGCGGCATGGCAGCGTTTTGAACGTACATATGCCCATGATCCGGTGGCATACCGCTTCCTCTGCGGTCATTGTATTCAAGATGAAACCGATGAAGATGCGTTGGATTACAATATCATTGGTGTCTGGCTTGTCTGTCATAGAAAATATCGTGACTGGTCAACCGAGAAATCCTATGATCTGGCATGGATACTGGAATTTATGCAGGCGTATCACATGACGATTCCACGGTACATCAAAAGAACAAAGTTCTACCGGAAAAAGATGAAGCTATTGCTGAGTTCTCTTGTAAGAGATAAAGACCAATCACAGGAAAAAAGGACAATGATATGGCAGAATTGAACCTGAAACAAATTATAGACCGCCTGAATGCGGAATTTACCGGAGAGACCCGGAAACTGGTTTTCTGGTACGATGATAAGGCAGAATTTGCCGAGGATATGGAGACAGTTGAGCTTCAGAATGCGAAGATCTACCATCTCCAGCCGGATAACCAGTTCTATACAAAGTATTTTCTGGAGCGTGTGGATAAGACCACGAATTATCTGATCTATGCACCGTTTCCGAAGCCGGATGTAAGGGACAACCATCTGGAAGACACAATGCTGTATTCCAGACGGTTCTTTGCTGACCGTGCCTCCCTGTTGTCGGTTGACCTGGGTATTGAGGAAAAGTACAAGCCGGTTATTGAGAAGCACATCAAGTTTTTCGCCAACAAAGAGCGCACTCAGCGGTTCTATGATTTGGAAATTGAAAACTTCAATGAAGAAAATATCCTTGTCGGTCTGCTAAGTGCAGTCTGCAAGGCGCGTACCTGCTCTTTTGAGGAAGTCGTGCGCATCGTGTTGACAGATGGCGAGTTGGTGGACAATGCTTTCTTGCAGGAGTTTGAAAAATACGACCTGCTGTCTGCATTCTGGCAGCTCTGTGAGCAGCATTTCGGATACACCGATACAAAACCGAGTTTGGAACGGCTGCTGGTAACATTGTTCGTTACTTATACTGGGCGATATGTACAGGCAGAGCTTCCGGCAGCATGGAGGAGCTTTGTCTCCTACAAGTCAGGCAATATCATCGCATTCCTCGATAGCCTGATGAACAGCGTCCTGTACCGGGATAAATACGACGCTTTGTCGGCACATGTTGCCAAAGGGCTGAATGTTTTTTCGGCATTTGCAGGAATGCGAGTGGACGATTTGGTGGAGTGCGACACTTTCCTTGCCGTGGATCAGGTGCTGGTAAAGTGGCTCATTGGCAGACTTGTTTCGGAAGATATCGGCGCAATTGTAAACGGATTTACCATTCCGGAACTCTGTGAAAAGCGGGCTAAAATGCACTTTGGCAGAAAGACCGGGAAAACCTATCAGATGCTTTCCAGTGCATACAGCATGGTGAAGGAAGCGGATTACCATGCCGCAGATGGCTTAAAGCCAATCATCGACCGATATCTTGCTGCGGATTACAATATGGATCAGCAGTATCGGAAATTTTACTATTATTACGACCAGCTGGAGAGCACGGAAAGCTTTGAGCCGCTTCGGGAGCTGGTGGAAAATATCTACACGAACGAATATCTGGCTTGTCTGCTCCCAGCATGGAATGCTGGAATCCAGCAGGATGCCGCATTTTCGGCAATTCCGTTGCAGCGGGAGTTTTACAATGCCAACCTGCGCTATACCAAGGAACGCACCGTGGTCATCATTTCGGATGCCATGCGTTACGAGGTCGGACAGGAATTGTTTGACCGAATGCAGGATGACCCGAAATGTACGGCAAAACTTTCTGTACAACTAAGTGTCCTGCCGTCTTATACAAGGCTCGGTATGGCAGCACTTTTGCCACATAAGACACTGGAAATGACGGATGATTTTCAGGTACTGGCAGATGGTATCCTTTGCGATAATCTGGCAGGTCGGCAGCAGGTCCTGCAAAGCTATAACCCGGATAGTGTCTGTGTACAGTTCGATGATATCAAAAATTTGAAAGTGACAGAGCTGCGAGATGTGCTGACAAAGCGTCAGATTATCTATGTATATCATAATCAGATTGACGCGCGCGGAGACAAGGCAAATACCGAGGATGAGGTGTTTAATGCGTGTGAGGAGGCCGTTCAGGAAATCATGGACTTGATTCATCGAATCTCCGTCAGCGGCAACACCTATCATTTTATCGTCACTGCCGATCATGGCTTTATTTACAAGCGTGATAAGCTGACAGAAAGTGACAAGATTTCTGGGAAAAGCGCGGAAAAAGCATTTGTTAATCGCAGATTTATTGTGTCCAAGGCGGCACTGGAAGATGACGGCATCGACCATATGAGCATGGGACGCGTTCTGGGAAATGAGGACAGCAAGGTGGTGTCCTATCCTGTCAGCAGCAATGTCTTTAAGGTGGCCGGAGGCGGTGCTAACTATGTGCATGGCGGTTCCTCACCGCAGGAAATGCTGGTGCCGGTGCTGGAGTTTAAGATGGAACGTGGTCACATGGAGACAAAGAATGCAGAGATTGCTCTGGTCAGCATCGTCCATAAGATTACGAACCTGATCACTTCCATGGATTTTATCCAGTCGGATGCAGTCAGTGATACTGTAAAAGCGGCAAAATACCGCATTTTCTTCCTCTCGGAGGACAATGAGAAAATCTCGAACGAAAACAGTTATGTGGCGGACAGCCGGGAGGAAAATGCGCAGAAGCGTATCTTCCGGATGCGTTTCACATTCAAGAATAAGAAATACGACAAGGACAAGCAGTATTACCTTGTGGTTTATGACGAAGAAAGCGGTCTGGAGCAGTGGAGGCAGCCTGTCATCATGGACATTGCCTTTGCAGATGACTTTGGATTCGGATTCTGATACAGAGGAGGCAGGAATTCCGTATGGAAATGATGGATATGGCGGCAGACGATACCCGTGAAGAACTGCGCCGGAAGCTGCGCAGCAACTTTGACGGTCGGATCGTCCGCAAAGACCTGACAAAGAAAATAAAAGAAGGAGCAAATGTTCCGGTCTATGTGCTGGAGTTCCTGCTGGGTCAGTATTGTAGTTCAGACGATGAGACAATCATTGAGCAGGGCGTTCAGAATGTGAAACGCATTCTGGCAGACAATTTTGTCCGCCCGGATGAGGCTCAGAAAATTCTCTCCCAACTGCGCAAGAACGGGAGTCATACCATTATTGATATGGTGACAGTACATCTGGACATCAAAAAGGATTGCTTTTTTGCAGAGTTCTCTAACCTTGGTCTCACCAATGTGCCGATTACGGATGATTATCCGGAAAAATATGACCGGCTGCTTTGCGGCGGTATCTGGTGCATCGTGCAGCTGGAATATGAGTCTGAGGGAGACAGCAGCTTTGGAATCACGGATATAGATGGACAGCCGATTTCCTCTAAACAGAAAAAGCAGAAGGACATCTCTCCCATCAGCATCCATAAGCTGACTCCGATTCAGATGCCCCATATCGACATTGAAGAAGTTCGAGAGGGACGCAAGGCGTTCACACAGGAAGAGTGGATGGATGTTATGCTACGTTCCTGCGGATATGAGCCGGAACAGCTGAACAATCGGGAAAAGTGGCTGCTGCTTGCGCGTATGCTGCCGTTGGTGGAGAACAACTTCAACCTCTGTGAGTTGGGGCCGCGCAGCACAGGCAAGTCCCATATCTATAAAGAAATCAGCCCGAACAGTATCCTGGTATCCGGTGGTCAGACGACCGTTGCAAATCTGTTTTACAATATGGGGCGCAAAACCGTAGGTTTGGTGGGTTTATGGGATTGCGTTGCCTTTGATGAGGTTGCCGGAATCAAGTTTAAGGACAAAGACGGCATTCAGATTATGAAAGACTATATGGCTTCCGGCTCCTTTGCCCGTGGCAAAGAGGAAAAGGCAGCATCGGCATCTATGGTCTTTGTAGGAAACATCAATCAGAGCGTGGATGTGTTGCTCAAGACTTCCTCTCTGTTTGACCCGTTCCCGCCGGAGATGGGAACGGACACAGCCTTTCTTGACCGTCTGCATTGCTATATTCCAGGCTGGGAGATTCCGAAGTTCCGTCCGGAGCATTTTACCAATGATTACGGCTTTATCACGGATTATCTGGCAGAGTTTATCCGAGAACTGCGGAAAGAACAGTATGGAGATGCGTTGGATAAGTATTTCCGCCTTGGAAAGAACCTGAACCAGCGCGATACGATTGCTGTCCGCAAGATTGTAGGCGGCTATGTGAAATTGCTTTATCCGGATGGAGAATTCACGAAGGAACAGATTGAAGAAATTCTTGTATTTGCACTGGAAATGCGCCGTCGTGTCAAGGAGCAGCTGAAAAAGCTGGGTGGAATGGAGTTCTATGATGTGAACTTCAGCTATATCGACCTTGATACCTTTGAAGAAAAATTTGTCTCTGTGCCAGAGCAGGGCGGCGGCAAACTCATTCCTGATGGTATCTGCAATCCGGGACAGGTATATACCGTAAGTCAGGGCAAGTCCGGCATGATCGGTGTATTCCGCCTTGAAAGCCAGATGCTGCCCGGCAACGGAAAATTTGAACGCACTGGCCTTGGCAGCGACCGTGACTGCAAGGAATCCACGAATACGGCGTTCAATTTCCTGAAAGCTAACGGAAATCGTATCAGTGGCAGCATCAGCACCACGATGCGGGATTACATCATCAACTATCAGGATTTACAAGGCATTGGCATGACCGGAAAGCTGGCATTGCCTACATTGATTGCACTATGCAGCATCGCTCTTGGACGGCCTACAGTCAGTACACTTGCCGTGCTGGGAGAAATCAGCATCAGCGGCACGATTCTGAAAGTGGACGAGCTTGCCAATAGTTTGCAGGTGTGTCTCGATAGCGGAGCAAAGAAAGTGCTGCTTCCGATTACCAGTGCAGCAGACCTTGGCACTGTGCCGCCGGAGCTGGTGGGGAGTTTTAATCTGATTTTCTACAGCAGTGCGGAAGATGCGGTGTTTAAGGCGTTGGGGGTAGAGTAACATGGCAAGTAAAATTTGCAAGATTGTTTATTTTGATGAGGATTCGGTGACAGATTATGTTCAGATTGTTGCTGGAGGAACGCTTGAGAAAACAACAGAGCTATTAAATTCAAGTGATTTAAGTGAAGAGCAAAAAGCAGATGTTTCTGCCAAGGGGGGAATCGGCGGAGTATTTAAGGCCTTACTTGGTTGGGAAGCATCGGCAAATGGCGAAGTTTCTGCTGGTTTAGCATTGAATCGCAACAAAATGGTAAAAAACATAGTGAAGAATACGATTCTTACAGACTTTTTACACATCATTGATGAAAACGAAAATAAAAGTGCTTCAAAAACAACAAGAGGAGCTATAAAAAAGTTTGAAGGATATGTCATATCGGCAGAGAAAGATTCTCTTTCCTATATGGTTATGGTTTCGCCATACTTATCAATGCTGCGTTCAGGATCGTCAATACCGGCTGGCGATTTCAATATTGCAATTGATAAGCTTGAGAATGCCTTGAAAAATGCAAAAGGTTACTATGAATTTGTCGGCACTAAGGGAAAAAGTAAGGTCATACTACGCTTCAATATAAATTCGTTTAAGAATGGGTATACAATTAGTGATTTGTTGAAAATGAATTTAAGCATCTACGCAATCAAAGTAGGACGAACAACTATTGATATGCTAAATGTAAGTAAAGAATTGGAGATGGATGTTTCTATAATACCGAAGGACAATCCGTCATACGAGGAAAGTAATGAAGTGGAAGACACGTCGACTTTATCAAAAACATTAGATGTATTCGATGTTTTGCTTGCGGGGGTAGAAGCTGTTGATTGATAAAGTTGTTGTGTTTACTGGGTCGAAAAAGGATTTTGAAATTTTTCTTGAGAAACAGATTCCGGAAGACTCCGAAACAATTCCTTTTATGGAACTGATTCAGCACTATAATGCACGGCTTAGACCAAATGAATCTGGAGTTCGCGAGAATGCATTGAGAGCTAACATAGAAGTAGACAATTGCGTTGTTAGGGCGGATGATTATGGCTCTGTAATGCCGCATGTTTTGTCGAATTTTGCCAATATTGTGAACCTCAACTATGATATGGGAACACTGTATATTCAAAATCCGCCCAGACGTGTGCTGGAATCGTTAAAGGCAGGGCTTGATGGGGATATTGAATATTATGGAAGTCAGTACCCTGAATTGGATAGAGACGCATTAACAAAGATATATAAAGCATTGAATAGTGATGTTTATGGGCAGGATGAGTGTAAAAAACAGATTCTAAGTGGAATGTATCGTTTGACTACTGGTGCAACTAATAAACCAGTTGTACTTATGCTCTATGGACCGTCAGGAGTAGGAAAAACGGAAAGTGCAAAAAGCATAAGTAAATCGCTGGGTGGAGAGTTATTGCGCATTCAGTTTTCAATGATGCAGACATCAGAAGCATATGATTACGTTTTTGGTGCAGAGCATTCCAAAAGCAGTTTTGCTCGCGATATGATGGGACGAGAATCAAATGTAATTTTGATTGATGAATTTGATAAAGTGAATCCTGCGCTATACAATGCCTTTTATGAATTGTTTGACGAAGGCAAGTATGTTGATACGAATTATAGCGTCGAACTTGGGCAGGCAATTTTTCTTCTTACATGTAATTTCTCAAATGAAAATGAAATAAAGAAGGC
>OLPW01002370.1_pt1 | contig 16856 bp, 18 predicted proteins | sample 1672161 | NCBI WGS metagenome assembly OLPW01 (sample SAMEA3136654, study PRJEB25190) | human gut metagenome
AAAATTATTTAAGTAATGATTTTGGCCTAACCGAATCAGAATTGAATAATGAAGATATTGATTACTTATATAATATTGCTAATCCACGTACACGCGTTGGGGCATCAGCAGTAGCCAAAGCCGTACTTAAAGTATGGAAAAAATTACCTGCAGGTGTCAAATCAAAGATCACAAAGTATGCTGGTATTAGTGGATTTCTAAAAGCAATTGATCATTTTACAGGAACTGAATATCATATCATTTATTCAGCATGTAGATATGTTGGTATGCCTAAAAATGTAGCAGATGGGGTAACTAAAGTAATTACTTTATTTATTTAGATAAAAGGAAAATACGATGAAAAAATTTTTAACGATTCTTTTTTTTACTATAATTGGTGTTTTATTATGTTTTTTTACAATTGTTGATGATCATGATTTATGGCATAAGTTAGCAGAATTATTTATTGGATTATTATCATTATTTATTGGCTATACGGTATATAAAGATTAAGATAATAGTTTAGTTATTGTCTTAAAGGTATGATTGATCATTCCCTTAAAATTCAGGTTAACATAATGATTAATTCTGTGACATCCTTAAAGATGTTTAGCGTTAGTGCTCAAATTAGTTACATTGTATTTTTTATTGTATATGTGGCAGTTATGTATATAAAAAATAGAAAGGGCACTAGAAATTGAAACACTGTTGATGATATTTCTTTGCCAAAAACTAGTGTGTTATTTTTTAACTGTGAGAATAGATTCCTCACAGTTTTTTTGTGGTTAAGCTGACATCAGCTTGCCCTACTCGGGCAGAGTTCTGCATGAAATGCGCTTGCTATGCAATAGCCCACCGGAGGTTTTTCTAGCCAAATAATAGGCGCGGAAAAATAGCAGTTCTCCCAGTAGGAAGGGAGAACGCTACTACCTCGTAGAGCCCACACTTTACCTTGTAAAGTATAGTGGGTTATACTTTACTTGGAAGATAACTCCGAAATGAGGTGCATACAATGAGTTTTGCAGTGGCTAGAATGACGAAATTAAAAGCTGATAATTTAGTCGGCATTGGCAATCATGACCAACGGAAAACGACTAATCACAGCAACGAAGATATTGATGTTTCCCGCTCTCACCTGAATTATGATTTAGTGGCTGGGCGCACTGATCATTTTAAAACGGATATTGAAGCCTATATCAACGAAAACAAAGCGAGTAAGCGGGCAGTTCGCAAAGACGCTGTTTTAGTCAATGAGTGGGTTATAACCAGTGACAAAGATTTTTTTGAGCAATTAGACGAAGCCGAAACCCGTAAATATTTTGAAACAGCCAAACAATATTTTGCAGATAACTATGGTGACGAAAATATTCGCTATGCGGTCGTTCATATGGACGAGAAGACCCCTCACATGCATATGGGTATTGTGCCCTTTGATGACGATAAAAAGCTCTCAGCTAAGCGTATATTCAATCGTGAAGCCTTACAGCGCATTCAAGAGGAATTACCACAGTACCTCAAAGAAAATGGCTTTGAGGTTCAACGTGGTAACAAAAATAAAGAGCGTAAGAATTTATCAGTACCCGAATACAAAGCTATGCGGGAAGAATTGAAAAAAATAGAGACCGAAAAACAAGAGACACAAGCAAAGCTTGCAGATACGAAAAAAAGACTTGATGAAATTAAACCACGGGATACCAAAAAAATTGCTAGTAAACCCACCTTGATGAATAAAAATAAAGTCACGGTTGATAAATCTGATCTCGCTGATTTGGAACAAAGGGCGGTGACTAGCGACGCTTATAACTTTGAAAAAATTCATCTGGAAGTAGAAAATCATAGTTTACGTAATGATTTGAGTGAAGCCAAGGGCCGCAACTATGAACTGAGAAGAGAAAATGAGCGATTGCAAAAACTAGTAGGAACGCTTCAAGGCATTATACGAAATGTTGATGAGTTTCTACACAAAAAACTAGGTATTAATTTACCTGAAAAGTGGCTAGAGCGTGCAGGACTAAAAGAGCCTTCTAAAAAAGCCCCTGAAAGCTCACAGGAACTCGACAGACATAAATCTGATGAATTAGGCGGTCCACATCTTTAAATCGCTTATACGAGCTTAAAATGGCGTTTAAGAGCTTAATGTACTATCTCACTAGATTGAACGTAGTTAACTTTGTGTCTGTCAACGGTAAATCGAATTAAAGGGGCTTACTGCTTTAGCAGTTAGCCCCTTTTTGAGGCTTTAAGGAGTTGATAGACTAGCGGATAAAACACTTTTGCGCATGCAAAGAAAAGCACACCTGCTTTTTTTGCCTGCCCCACGGCGAGTGCGGGGTGAGTTTGAGCGGGAGCTCCCGCTCATTTATGGGGTCAAGCTGACACAGCTTGCGGGTTTGGGCAGAGCCCATATTTTGGTTTGGTTTGAGTGGGATAAAAATTGGGCGAAAAACATGGGGGCACTACGACACCCCCCATGTGTCCATTGTCCATTAAACAGAAAACTTTTTTTAAGAAACCCTTTGAAATAGGGGATTTAGGAGGATTTTGAGATTTTTTAAAAAATATTGTATTTCTAAAGTATGTATAATATAATGATGAAATAAAGATAAAAATAGTAAGAAAGAAGGCTTTTTGATGGTTGAAGTTAAAAAGAAAAAAATTACTTTGTCTATCCCTATTGAAACTAATGGAAAACTGGAAGAATTGGCCCAAAAATATGGCATGACTAAATCTGGATTGGTTAATTTTTTGGTTAATCAGGTTGCAGAGGCTGGAACTATTTATAGGCAATAAAAAAAGCGCCCTGTGCATAGGACGCAATCTAAAAGTCTGTGAGGTAATTATAACATATGAAAAGTGAATCTAAAATCGATTGGACGGTATCTCGTCCAAATATAAATCCCAAAACAAAACAGCCTTATAAACGTGGTCGTAATTGGGGTATTGTTGTTTATCCTGAAAGTCTCCCTGAAAATTGGAAAGATATTATAAGGCAAGAACCTGTTGCTGTCAGTCCTTTACATGATAAAGATGTTAACCCTGATGGGGAAAAGAAAAAGTCTCATTATCATCTTGTTTTAAACTATAAAGGGAACAAATCTTTTGAACAAATTGATGAAATTGCTAGGTCTTTAAGGGCCCCTGCTCCACAAAGAATTAGTAGTTTAACTGGCGCCGTTAGATACTTGACACATATGGATAATCCTGAAAAGTATCAGTATGATAATGCTGATATTCAGACATTTGGAGGCTTTGATTTAGAAAGTTGCCTAGCTCTTTCTACTGGAGATAAGCGTCAAGCTTTACGGGATATGCTTACTTTTATTTCTGAAAATAAAATTACGCATTTAAAAGATTTTGCAGACTATTGCATGTCCGAGGAGGCACCCGCTGGCTGGTTTGAACTTCTAACTGAAAGAAATACGCTTTTTATTAAAGAGTATATAAAATCTACTTGGCAAAAAGAACAACATTCTAAAGAAATAGGGCAGGAAAATGAAAATTATTTAAGTAATGATTTTGGCCTAACCGAATCAGAATTGAATAATGAAGATATTGATTACTTATATAATATTGCTAATCCACGTACACGCGTTGGGGCATCAGCAGTAGCCAAAGCCGTACTTAAAGTATGGAAAAAATTACCTGCAGGTGTCAAATCAAAGATCACAAAGTATGCTGGTATTAGTGGATTTCTAAAAGCAATTGATCATTTTACAGGAACTGAATATCATATCATTTATTCAGCATGTAGATATGTTGGTATGCCTAAAAATGTAGCAGATGGGGTAACTAAAGTAATTACTTTATTTATTTAGATAAAAGGAAAATACGATGAAAAAATTTTTAACGATTCTTTTTTTTACTATAATTGGTGTTTTATTATGTTTTTTTACAATTGTTGATGATCATGATTTATGGCATAAGTTAGCAGAATTATTTATTGGATTATTATCATTATTTATTGGCTATACGGTATATAAAGATTAAGATAATAGTTTAGTTATTGTCTTAAAGGTATGATTGATCATTCCCTTAAAATTCAGGTTAACATAATGATTAATTCTGCGAAGTCCTTACAACCAGGCGCGTTTCAGCGTCTTAGTTTGTGAATCATAGGTGGTATAGGTCTGAAAAGCCCGTCTAATGCGTTTCTCAACACCTAAAACTTAGTGAAGAAAGCAAAAAAATAAACGAAAAATAATAGTATTATTTTTCGTTTATTTTTTTTGAGCATATATTGATGGTTTTAAAGCTTTTAAAACCATTCGCTATATAAGTACCTCAATATATGAAACGAGCTTAAAAACACCTTATTTAGCGTTTTATGACGGGTTGGTTTGTTTTCGTTTTTTTATTATGGTAAAATAAGGATAAGAAAAAAGAACAAAGTTGGAGCTTTGTTCTTTGAGTTCTATAATATAAAAAATAACTTCTGTCAAAGTTATTGTACAATAATTAAGTGTGAATTTCTACGATTTTAAGAAAGTTTCACACCTGATTGACATACATAGATATTATAGAGCTCTTTCTTAAATACATTTGGAAAGGGTTTTTTTAAGCATAAAAAAACAACAAAAGAACTTATGTTTCACAAAAACACACCCATTGATGATCAACTATTTGTAGATTTTAATCTATTAAGTGGTGCTAAGGAATTTGATGGTGAGGGAGCTGCCAGTCGATTTAATGACTATATGATTTTCAATATTAATAGATATAAGACTGGTAATAAGAGTGAAGTTATAAATAATTTTACTAATTTTTCAGAGAGCTCTTATTTTCCTAAACTAGGATATGGGAAAACTGAATCGGGATATGGCAAAGGAACTGCTGTTGAAAGTTTTATAACAGTACTTAATATTTTAGATCAAAAAAACATGTTAGAAACTTTGACACAGGGTAATATATATGCGGCTGTATTTGTTAAGGACTATGGCCCCGATAGAAGTTCAGATACTTTAATAAAATTAATTACACCTGAACTTAGTGATTATACGAAGAAGGTTGCAAAAATTTATGGGTTTCCAACAAAAGTTGAATCTGTGGATTGTTGGAATGTAGATTCTCATCAATGGGAATCTAAAAAAATTGTTCTAGCCAATACGAAAGGAACAACAGATGTAGGCGATTATTTATTAATTTGTCCTGAGGAAATATTGACGAGTAGATTAACCTATAGCATGCGAAATTTCATTTTTAGCTATTGGAGAGAAATTATGAACGCTAGTTTAGAAAAAAAGGACGAACGAGGATTTACTTATAATGAGTTGGTTAATTTTGTGAATACGAATTATGCGTCAAATTATGCGTATATGTTAATGGTGTTGAGTGAAATTGGCTCCTATGTCAAGAATCCGGACATAAAAGTACGAACAAATTTGACTTTCAATTTAAATTACTTAATTTAATTTTCGGAGGCCGAAGTTTTAGTCCCGTTCAGATTTTAAAAACGCTTTAGAGTATATTAAATAAGCCCCAACATTATTGAATTTAATAGCCTGTAGCTACGCTACAAGTGAAATACGATCACTGTTATACCAACGAATATAGTTATCAATTCCGGCGATTGCTTCATGAATTGTCTTAAAATCTTGGAAATTAACGTATTCACGTTTCAAAATTGAATGAAAACTTTCAATTCGCGCGTTATCGCCGGGCTGACCCTTTCGGGAGTAAGAATGCTTGATACCATACTTCGATAAAGTGTTTTCAAATAAGTCACTTGTGTATTGGCTTCCCATATCACTATGAATAATTTGTGGTTTAACTGCTTGCGCCATGACTTGGGTAATAACGTTAGTCGCTAGTTCTTTAGTCATCTGCGTATTAAGTTGGTAAGCAATAACCCGTCGGGTTACTGGATTATAGACACTAGCTAGGTAACACCAAGTATGGTTAAGGGGAATGTACGTAATATCAGTCAATAAAATACCAGATTGATCAGTTAACTGCTTAATCAAGTTTGGTCGCTGATCATAATCAGTCTGAGTGGTTGGCTTATTGATTCGTTTAACCATTCTAGATCTAATCCCTAATTCACACATTTGTTGATAGACCAGACGCTGACTAACGTGAATATCAGACTGTTGATTTAGTAAGATCGTTAATCGTGGGTAGCCATACATTGGATATCTTAACCAAGCCGTTAACACTTCTTGTTTAATTAAATGCCGGCGGCGTTCAGTTCTACTTGGCTGCCAATGTAGATAATCATAGTAGGTTGAGCGCGGAATTTTGAGTACTGATAAGATACGCGTAATGCGGTGCCCAGCAAGTAAATTAGCGTTGACGACTTCTAACACGAGGGCACGCCCTTTAATAATTAGCTTTTTGCCATGAGCACCGCCGCTCGTTTTAAAATATCAAGTTCTTCTTTTAACCGTTTATTTTCTTTAATCAAAGCACGTTCATTTGATGATAGCACTTTAGTGTTGTTAGGATCAGCTTGTTTAATCCACTTAGTGACCGTTGAAACACTGACGTTGTATTCTTTAGCCAGTGAGTTGGCCGAACGGCCAGTCTGACTTAAGCTAACAATCGATTCTTTAAATTCATTTGAATATTTAATTGCCATAATAAAAAGCTCCTTTATGATGTATTATATCGAACAGTTTGTCCGTAATTCCATCATAGGAGCCATCTGCCTGCAGCGTTTGATGTGCTGCTTTCAGTTTTTGATAGTCTTCTTGGACAGCTGCTAATTGCGCTTCGACTTGTCCTAATACTTGCTTAACTTGTTCCGTCTCATTCTGGCTTTGTAAAGTGGCTTTCTTCATCGTGGCTAACACGCTTTTAAAGCGATCTAAGTCATCGGGTTTGAGCACCGTCTTACCAAAGAGATTTTTAGATAAGTCTTGTTTAAAATCTTCAATTTGTTTTTCGGCTAAGTCTACTTCTGTTAAGGCTTGATCTGTAATTGTGAGTAAGGCCTGTTTAGCCCTAATATTTTCTTCAACGTCAGCTAGTTCATCCTTCAAGACGTTAAACTGATCATTGTATTTTTTGATTTCAGCGACATTCTCAAACGGTAAGGTTTTGTTATTTAAAATCCCTTGTTCATAAAAGGGCAGCTCCTTTTTTAAATGCTGATCTAAATCCTCATGAAAGGTTTGCAAATCCTGCCGCGTTAGCACTTCTTTAGCGGATACTTTATAACGTGATTTTTTATCATCAAAAACCACTGGGACAAAGGCATAGTGCAAGTGAGGGGTGGTCTCATCATAATGCACGACAGCGGCCACGGCATTTTCTTGACCATAACGTTCATTAAGAAAATTGGTGGTTGCTTCAAAAAAGGCGCTCTGTTGCTCGTAGGGCGCTTCTGCGAGTTCTTCAGGTAAAGTGACAATCCAAGTCGCTAACGCCTTTACATCGTCTCTTTTCATGCAATAAACGTCATTTAAACGCGCATTGAATCGTGAGAGCATATCAGAACCATCAGCCATGAGCTCTTGATTCAGATAGGTTTTCGACACATCAATTTCTTTGTTAGTATGATGATCGGTTTTACGTTCAAAATGGACCGCTAAACCAGGGACTGCGCCACGCGTATTTTTCTTTAAATGCGCCATCAAAAATGCCTCCTCGAAAAAGGTTTTCCAAGACCAGTATAACACCGTTAAAAATCTGGTATAGCTTGCTATACCAAAATGCTATTTTGGACAGGCTCTGCGAGGCGTGTCATCGACAAGCGCTGACAGTAGCGTTTCCCCTTCCTACTGGGGAAACTGCTATTTTACAGCGCCTATTATCCGGCTTGTAAAACCTCCGGCGGGTCACGCCATGACGGGGCAATTTATCATTGCATGATCACTTTCAGTGAGAGCATGTCATGCAGAACGCTGCCCGCGTGGGGCAAGCTGCTGGCATCTTAAACAGCAGATAAAAATCTATAAATCATTATTAAAAGTTTTCACTAAAGTAACCTGCTTTAGTCTATTTTCTCCCCAGTCATTTAAAGCAACTATGATGGGAATTAAAGTTTCTCCTATATCCGTTAGTTGATATTCAGTGTGTTTTACTTTACCAGTTAAGTATTCTCGTTTATAAACAATTTGGTCCGCCATTAACTCATTCAGTTGGTTTGATAAAACTTTTTTACTGATGCCCTTCAGATTTTTCATAAAATATGAAAAGCCATGTGGCCCATCATTTATTAAGATCCATAATATTAATAATTTATGCTTACCGCTAAACATTGATACTGTAAATTCTTTAGTACAATCAAAATCACCATTACTAAGTTTTTTCATAACAGTATTTCGAAAATAATCTGGCATCATACTACTCCTTTATGAACAATAAATATAAAGAGACACTAGGTTACTTTGAAGTGCCCTCTATTAAATTTTACCAGTAAGGTAAATAATGTATATATATTCTTAAAAAGAAAGGTGTTATTTTATTATGAAACTACAATTAGCAATTGATTTAGAAGATGTCCAAGGAGCCATTGATTTAATTCAAAAGACGAAAGATAGTATTGATGTTTTTGAATATGGAACCCCCTTGGTAATTAATTTTGGACTTGAAGGACTAAAAAAAATTCGTGCAGAATTTCCAGAGATTACGTTACTTGCTGATTTGAAAATCATGGACGTCGCTTCATATGAAGTGAACCAGGCATTTGCTTACGGAGCTGATATTACAACGATTTTAGGTGTTGCCGAAGATCAATCTATTAAGGACGCTGTAAAAGCAGCTCATGAAGCTGGAAAAGAGTTGTTGGTTGATATGATTGGGGTCCAAGACGTTGCAACCCGTGCTCGTGAAATAGATGCTTTTGGAGCAGATTATATTGGCACTCATACAGGGTATGATCTACAAGCCTTGGGTCAAGATCCCTTTGAAACCTTTAATATCATTAAGAACAATGTTTCTAATACAAAGACCGCAATCGCTGGTGGAATTAAATTAACAGCAGCGGAGGAAATTAAGTCGGCTAATCCAGATCTATTAATTATTGGTGGAGCAATTTCTACAGTAGATGATCCAGCCACAGCCGCAGCTGAATTCAAGAAATTGCTTGGATAATATAGGAGTTTGTTATGAATTGGGAAAGCATACTTTATGAACTAAATAATAATTCAGATAAAAATATTTCCGATGAGTTATTAGTGGTTATCAATTCAACTAATAGAATTTTTTTGACTGGATTTGGACGTTCAGGACTAGCATTACAGGCTTTTGCTATGCGCCTTGCGCAATTAGGTAAAGAGACTTTTTTTGTAGGAGATACAACTACACCTGCTATTCAGGATAAAGACTTATTAATTATTGCCTCTTCATCTGGAGAAACGAGTCAATTAATTCAATATGTTGATACTGCAAAAAATATTGGTGCGAAAGTTTGGCTATGGAGTACAAATACGCATAATACAATCTATAAAAAAGCAGACTATGTCACTATACTATCAGGTAAAAGTAAGTTTACTAATAACGACATAACACAACAGCCAATGGGAAGTTTATTTGAACAATCTGTTTGGTTATATGGAGATTTATTTGTCATGAACTATATGAATAAATTTAATATTTCCGAATTCGAATTAAAAAAGAGGCATGCTAATCTTGAATAATTCTATATTAAAATTTAAGACCCAACATCTAAAAAAAATTTATTTTAGATGCAGAAATTTCCATGATGCAACCAATGGTTACAGTTGCGGATGAAATGCTACGTAAGGGGACTGGGGGCTGGTTCAACCTACACTGACTGGCTTTACTTGCCAACTGAATACGACAAGGATGAGTTTGCTCGTATTCAAGCAGCAGCAAAGAAGATCCAATCAGACTCAAAGGTTTTGGTTGTTATTGGAATCGGGGGCTCATATTTGGGCGCTCGTGCGGCAATTGACTTCTTGAACGAATATTTCAACAACTACTTGCTAGACGAGCAACGCAACGTGACTTCCCACAAGTTTTGTTTGCTGGAAACTCAATTGCACCAGCTTGCTTGAACAGCTTGATCAAGGTAATTGGCGACCGTGACTTCTCAGTTAACGTGATTTCCAAGTCAGGAACGACGACTGAGCCAGCGATTGCATTTCGTGTGTTCAAGCAAATGTTGGAAGAGAAATATGGTGTTGCAGGCGCTCGTGAGCGCATCTATGCAACGACTGATGCAAAACGTGGTGCTTTGAAGACATTGGCTGATACAGAAGGTTACGAAGAGTTCGTTGTGCCTGATGGTATTGGTGGACGATTCTCAGTTTTGACGGCTGTTGGTTTGTTGCCAATTGCAACTGCTGGTGGTGACATCGAGCAATTGATGACTGGAGCAGCTGCTGGTGAAGCGGAATACGCTGATGCCGATTTGGCAAATAATCCGGCTTACCAATACGCTGCTTACCGTAACATCTTGTACCGGAAGGGTTATACAACAGAATTGTTGATTAACTATGATCCAACGTTGGTTCAATTCGGTGAGTGGTGGAAGCAATTGCAAGGTGAGTCAGAAGGTAAGGACGGCAAGGGTATCTTCCCAGCGACTGGAAACTTCTCAACGGACTTGCACAGTTTCGGACAATACATCCAAAACGGACGTCGCAACTTGTTTGAGACGTTGTTCCGCGTAACTGAGCCAGTGACGGACGTTGTGATTCCAGAAATGGATTCTGACGACGGTTTGGGTTACTTGCAAGGTGAGAAGATGAGCTACGTTAACCGTACTGCTTCAGAAGGAACCTTGTTGCCCCCCGTTGACGGTGGTGTACCTAACATGATTATTGAGGTGGACAAGCAAAATGAATTTGCTTTGGGACAAGCCATCTACTTCTTTGAAGTAGCTGTTGCCATTTCTGGTTACTTGAATGGAATTAATCCATTTGACCAACCAGGCGTGGAGGCATATAAGCGCAATATGTTTGGATTGTTGGGGAAGCCAGGATACGAAGATATTACTTATCAGTTACAACAACGCTTATGAATAAAATAAAAGGCTAGTCACTAACCAAAAATTGGTCAGTAACTAGCCTTTTATTAATTAGTATGTTTTAGAAATATAAGTTCAGTTTAATTGCGCAACGGGGGTTTAAAAACGTCTATATAAAAAATCCCCGTGTTACTAACACGAGGAATAAGTTACTTTAACGGTAACTGTTTAAAAATTTATTTTAAAAGAGGCAAACTCATCAAGCTATAGGTTTGAATGCTTATCAATATCAACATTATAAAGCTGATAGGAAGGCATCATTAAATGCTGGGATATCCTTTGGTTCGCGACTGGTAATTAGATTACCATCGATCACAACATCTTTGTCTTCAATGCGTGCACCGGCATAATACAAATCAGGTTGTACAGTTAAATATGCTGTCATTGTACGACCTTGCACTAACCCGGTTTGAATCATTAATTGTGGACCGTGGCAAATACTTGCTGTTAACTTGTTAGTTGCCAAAAAGAACTTTGTAAATTCGACAAACCGTTGGTCCGCACGTAATTGATCTGGTGAAAATCCTCCTGGAATGAATAAGGCATCAAAGTCTTGAGGACTCACTTCATCAATGGACTTATCAACGTTAATTTGAGTACCATGCTTACCTTCAACAGTGCCTTTTTCGAAGCTGATCGTTGTCACTTCGTGTCCTGCAGACTTAAGAGCCTCCACAGGTTCAGTATATTCAACGTCTTCGACTAGATTAGTCACCAAAACTGCAACTGATTTTGCCATAATAAAATTCCTCCTTTTTGTAAAAGTGATATTTTCAGATTCTGAAGACAGCCTATCACCTTGTTTTATATAAGTCAAAACTTTAGGGCTAATCAGTTATGGCCATATTGCGCAAGAAGTTGCTAAAACAGGACACGCTTTTTCTATGAAAGTTATTTTCTATAATCATCGTCCTAAAAAGGTTCCTGAACCATGGATTCAGCAGGTTTCATTTGATGAACTATTAAGGCAATCTGATGTGCTTAGTCTGCATGTGATCCAAACACCAGAAACAATTGATTTAATTAATAATGATACAATTGCCGAAATGAAAAATGGGGTTATTATATTGAATACGGCCCGAGGCAAATTGGTTAATGAAGCGGACATCAGGAATGCCTTGAATGAAGGCAAAATTTATGCCTACGCCACTGATGTTGTTAAAGGGGAGCCCATTGCTAGTGATAGCCCATTATTACAGGCCAAAAATTGTTATATTACCCCACATATTGCTTGGGCACCATATGAGACAAGAGATCGGTTGTTGCATATGACTGTTGATAATATAAAAGCATATTTATCAGGAGATCTGAAAAACGTTATCAATTAATGGCAATGGTCTGTGAATTCTTTTGCCTACATTGAAGTAAAATTGTCTAAAATAAAGCAATGAGAAAAAACAGAGCCAGCAAATAAAGTGTTAAGAAGAAATTACGTAAGTTAGTAAACAAGAACGAAATCGATCAACTTCGTGAAGAATTGACGAAAAAGAATCAAGAATTATATGATGCAAAATTGGAGAACGAAACCTTAAAAAAATCAATGACCCTGTTCGGAACCTCAAAGGACGAAAGAAAACACAAATAGTTGATCAGATCAGGGTCGAACAAGAGTCTCTTCCGAAATTTAACCGGTATAAAGTCGGCGATATTCTTAAGACCATTGGACTTAAGAAAGCGACTTATCATGATGAACGTAAACGTATCAAAAATTATGTAGATAAGTATGAAGATGTAAAAGTAGAGATACTAAAAATTGCCGAAAGCGGAAGATATCGCGGACGTCTAACCTACGGTTATCGTCGCGTTCAAGAAGAGCTCATTAAATTAGATATCCATCTATCAGACGCCGTAGTGCGTCGTTTGATGGATGAATTAAATGTTCAAGTAAGCCTTTATAACCGCCACAGAAATGGTAGATATTCATCTTATAAAGGTACAGTTGGAAAAGTGGCCCGTAACGTTCTACATCAGCATTTTAATGAAACCGTACCTTTCAAAGTATTACATACCGATGTTACACAAGTACGCTTGGCCGATACTAAGTGGGCTTACGTTTCAGCTATTACTGACGAAGCAAGCAAGGAAGTTTTAGCATTTCAAGTAAGTAATAGTCTTAACAGTAAACTAATTATGAATACACTCGATGAACTCACAGAAAATATTCCGGAAGGAATAAAACCAATAATTCATTCAGATCAAGGTTGGCATTATCAATTGAATTACTATACCGATAAACTCTCTGAAAAAAATTTATACAAAGCATGTCTCGTAAGGGAAACTGTCTTGATAATGCGCCAATTGAAAGCTTCTTTCATCTTCTTAAAACAGAATGTCTTAATGGATTTCCACAGTGTAAAGATATTGGAGAATTCAAGGAAATTACAAAGAATTACGTCGATTGGTTTAACAATCGACGAATATCACAGAAAACAAAAGGCATGACTCCCTGCGAATACAGGGAACATGCCTTAGCAGTTTAAAAATATTCAATTTTGTCTAACTTTTGTGTTGCACTTTAAATGAGGTGATCTTTTTGAATCTTTTAAGAAATTATAGCTGCTAATGCAGCACCAGTCCGAGAGTTTTTATCGTTTAGGCTATCTTTTGGATGACCTTCAAAACAAACTTGACCGCCGAATTTACCAGCATCGGGTCCCATATCGACTAACCAATCGGCTCGTGAAATTAATTTCAGATTATGTTCAATCAGAATTAATGTATTGCCCTTATCAACCAATCCTTCAAATAAATCGATCAATTGTTGAGTATCCTGTAAGTGCAATCCGGTTGTTGGTTCATCTAAGAAATATATTCGGCCGGTATGATTCAATTCCATTGCTAACTTAACACGTTGCACTTCACCACCAGATAAAGTGGTCATCGACTGGCTAAGATTCAAATAACCAAGTCCAACTTGGTGGAGTAGACTAACCTTTTTGTAGATATCTGGCACATCTTTGAAAAACTCTAAAGTGTCGTTGATAGAAAGATTTAGAACCTCAGAAATATCTTTGCCATGATAAGTGTATTGTAGTGCTTCTTGGCTATAACGTTTCCCATGACACAACTCACATTCTTGAACGATTGGATCCATGAATGCCATCTCGGTGATCATCACACCTTTACCTTTGCAACGGGGACAAGCACCTTTACCGTTATAACTAAATAGTTGTGTTGAAACGCCATTGTTGGCTTTACTGAAAAGCTTTCGTAGAGGATTTAAAATGTTCAAGTAAGTTGCAGGTGTAGAACGAATATTCAAACCTACAGAATCCTGACTCAAATCAATATAGTCTTGATCAGAAACTTGTTGTTTGAAAGCTTGGACTAAAGTACTTTTTCCAGAACCTGCTGGTCCAGATATCACGGTCATTACACCTTGAGGGATTCTGGTAGATACGTCTTTTAAATTATGAGAAGTTACATGATTAACATTTAGCCAAGATTGAGGTTTACGAGGCTTTGGGAAAGTGATTTTTTCTCGTAACATTTTACCCGTAATCGTATCTGACCGTAATAGTTCGTCGTAGGTACCAGTGAAAGTTACTTGACCACCATTTTTGCCGGCTTGTGGTCCCATTTCCACGACATAATCTGCTGTCGAAATAATGGCAGGGTTGTGATCAACTAGGATAATGGTATTGCCATGTTCCTTGAGCTTTTTTAAGGATTGGGTAATTAATTTAATATCGTGAGGATGGAGTCCTACACTTGGTTCATCGAGCACGTAAACTAAATCGGATAGGGAACTCGTCAAATATTTGGCAATTTTAATTCGTTGAGCTTCTCCACCAGATAGAGTATCAGTTCCACGGCCAAGGGAAAGATAACCTAAACCGATGTCGACCAAAGCTTGAACTTTACTATGTAGTTCACGCACCATTGTTTTAGCCTTGGGGTCCGAGATATTATCCAAAAATTTTAGGACACTTACTAAATCCATATCGCTGACTTCTGCAATATTTTTGCCAGCAATTTTACCAGTTAGAGCCTTTTTGTTCAGACGTGTTCCATGACATACTGGGCAAGGTTTTCGAGTGACAATCTTTGATAAGGCAGCTTCATGATGACGACCTGAGGCACTATGAATAACAGAGCGAAGCATACGTGGAACTAGTCCTTCATATAATGCCGTACGGCCCCAATTTGCCGGTGGATTTTTTAATTTTTGTTGCGGAACGTGCATGAATAAATCATATTCTTCATCGGTGTAGTCTTTAATTTTTTTGTCTAAATCAAATAATCCACTGTTGCCATATTCCTTCCAACGCCAAGTTCCTGGTTGAAAACCGGCAAAAGTCATTGCACCTTCATTGAGTGATTTATTAGGATCAATTAATTGACGTTCATCTATGTCGTCAACAAAGCCTAATCCCTGACATTTTGGACACATTCCCTGAGGTAGGTTAAAGGAAAACCATTCAGAATACCCAACCCAAGGCTGTCCAATTCGAGAAAACATCAAACGTAAGACGGAATAGATGCCGGTGTAGGTTGCCAGAGTAGATCGAGAATTACGACCAATAGGCTTCTGTTCAACCACAATTGCCACTGGTAAGTTGTCGATTCGGTTCACTTCAGGTTGACCGTATTTAGGCAAATATTGTTGGGTGAAACTAGGAAAAGTTTCATTCAATTCACGTCGGGAAACAGCGGCTAATGTATCAAAAACTAAAGAGGATTTACCAGACCCAGAAAGACCAGCAAATACAGTCGTTTTATGCTTAGGAATATCTAAACTGACATCCTTTAAGTTATTTTCTTGAGCTCCATGGATAGAGATAGTACCATCTGCAAATAAATCAGTCATAAAAACCTCCAACAGTAAATTTATAATTCCATTATATATAGAAATCTCGTTTAACAAAAATAATCGGGTCTAGAATTTTTGGTGTTGGAAAGTATTTCCATTCCAAAAGATTAATATACAGTCTGCACTGGTTTGAGATAAAGAGTGTTAGCTTTACCCAGTTGAAAAATGGTGTAATTACGCCGACCAGCTCGAAAACTATCCAACAGCGTCTCCTGGACACTTGTTATGACGTTAGAATCTTTGATTGGTAAAACAAGTTATTGCACCATAACCTAGTCACCTCTTTTTTAAGCATTAGAATCCAACCATTATAGGCGTTATTTTAAGTATAATCTAAAAAACAGCCCCTAACAAACCAAGTTGATTTGTTAGGGGCTGTTTTATCGGTCTTTTCAAGGGGTCATTTTGTAATATAGACCCTTATAAAGAAAAAATATCCAAAAACACCCATACAACTATCCTGCTCTTATACTACAAAAATGGACTATTTTTATTCAGTCCGTAAAATGAAAGTATAGGAGTATTTTTATGTCAATTCGTTATTCACAAGATTTCAAAGATTAATTGGTTAAACTTCACCAAGAAGGCCGTTCACTTAAATCATTAGTAGAAGAATTTGGTCCGTCGAAAGATTCTATTGCTATTTGGCTTAAACAAGCTACCCCAATCATGATCAAGGGTCAGTCAAAGACTTTAAAAGACGTCAAGCAACTAGATAAGCGCCTCGCTATTTTGGAGGAAGAAAACGAAATTTTATCACGCATAGCCTGACAGGCATTGAGCGGCCATCTTAATAGCCAAAAAATAGTCCGTAATGTGGGATTGCCGCTAGTTAACCAATTTTTAGCACAAGGCTACGCGCTTGTGCGTATTTTAAGTGCACTTAAAATCAAACCTAGTACCTATTACAACTGGCGCCATTGGTAGCCCAGTCGACAAGAAAAGCGTAGAGAATCCCTGAAACCTTATATTTTAGACGTTTGGAAAACCTTTAAATTTTATGGTTATCGTTGTATTGCTGCTTAATAGTCAACTAACCAATGAATGTTCAAAAATATCTGAATATATGGTAGATTGTAAAATTAATCCGAACAGCGTTCGGATTAATTTTACAATCTACCATTCTGGAAC
>OLPW01002377.1_pt1 | contig 16806 bp, 11 predicted proteins | sample 1672161 | NCBI WGS metagenome assembly OLPW01 (sample SAMEA3136654, study PRJEB25190) | human gut metagenome
TTAAAATTTTTTATAATTTTCGTTATATTATTAACATTTTCTTCGGTTTTTACCCATTTTTTCTTATTTAAAATTTGTGCAATTTTATTTAAAATTTCAAGAACCACATTTTATATTGTGTATTATATTGTGTACATTGTGATTTTTCGGCAAATCTGTTATGATAGTACCTGCCAGACAGGCAAAAGAAACATACACAGGAGTGCATAATTATGACATTATTTTCCATTACAGATACATCTGACTATTTAAATGAACTGCTTTCGGGAGAAACAAGCGGGACAGTCCACTCTGTATATAGAAAAACTATCAACTTATCTATTGGCGGAACACTGGCAGCCTTACAGGCAAAGGGTTCACCCATCTCGCCAATCAGTCTGATTACAACATTGACTTCCGAAGAGATGGAGCATCTTGAAATATCTGCCGGAGATTTTGTTACTTTAAAAGAGAATATCATTACTATTTATAGAAGTAACCGCACTCTTCAGGCTTCCACAGATATGAACACTCTTGATAATAAAAGGGAAATTGGATTTTCTTTTGAAGAAGCAACGATTCACAACTTACATTTGTTACATTCATTAAAATGTGCAAACTCTCTGTCAGATACCATGCTTCACCAGCTTCATAACAATATCAGAACATGTCTTTCTAATATATCCACCGGAGGCTTTGAAGTAATCTTCAACCAACGTGTAAATGATGATACTTCTATGATGCTTGTTGCTGCAAAGAAAAAAATCGAACGATGCACCAGACTATATAGAAATAAAAAATATACAGAGACCGGAATCGAACTTGCCCGACTGATCGGACTTGGCATCGGGCTGACTCCAAGCGGTGATGATTTCCTGTGCGGTGTGCTTGCCGGATTAATTCTTACAGGGCAAACAGAATCCACATTTGCCAAGAGCCTTCACAAAACAATTGCAGAACATCTGAATGATACCGTCGATGTAAGTGCTGCATTTCTCCACTGTGCATTAAAAGGACAATTTAGCCTGGCTGTGAATCATTTACTCGTAAATACAGGTTGTGAATCTCCACAAGATACTTCTTATATTAAATGCAACCCTCAAATTACTCCTGGAATTGCAAATATCCCAGCAATTACTGAAAATTTTCTGGCAATCGGGCATTCTTCCGGGACGGATACTTTGTGCGGAATTCTATACGCACTGGAATTATTTCTTTTTCAGAAATGTAACCTATAAAAAAATTTTGTTCATAATAAAAAAACATTCTTTCCATGTACACCCGGCTCTGAAAAGTCGGATTATAAACCTTACTTTTTCAGAGCCAGCATGACATTCAGAATGTTTTGATAACTAATTTTCAACCAAAAATCCTAATTTTCTCAGTTCCTCTTCTATCAGCCCAAGCGTTTCTTCACTGTCCGCTGTCACAGTATGATAGTGATAATCGGAGGTAATATTCTTAAGCGGTGTTGACTTGCCACTTTCGATATCTGCCAGAAATTCTTTTACTTTTCTTCTGGAAGTAATTCCAAGTTCCGCCTCAATATGCCCATAAACTTTATGGTTTACCATAACATTTTTCACTTGACCGCCAAGATCGACAATAGTACAAAGTTCCGTCTCAAGCTGCTCGTCTGTATGACGTACTTTAAAAACTCTCTCGGCGCAAGTCTGCCCTTCCAGCACATATCCCCGGTTTGTTGATATGATATCATATCCCGAAGCCCGTAACAGGGCAATATCCTGAACAATAACCTGACGGCTCACATCATAATCCTTCGCAAGTTTCGAACCCGAAACCGGTCTGTCACTTTCTTTTATATTCTTCAATATCTCCTGTCTTCTATCAGAACCTGTCATACTGCTTTCGTAATCTCCTTCATCATCAATCACAAAATCTATCATTTAAAAACTGTTTTTAGAAGCATTTCCACTTACTGTCTTAATCATTATAATGCACATTTATAGTATGTGCAAGAATGCTCTTCCAAACATGAACAGAATCCTCTACTGAAAGATCTTTTGTACATTTTTCATCTACAGAACCTGCCACCGGCAGCTTCTTCCGAACGCATGGCAACACAAAAACCCCTCACGCCATAATTGATGTAAGGGGTTTTCTATATAAGCTAATTAACGTTCTATGCCAGTCACCTACAGTGTACTACCTTTGATTTATGGCTGCCTGCGCAGCAGAAAGTTTGGCTATTGGAACTCTGAATGGTGAGCAGGAAACGTAATTCAATCCCAATTCGTTGCAGAACTCTACAGATGACGGATCTCCTCCATGTTCTCCACAAATTCCAATATGAAGGTTCGGATTTGCTTCTTTTCCAAGTGCAATTGCCATCTCCATCAGTTTTCCAACACCTTTTTGATCCAGTTTTGCAAATGGATCGTTTTCGTAAATCTTCGCATCGTAATATGCGTCCAGGAATTTCCCCGCATCATCACGGGAGAATCCAAATGTCATCTGAGTCAGGTCATTTGTTCCGAAGCAGAAGAAGTCAGCTTCTTTTGCAATCTCATCTGCAGTAAGTGCTGCTCTTGGAATTTCGATCATTGTTCCGACTTCATATTCCAATTCAATACCTGATGCAGCAATCTCTGCATCTGCAGTTTCTACCACAAATTTCTTTACATATTTTAACTCTTTGACTTCCCCAACCAACGGAATCATAATTTCCGGCTTAATGTTCCAATCCGGATGATTTTTCTTTACTTTAATAGCTGCCCGGATGACTGCTTTTGTCTGCATCTTTGCGATTTCCGGATAGGTCACAGCAAGGCGGCAGCCACGATGTCCCATCATCGGGTTGAACTCATGAAGACTCGCAATAATATTTTTAATCTGTTCTACCGTTTTTCCTTGTGCATCTGCAAGCTTCTTAATATCCTCTTCCTCCGTTGGTACGAATTCATGAAGTGGCGGATCCAGGAAACGTATTGTAACCGGGTTTCCTTCCAATGCTTCGTAGAGTGCTTCAAAATCTCCCTGCTGATATGGCAGGATTTTATCCAGTGCTGCTTCTCGCTCCTCTACTGTATCTGCACAGATCATCTCACGGAATGCTGCAATTCTGTTCTCATCAAAGAACATATGCTCTGTACGGCAAAGTCCAATTCCTTCTGCTCCAAGTTCTACCGCTTTCTTAGCATCTGCCGGTGTATCCGCATTTGTCCGGACTTTCATAGTACGATATTTATCAGCCCAGTTCATGATCTTCTCGAACTCACCTGTAATTGTTGCATCTACAGTAGGAATGATGCCTTCATAAATGTTTCCTGTCGTTCCATCTAAGGAAATTGCGTCTCCTTCGTGAAATGTTTTCGCTGCTAAGGTAAATTTTTTATTTTCTTCATCCATTGCAATATCACCGCAACCAGATACACAGCATGTTCCCATACCACGGGCAACTACTGCTGCATGGGAAGTCGTTCCTCCGCGGACTGTCAAGATTCCCTGTGCGGATTTCATACCGGTAATATCCTCCGGTGATGTCTCCAGGCGGACAAGAACTACTTTCTCTCCTCGTTTTGCCCACTCCACTGCATCTTCAGCAGAGAATACAACCTTTCCGCATGCAGCTCCCGGAGATGCACCAATTCCTTTTCCAAGTGCTGTTGCTCTCTTTAATACTTTCTGGTCGAACTGCGGATGGAGAAGGGTATCCAGATTACGAGGATCGATCATTGCAACTGCCTCTTCTTCTGTTCTCATACCCTCGTCTACCAGGTCACACGCGATTTTCAGTGCAGCCTGTGCAGTTCTCTTACCATTTCTTGTCTGCAGCATATAAAGTTTTCCGTGCTCTACCGTAAACTCCATATCCTGCATATCTCTATAATGCTTCTCCAGTGTCTTGCATACATTTTTAAATTCTATGAATGCCTCTGGGAATTTTCTTTCCATCTCTGTAATCTGCATCGGAGTTCTGACACCTGCAACCACATCTTCTCCCTGTGCATTTGTCAGGAATTCTCCGAATAATCCTTTTTCTCCTGTTGCCGGATCACGGGTAAATGCAACTCCGGTTCCACAGTCATCGCCCATATTTCCAAATGCCATCATCTGAACATTAACTGCGGTTCCCCAGGAATAAGGAATATCATTGTCGCGACGATACACATTTGCACGAGGATTATCCCAGGAGCGAAATACTGCCTTTATAGCTTCTGTCAACTGCTCTTTTGGATCTGTCGGGAAATCGGTACCAATTTTTTCTTTATATTCTGCCTTAAACTGCCCTGCCAGTTCTTTCAGATCATCCGCGGTAAGCTCTACATCAAGCTTCACACCACGTTTTGCCTTCATCTGATCAATCAGCTCTTCAAAATATTTCTTACCTACTTCCATAACTACATCGGAAAACATCTGAATGAATCTGCGATAGCAGTCCCATGCCCAGCGTGGATTACCGGACGCACAAGCCAAAGTCTCGACAACTTCTTCATTGAGTCCGAGATTCAGGATTGTGTCCATCATACCTGGCATCGATGCTCGTGCTCCAGAACGAACAGAAACGAGCAGCGGATTTGTCTTATCACCAAACTTCTTGCCTGTGATAACTTCCATCTGATCAATAGCTTCAAGAATCTGTTTCATAATCTCGTCATTGATTTGTCTGCCATCTTCATAGTACTGTGTGCAGGCTTCCGTTGTCACGGTAAAGCCTTGTGGTACCGGCAGTCCCAAATTCGTCATCTCCGCAAGATTTGCGCCTTTGCCACCAAGGAGATTTCTCATGGTAGCGTTACCTTCTGTAAACATATAAACCCATTTCGCCATAGCTATGACCTCCTAATACATTTCATGTTAAGGGTCAAAGCCAAAAACACCATTGTTTTTGTAGAAAAATGGTCATGAGGCAAAAACCCCAACATTATATTTTTTGTAAGTCGCAACTATATTGTAGCACTTTGTTATATTTTTGTCAATAAAACAGAGGGATTATTCTCCCTCTGTTTTACAATAATTCGCATGCTTTTCGACATATTTCGTTCCCTAAAAATGTTCTTGGCATCTTTACTGAGAAATGCACGTCGTGCAACGTATATACGTAAATACTACATATTTTTCAAAAATGCAACATAGCCTTTATATGCCTCGTATACATCGGCTTTGCTTGTCACTTCCCAAGGTGCATGCATGGATAACACTGCCACACCGCTGTCTATGACTTCCATGCCGTAATTTGCCATGATGTAAGCAATTGTTCCACCGCCGCCTGCGTCAACTTTTCCAAGTTCGGCGAACTGATAAGATACATCTGCATCATCCATGACACCACGAATCTTTGCAAGGTACTCTGCATTGGCATCATTAGAACCACTCTTACCACGGCTTCCGGTGAATTTATTAAATACAAGTCCTTTTCCGAAAAATGCAGAACTTCTCTTTTCGAACACATCTGCGTACATCGGATCATAGGCTGCACTTACATCGGAAGATAACATTCTGGAATTCTGCAAAGCTCTTCTGACTTTCAGCTCGGACTCCCCGTCAGTCATAGCAACCAGTTCAGCCACTACATTTTCAAAGAATCTGGAATGCATACCGGTTGCTCCTACGCTTCCGATTTCTTCCTTATCTACAAGGATGCAGCATCCGGTACGTGTGACCTGAGGCGTATCCAGAATTGCAAATAAAGATGTAAATGCACAAACACGGTCATCCTGACCGTATGCCAGCACCATGCTTCTGTCAAGACCACAGTCTCTTGCTTTTCCTGCCGGAACAATCTCAAGTTCTGCAGAGAGGAAATCTTCTTCCTCCATATCATAATATTTCTTCAGAAGTTCCATCACATTTGCCCTAACTGCTTCTTTTTCTTCCTGATCAAGAGAAGGATCCTGCTCAAGCGGCCGGCTTCCAATTAAAAGATCCAGCTTCTCGCCTTCTACGACTACACTTCCCTTTTTCTCAAGCTGCTTTGATGCAAGATGTACAAGAAGATCTGTAATCACAAATACCGGATCTTCCTCCTCCAATGCTGACCGGAACAATTGTTCCGTCTTTTTTTGCGATCACACCGTGAAGAGCAAGCGGAAGTGTTACCCATTGATATTTCTTGATTCCTCCATAATAATGAGTATCCAGATAAGCCAGCTCTTCATTTTCATATAAAGGGTTCTGCTTCACATCAATACGCGGAGAGTCAATGTGTGCACCTAAGATATTCATTCCATTTTCCAACGGCTCCTGACCGATGATGAACAGGACAATACTCTTATCCATGCACACTGCATACACTTTATCCCCGGCTTTTAATTTTACATGTTCCTTCTGAAGCTCTTTTAAATTCTTATATCCGGCAGCTTCTGCCTTTTTCACCGCAAGTGTAATACACTCACGTTCTGTCTTTCCATCGTCCAGACAATTCTTATATGTCTCATTGATCTTGTCTAATTTTTCCAGTTCTGTCTGGTCATATACTTTCCATGCATTTCTACGTTCCATGCTCAAGGCTCCTTTTTCTTATATTTCGCAGCTAAATTTCTGCCACAATTTGATAATAAGTATATCATATTATAAATACATTATTTACATTTTTCCTAAAGTTCATTATAATTTTAATTGCATTTTAATTGTTATACTATCAAAAGGGGAAATGAACATGAAAAATTTGATTCAAAAATGGAACAACATCAGTCTGATCAAACGCATTATCTGCGGTCTGATCATCGGAATTGCTTTGGGACTTATTTTCCCACAGGCGACCGCAATCTCCATTCTCGGAGATCTGTTCGTCGGAGCACTTCGCGGAATCGCACCGCTTCTTGTATTCTTCCTGATTATGAGTTCCCTTTGCCGCATGGCAAAAGGCCAGAAAACGAACATGTCTTTTATCGTGATACTGTACCTGCTCGGCAATCTGTTCTCTGCATTATCTGCAGTTATTGCCAGCTACTTGTTCCCGGTAACTCTGACATTTTCACAGAGCACGAATACTCAGGATATCACACCACCGACCGGTGTCACAGAAGTGCTGAAAAATCTGCTAATGAATGTCGTTGCGAATCCAGTCGACTCACTGGTAAACGCCAATTATATCGGAATCCTTGCATGGGCCATCATACTTGGCATTGCTCTTAAGAGCGCAAGTGATGGCACAAAGAATGCTTTGGAGAATATTTCAGATGCTATCGCGACTGCAGTAAAATGGATCATTAACTGTGCACCATTTGGTATCATGGGACTGATCTTCACTACAATCTCCGAGCAGGGACTCGACGTTCTTCTCGGATACGGACGTCTGATCTGCGTACTGGTCGGAACCATGCTCTTCGTGGCACTTATTATGAATCCACTGATTACATTTATCTGCCTTCGTAAGAACCCATACCCACTTGTGCTTCGCTGCCTGAAAGACAGCGGACTGACAGCATTCTTCACCCGAAGCTCTGCTGCCAACATTCCGGTCAACATGAAACTCTGCCAGGATCTTGGTTTGGACGAGGATACTTACTCCATCTCCATTCCACTTGGCGCAACTATCAATATGGCCGGAGCTGCTATTACAATCTCCACTATGGCACTTGCCGCAGCACATACACTGAATATCCACGTAGACTTCCCGACTGCACTGATTCTGTGCGTCCTCTCTGCAGCCAGCGCTGCCGGAGCTTCCGGTGTAGCCGGTGGATCACTCCTTCTGATTCCACTTGCCTGCAGCCTCTTCGGTATTCCTAACGATGTTGCTATGCAAGTCGTTGGTGTCGGATTCATCGTTGGAGTTATCCAGGATTCCTGCGAAACCGCACTGAACTCATCTACCGATGTCCTCTTTACGGCAATCGGAGATATGCGTACACGAAAATAACTATGAGAAACACGCTTCGCGAGTTTCTCAAGTTATCGCGGCAGTCGCCAAGGTCTCGTGCAAGCACGGACTTTGGCTCGTTGCTCGCGTAAATGAATTAGGGACGTAGTATTTAAAATACTACGTCCCTAATTTTATTTTACCATGTAAATTTCTTTTCAAAGTAAGCGTCAAGATCTTCTATTTTGATTCTCTCCTGCTCCATTGTGTCACGGTCACGTACTGTAACTGCTCCGTCTTCTTCGGAATCGAAGTCGTATGTTACACAGAATGGTGTTCCGATCTCGTCCTGACGACGGTAACGTTTTCCGATATTTCCACGGTCATCATATTCGCAGTTGTATTTCTTGCTTAACTGTGCAAATACTTTCTCTGCGCCTTCATTCAGCTTCTTAGAAAGCGGAAGCACACCGATCTTAACCGGTGCCAGTGCCGGATGGAAGTGAAGAACCGTACGTGTATCAGGCTTCTCCTCTGTTCCGATCTCTTCTTCATCATAAGCACTGCAAAGGAATGCAAGTACCATACGGTCTGCACCGAGTGACGGCTCGATAACGTATGGGATGTATTTTTCCTTTGTCTCATCATCAAAGTATGTCAGATCCTGTCCGGATACATTCTGATGCTGTGTTAAGTCGTAATCTGTACGGTCAGCGATTCCCCACAGTTCTCCCCATCCGAATGGGAATAAGAACTCAACGTCTGTTGTTGCTTTACTGTAGAAAGAAAGCTCTTCTTTATCATGATCACGGTAACGTACTTCATCATCTTTCAGTCCTAATGCAGACAGCCAGTTCAGACAGAACTTCTTCCAATAATCAAACCATTCAAGGTCTGTGTCCGGTTTGCAGAAGAATTCCAGTTCCATCTGTTCGAACTCTCTGGTACGGAATGTGAAGTTACCAGGTGTGATCTCATTACGGAATGATTTACCGATCTGTCCGATACCAAATGGCAGTTTCTTTCTGGAGGTACGCTGTACATTCTTAAAGTTTACGAAGATTCCCTGTGCAGTCTCCGGACGGAGATATACCGTATTCTTCGCATCCTCTGTTACTCCCTGGAATGTCTTGAACATCAGGTTGAACTGACGGATATCTGTAAAGTCATGCTTTCCACATGTCGGACATGGAATCTGATTCTCATCGATAAAGTTCTTCATCTGCTCCTGTGTCCATGCATCTACCGCACCATCCAGTTCAATGTTATTCTCTGCACAATAATCTTCGATGACTTTATCCGCACGGAAACGTTCGTGACACTGTTTACAATCCATCAGAGGATCACTGAATCCTCCGAGATGTCCACTTGCGATCCATGTCTGTGGATTCATAAGGATCGCACAGTCCACACCTACATTGAACGGAGATTCCTGAATGAATTTCTTCCACCATGCTTTTTTTACATTGTTTTTCAATTCTACTCCGAGATTACCATAATCCCATGTATTCGCAAGCCCGCCATAGATCTCAGATCCCGGATATACAAATCCTCTTGCTTTCGCCAATGAAACGATCTTATCCATAGTCTTTTCTGCCATTTTTTCATCCTCACCTTCTCAAAATATTCGTAATTGAATTTAATTATAGCGTCTGCCCTCTTTGTTTTCAAGCCTTATCGTACAATTGTTTCCAATATCTCCAATGATTTGAAGCGTTTTCCCAGATATTCATCCAGATATGCTTTTGTAAGTTTCTTCAGTTCTTTCAGCACATCTTCTTTTACCACGAAAGTATATAGTTTCTCAACCGGAGAACACACGATGTACTGCAGTGTATATAATGTCGACGGAAGCAGCCGGATTCCATCGGAAATATGTCCGGCACACTGCGTGCATATCACACCACCCCGCCGTATACTGAACACTTTTTCCCGCTCTCTGTCCCCGCACATAATACATTCCATCACCTGCGGTCCTTCCCCGTTCACGGTAATTGTCTTCAACTCATAGATGCATCGTATCAGTTCATTCGGAATATGGACATTCGTCAACGCTCGCAGCGTCTGATACAGAAGTTTCAGCATCTCTGTCTCATCATTCGCCTCTCTTGCATAATATCCCGCCAGATCCATAAAATAGAATCCATAATACGCACCTTCTACATCTGTACGCAGTTCCTGGAAATAATTGGAAATAGAGGCCGACACCAGTGTGTAGGATGTCCGCCCCTCATACACAGTAAACTCTCCAAAAGAAAAAGGGCTCGTCACTCCCATCAGTGCGCTGTTCGGTCTTCTTGCACCGCGTGCGAATGCCGAGATCTTCCCTCTTTCCCTGGTCAGTATTACCACTCGTCTGTCATATTCACCTATCGGTGCTGCTGTCAGTATCATGCCAGTCAGTGTAATCTGATTTACCAATTGTATCTCCTTCTTTGTATCTGTTTATCGTCTCCTCACAGATACTCATACCTTTATAATACAGATAATCTTCTATCTTTCCCGTTGTGACGAATCTGTCCCAGTACTCTTCCATATGATCACCTCATCCTTTGCCAGGGCATATTTTTTCTAATGCTCCAAGATTAGGTTCTCCCATGGATACTGCTTTTTATTCGTCCTCGCGGTATCCAAAATTTTTCATCAAAAATTCACTGTCTCTCCAGTCTTTCTTTACTTTGACCCAGAGCTTGAGATTGACCTGCTGATCCAGCATTTTCTCGATCTCATAACGTGCAGTACTTCCGATCTTTTTCAACATACTTCCTTTTTTACCAATAATTATCCCCTTGTGTGAATCGCGCTCACAGATAATTGTTGCATCGATGTGCATCACTTTATTTCTGACTTTCATACTGTCGATGGCAACTGCGATACCGTGCGGAATCTCTTCCTGCAAGCAGTGCAGTGCTTTTTCACGGATCAGTTCGGCCACAATCTGACGCTCCGGCTGATCTGTAATGGTATCTTCATCATAGAACTGTGGTCCGTACGGAAGGTATTTCATGATCACTTTTACAAGCTCATCGGTATTGTCACCGTTTCTCGCAGATACCGGAACGATTTCTGCAAAGTCATAGACATCTTTGTACGCAGCGATTGAAGGAAGAATCTCTTCCTTCTTCACGCTGTCGATCTTATTGATGACCAGAACGACCGGTGTCTTTACCTTTTTAAGCTGGCTGATGATATGCTGTTCACCTGCTCCGATAAATGTTGTCGGCTCTACCAGCCAGAGCACCACGTCAACTTCATTCAATGTACGTTCTGCCACATTGACCATATACTCCCCAAGCTTGTTCTTTGCTTTATGGATTCCCGGTGTATCCACGAACACAATCTGACCGTCATCTGTTGTAAGTACGGTCTGGATACGGTTACGTGTCGTCTGTGGTTTATTCGATGTAATCGCGATCTTCTGTCCGATCAGCTGGTTCATCAGAGTTGATTTTCCAACGTTTGGACGACCGATCAATGTTACGAATCCTGATTTATAATCCTTTTTCATATTTTCTCCTGTTCTTTTATCCGTTGAAGACAACTAAAATGTCGTCACATTTTTAAACATATCTTTTGCTTCTTCTATCTTCTCTTCGCTTCCGATCACGCAGACCTGTCCGGCTTTCATCACTGCCTCTACGACATCCGCCAGTTTCCGGATATCTTCCTGTCCTGCCTCAAGGATCTGCAGACGCTCTTTCTTGATTGTCTCTGCACTGACTTTATTCATGTACAGATTGAACGAACGGTCTCCTTTTGCAGACGGTGTCATCGGCTGGTCAATATTACTCATAGTTCCGATAATATATTTATTCATATCACGATCGCTGACGGTAAAGTTTCTCAGATAATCGGCAATGCCTTCGTAAACTTCCATCGTTCTTTCCAGGTTCGGATCACGGTAAGATACAAAATAGCCCTCTCCGGTACGGCTGAATCCGCTCATGCAGCCATAAGCGCCGCCTTTGACACGGATATTCTGCCACAGGTAATCATAGCTTAAGATCACCTTTAAGATCTGCAATGCACCTGTATAATCTGCCCCGTTATCAATAAAGTTGCCGACTCTTGCCACATACTGAACTTTGGAAGCAGTTTTGAATCCTTCATTCTTCATCTCACAGTGCAGTACGCATCTGGTATCTTCCACCGGATCTTCGAACATTGCTTTCTTCAGACCTTCTACCAGCTCTTCCATGCCGTTCAGGCCCTCTTTTGCAGCCGTGTAACTGATCATCATATTGTCTGCACGGAACAGCTTATGAGCCAGCATCTGAAGCTTCTGTACCAATACGTCTTTTTCTTCTTCAAAATGTTCCTCGATATAAGCGATCTTATCATAGAACTCGATACCGCTTGTCATGTCTTTTAACTTAGATGACGGAGATGCATAAGACATCGCACGAAGCACTGCTGTCGTATGTCCGGAAGACTGGAATTTCATAAGAAGTCTTGACTTCTGCATCGCAAGAATCTCTCTGATTCTCTTGGTATCTCCCAGTTTCGAACGTGTCAGGATCTCCTTCATCATCCGGAATACGACTGGCAGTTTCTGATATAATGCCTTTCCTTTGATTTCAAATGTTGCTTTGAATTCTTTTTCCGGCACTTTGGAAATGTCTGTATACAGTTCCAGTGATGTTCCGATACCGCCGGTATGCACGTTGATCTCATTAAAGAGTTCTCCGTACTTATAATTCTCGGTATCAATGACTCCCTGCAGGATTCCGACATACGGAAGATCTGCTTCTTCCACACCTGACATATCGAATAACACATCCACGTATCCGATGCCATTTGTCTCAATCTCATGGTATACTACCGGTACATCTGCGATTCTTTTTTCTTCATTGATGATCGGCTCAATCTCTTTTGAAATATCTTCTCTTGAAAGAACCGGGATCTTCTCAAGATCTTCTACTGCATCCGGTGCTGACTGATATGCCTCTAATGCATTGGAACGCTCTACCAGTTCTTTTCTTTCTTCTTCTGTAAGACTTTCTTTGTATGCCTGCAACTTCTCCTGAAGTTCTTTGTCCATTCTTGCAGTACGTCCTTTTTCCGGCTTGATCAGCACAATCGCACCGTGCGTATTCTCTAACAGATATTTGCGGATCAGTTCTTCATAATATCCTGTTCCGACCTGTGCCTTTAAGAACTCGAATGTATCCAGCGCTTCGATATGGATAAATGGTTTTTCGTCATCGTATAACCAGCTGTCCATAATCTGCAGTCCGTACATCAGTCCCTTCGGATAACCTCCGAAATCCGCCTCTCTGTAACGGAACTCATTATAATTGATTCCGGCTTCGAGAGCTTTCTTATCCATTCCATTTTCAACAATATCTTTTAATGTATCCTCGATTACTTTCACAAATGCTTCTTTCTGTTCTACATTCGCATTCTTCGCAATGACAGAAAAGATCGGCTGGTAAATTCCGTTGTCATACGATCCCATAATGTCTTTTCCGATCCCGGCATCCGTAAGTGCTCTCTTAAGCGGTGCTCCCGGTGCAGATAACAATGCATAATCCAATACTTCAAATGCCAGATACAGCTTCTCATCCAGGCTTGTTCCAATGACTTTATTGTAAGAAATGTAAGTATTATCCTCTTCTGATTCATCGCTTGCTATGGAATATGGCATCTCTTTTTCGATTACTTTATCAAATGGTTCCTGATAGCGGATCTTGGAATCTACCGGCGCATAGTCGAATTTGCTCAGATATTCCTGATCCAGCCAGTTTAATTTTTCTTCCATGTCCATATTTCCATACAGGTAAATGTAACTGTTTGACGGATGATAATATCTTCTGTGGAAATCCAGGAACTGCTCATACGTAAGTTCCGGAATCACTTCCGGATCCCCGCCAGATTCGTTCGCATATGAGGTATCCGGGAACAGTGTATTCAATACCACTCTGTCCAGCACACCTTCCGGTGAAGAGAATGCTCCCTTCATCTCATTATATACAACACCGTTGTAAGCCAGATCATCTTCCAGAGAATCCATCTTGTAGCTCCAGCCTTCCTGACGGAAGATCTCTTCATGCTGATAAATATTCGGATAGAATACCGCATCCATATATACATGCATCAGATTCTGGAAATCCTTATCATTACAGCTTGCTACCGGGTAAACTGTCTTATCCGGATAAGTCATTGCATTTAAAAATGTATTCAGTGAACCCTTTACCAGTTCTACGAACGGATCCTTCGCCGGGAAATTCTTAGATCCACACAGTACGGAATGTTCCATGATATGTGGTACTCCGGTACTGTCTGACGGCGGTGTACGGAATCCGATATTGAATACCTTGTTGTCATCATCATTTTCTATCAGTAAGATCCTTGCCCCGCTCTTCTTATGCTTTAACAGCATTCCGTGGGATTTGATCCCTTTTAAATCTTCTTCCTTTACTAATTCGTAAGCACTTAAGTCTTTTACACTCATGAATTTCTATGTTCTCCTTTCGTCTGCAATCTTCCATTTTCCCAAAGCAGAAGATTCTTCTGCCCCGCAATATATCTACTGGAATAATTGCCACTCATGCAAGATATTATAACACCTTTCTTATTATTCTGCACCTATCAAAAAAAGACTCCAAAGCAACTTTTGCGCCACATACTTTTATGCAAGGCAAAGAGTCTTTGAAGTCTCTGCTAATTTTAATTTTTTAACAAATCATTTATGAATGGCTTTCTGTTCTCTTCTTCATGAGCAGTAAAGCTGCTACCAGAAGTACCATACCGATTGGAAGACAGATCAATGCATTCTGAACAAATCCGGCAATTACATAAGTAATGCAGGAAACAACTGCAACGGTTGCCGCATACGGTAACTGTGTCGTTACATGGTTGACATGATTACACTGCGCTCCCGCGGATGCCATGATCGTTGTATCCGAAATAGGCGAACAATGATCTCCACATACAGCTCCCGCCATACAAGCTGAGATAGAGATGATCATCATAGTCTCGTTCGTTCCCTGGAATACCGCTACTACGATCGGAATCAGGATTCCGAATGTTCCCCATGATGTTCCAGTTGCAAATGCAAGGAAGCATCCTACGAGGAAGATAATTGCAGGCAGGAAGTTTAATAATCCTCCAGCTGCGGACTGCATAACATTAGCCACATACTCTGCTGCGCCAAGACTGTCTGTCATTGCTTTTAATGTCCATGCAAATGTCAGGATCAGGATTGCAGGTACCATAGCCTTGAATCCTTCCGGAACACATTCCATAGATTCACGGAACTTAAGTACTTTTCTAAGTGCATAGAATACAACCGTAACAACCAATGCGAAGAAACTTCCAAGCATCAGACCAACCGATGCATCACTTGCCGAAAATGCTTTAACAAAGCCTGTTCCACTAAAGAAGCCTCCTGTATAAAGCATACCGCAGATGCAGAAAATGATCAGGACCACTATCGGGAATACCAGATCGATCACTTTTCCCTTTTCTTTTACGATCTCATTCTCAGCATTTGCATATGGCCTGTCCGGTGTAGTATAGATATCACCCTTTACAGCATTATCTTCATGTAATTTCATCGGGCCATAATCAATCTTAAGCACTACGATCAAAACCATTGCAAGAATTGTGAGTAAAGCATAATAGTTATATGGAATCGCACGCATAAAAATAGAAAATCCATCTTCACCTTTTACAAATCCTGTTACAGCCGCTGCCCATGATGAGATTGGAGCGATGATACATACCGGTGCCGCTGTCGCATCGATCAGATACGCCAGTTTTGCACGTGATACATTGTGCTTATCTGTGATCGGACGCATAACACTTCCAACTGTCAGGCAGTTAAAATAATCATCAATAAAGATCAGGATTCCAAGCACGATCGTTGCAAGCTGTGCCCCAACTCTTGTCTTGATGTGAATACTAGCCCAACGCCCAAATGCTGCCGAACCTCCTGCATTATTCATCATGCAGACCATAATTCCAAGAATAACCAGGAATACCAGGATTCCCATATTATAGCTATCTGTCAGTACTCCTACGATTCCATCTTCAAATATATGCAATACTGCCTTTTCAAAATGGAAATTAGACCAGAAGATTCCTCCGATCGCAATTCCGACAAACAAGGAACTATACACTTCTTTCGTGATCAGTGCAAGACCAATTGCCACAATTGGGGGTACCAGTGCCCAGAATGATGAATACATCTTTGGTACATACTCTTTTCCTCCATCTGCCGCAAATACGGTAATTGCACCGCATGCAAAGATCATGAGGCAGGTGAGTACGGCAAAGAGTAATTTTTTTCTTTTTCTCATAACTCTCTCCTTCGTTTTTTTCCAAAAAAATACCATGAACAATTTCCTCTGCGTGGATTGCTCATGGCATATATCATCTTATAAGCAGGACATCCGTATTTTCAGATCATTCAACACTTCATTTATGTCCTCTATATAACTCTAAATACAAATTACATAATTAAACTCTTATATCTTCTATATACTCCGATAGCGCTCCACTTACTGAAGTGACAGTCCGCAGCATATTCTGCTGCGTCCCAGGAAGTATATCTCGAATATAATAAGGGATGATATCTTCCTTCGGCAGTTTTCCCTTTCAGGCAGAAATGATTTCCCTTTATCTGTTATTCTGCCTTACTGATGAAACCTGCGCCTCTATCTAGTCTCATTATTCATATAATAATATTTTTATCATCTTTGATCTATTTTGTCAATACAATATGGCAAATGCATGGCAACGCAAAACTCCCGCAGATCCTTTCGAATCTGCGGGAGTCATGATTTATACTATTCTATTGCTAATCAGATATGATTACTCCTCTACTTTGTAAAGGTCTGTCAGTTTTGACAGGTAATCGTATCTTTCCATAGCCTCTGCCTCATTCTTAGCGAAGAGTCTTGCAGCCTTTTCCGGATTAGCTCTCTTAAGAGCATTGTAACGAACTTCTCCGTCAAGGAATGCCTGGTAATCTTCTTCCTTAGGCTGTTTGCTGTCAAGAGTGAACTTGCTTCCCTTTTCAGCTGCTGGATTGAATCTGAAGTTGTTCCAGTATCCGC
>OLPW01002380.1_pt1 | contig 16781 bp, 15 predicted proteins | sample 1672161 | NCBI WGS metagenome assembly OLPW01 (sample SAMEA3136654, study PRJEB25190) | human gut metagenome
GCGTCAGCACGCCTGCAGATATCTTCCTTGTCTTTCGCACTCTGCTGAACTGTCTCAAATGCATTAATTTAAGAGGCTTGCTATAAGTACAAAAAGATTCTGAGAGTACATATAACGGATATGGAGGTATGGATTTTATGAAATTTCGCCCATGTATTGATATACATAATGGAAAAGTAAAGCAGATTGTAGGTGGGAGCCTTACGGACGTACAGGATCAGGCAAGTGAGAATTTTGTATCTGAGCAGGATGCATCTTTCTATGCAGAATTATATAAAAAGGCAGGGATAAAAGGAGGACATGTAATTCTGTTAAATGGTCATGACTCCCCATACTATGAATCAACAAAAGAACAGGCGATTCTTGCATTACATACTTATCCGGGAGGATTACAGATCGGCGGAGGAGTGAACCCGGAAAATGCAGGGGAATATCTTAGTGCAGGTGCCAGTCATGTAATCGTTACATCTTATGTATTTAAAGATGGAAGGATTTCCTGGGAAAATCTGAACAAAATGAAAGAGACTGTGGGAAAAGAGAAACTGGTTCTTGACCTGAGCTGTCGCAGAAAAGATGGAAAATACTATATTGTGACAGACCGCTGGCAGAAATTTACAGATGTCACTATGACACTGGATATTATGAAAGAACTGGGAAGTTACTGCGATGAGTTTCTGGTCCATGCAGTAGATGTGGAGGGAAAGGCACGCGGAGTTGAAACAGAACTTGCATCTCTGCTGGGGGAGTATAAAGGAAATCCGGTTACTTACGCAGGTGGAGTTGGCTCCATGAAGGATATTGAGGATCTGCGAAAATATGGAAAAGACAGACTGGATGTCACAGTAGGCAGTGCATTGGATCTTTTTGGCGGAAATATTTCATTCTCAGAACTGATTAAACTTTAACTAATTTTTATAGTAATCTCAGGAATCACAGTGAAAATGTACAGAACAATTACAGAATTTTTGCTATTTCCCCATAATGACAAAGGAACTTTAAAGTTATTTCTGAAGTAAACAGAAAAAATGTGAAATTTTAATAAAATAGTGTTAAAATTCAAAAATGTGTGTTATAATAGATTCATCAAACAGCAAAGGGGATGGAAGCATGAAGTTTATCATCAGCGGAAAAAATATTACAGTTACAGAAGGTCTTAAGACAGCAGTCCAGGACAAGCTCAGTAAACTGGAAAGGTATTTCACTCCTGACACCGAAGTTGTAGTAACTTTAAGTGTTGAAAAAGAAAGACAGAAAATCGAAGTAACAATTCCTGTAAAAGGAAATATCATCCGTTCCGAGCAGGTAAGCAATGATATGTATGTATCAATCGATCTGGTTGAGGAAGTCATTGAACGTCAGCTTCGCAAGTACAAAAATAAAATCGTAGATAAACAGCAGGCAGCTGCCAACTTCCAGAAAGCATATCTGGATAAGGACTACGAAGAGGATGAAGAAGTTAAGATCATCCGTACCAAGAAATTCGGTATCAAACCAATGTATCCGGAAGATGCATGTGTACAGATGGAACTTCTTGGACATAATTTCTTTGTATTTTACAATGCAGAGACTGAGCAGGTTAATGTAGTTTATAAACGTAAAGGAAATACTTACGGTTTGATTGAACCGGAATTTTAAAACTTATCAGAACATAAAATCATAAAAAGTATTTGTGATAACTAAAAATATCCGTGCAGAACATAATTTTCTGCACGGATATTTTATGCGCTGAGAAAATCGCTCAGCAGTGAAGCGGACTTATTCTGTTAATTCCATTACAATTACTGAAGCTTTTTGATTCGCTGCATAAAAAGCTTGCGAAAATCTGGTTATTATGTATAATAAATATGAAAAGAATAAAAGTTATTGTTTACAGAGTGAACAGTGATAATAATGAACAACAGGGAGCTTGCGTATCAAGCAGGCTGAGATTGGGCTGAATGCCCTGACCTGCAACCTGATTTGGATAATGCCAACGTAGGGAAAAAGATGCGTAAATGTTAGCAGGTATATCTTTTATTAGGTATATCTGCTATTTATGTTAGCAATGTAAAAATCAGCGAATGTTCACAACACAAAAAGGAGAGAGAATTATGCTAGGTACATGTTTACAGAACGTTAGAGAAAAAGGACCGCTTGTCCATAATATTACGAATTATGTTACGGTCAATGATGTAGCAAATGTGATTCTTGCGTGTGGTGCAAGCCCGATCATGTCAGACGAGCCGCAGGACGTGCAGGATATCACTGCAATTTGTGGAGGTCTGAACATCAATATTGGAACGCTGAATGTAAGAACGATTGAAGGAATGTTGGCGGCAGGTCATAAGGCAAATGAATTAAATCATATGGTTCTGCTTGATCCGGTTGGTGCAGGAGCAAGTTCTCTTAGAACGAATACAGCTGTCAACTTGATGCAGGAAATAAAGTTTGATGTAATCCGTGGAAATATTTCCGAAATCAAGACATTAGCTGCAGGAAGCGGTACTACAAAGGGTGTTGACGCGGATGTAGCTGACGCAGTGACAGAAGATAATCTGGACGAAGCAGTTGCATTTGCAAAAGCATTTTCTGAAAAATCCGGAAGTATAGTTGCAATTACAGGAGCAATTGATCTTGTCAGCGATGGCAGAAAATGTTACGTGATCCGTAATGGACGACCGGAAATGGGAAGAATTACAGGAACAGGCTGCCAGTTATCCGGACTGATGACAGCATACCTTGTTGCAAATCCTGAGCAGAAGCTTGAGGCGGCAGCAGCGGCAGTTTGTACGATGGGACTTGCCGGTGAGATTGGATGGAGCTACATGCAGAAAGGTGACGGTAATTCTACCTACAGAAACAGAATTATTGATGCTATTTATAACATGACAAAAGAGCAGTTAGACGAAGGAGCAAAATATGAAGTGCGATAAAAAAGATTTGCTGCTTTATGCAGTGACAGACAGAAGTTGGTTGAACGGAGAGACACTTTACAGTCAGGTTGAGAAGGCACTGGAAGGTGGAGCTACATTTGTACAGCTTCGTGAGAAACATCTCGATCATGATGCTTTTCTTCAGGAGGCAAAGGAAATCAAAGAATTGTGTGCAAAGTACCAGGTACCGTTTGTGCTGGACGATGATGTGGAGCTTGCACTGGAAGTTGGCGCGGACGGAGTTCATGTAGGACAAAGTGATATGGAAGCAGGAGATGTCCGGGCAAAGCTTGGTGAAGATAAGATTGTTGGAGTTTCGGCACAGACAGTGGAGCAGGCACTTCTAGCTCAGGAGCGCGGAGCAGACTATCTTGGAGTCGGAGCTGTATTTCCGACCAGTTCCAAAGATGACGCAGTAGAAGTTGACCATGAGATGGTAAAAGCAATTTGTGAGGCTGTAGATATTCCAGTTATCGCAATTGGTGGCATCACAAAAGATAATGTGCAGGAGTTGTCAGGCTGTGGACTTTGTGGAATCGCAGTTATCAGCGCTATTTTCGCAAAACCGGATATTAAGAAAGCGACAGAAGAGCTGAAAGCAGCCACTGAGAAGATGGTGAAAGCATGTTAGAAAATAAATCTGACGTGGAGAAAAATGCATCAGAGCAGAAATGTTGTAGAAAAGTTCCTGTACAGAATATGGGTGGTGTTATCTTAGACATAGACGGGACAGTTCTGGATTCTATGTCCATCTGGCAGGACGCGGGTGTGAGATACCTTGCGAGTCAGCAGATTGAAGCAGAGCCTGGACTTGCCGAGAAGATTTATTATATGTCTATCCCGGAGGCTGCATTATATATGCGGACACGCTATGGGCTTGAACAATCTGTAGAAGAAATCAGTCAGGGGATCAAAGATGTAGTGAAAGATTTCTATTATTACGAGGCGCCGTTAAAAGCCGGAGTAAAAGAATTTCTACAAAAAATGTCAGATAGAAAGATTCCGGTCGTGGCAGCAACAGCCAGTGATGAAGATCATCTGGAACATGCATTTATCCGTCTTGGAATACGTCAGTATTTTGAACATATTTTTACATGCGCGCAGGCAGGAGCCGGAAAGCAGAGCCCGGCAGTCTATCATATGGCAGCAGGATATCTGGACAGGAATCCGGAAGAACTGTATGTTTTTGAAGATGCATTGTATGCGATCCAGACAGCAAAACTGGCAGGATATCATACGGTTGGCGTGTATGACGAAGAAAGTAAAGAAGATCAGGAAATGATCCGCGAAGAAGCAGACATTTATATGGAAAGCTTTTTGAAGGCGGATGTGTTTTTTGAATAGATAAGAAAAGGAAAGGCAAAACAATGAGAACAGCAGTAACAATTGCCGGAAGTGATTCCAGCGGTGGAGCAGGAATTCAGGCAGACATTAAGACAATGATTGCAAATGGCGTTTATGCGATGAGTGCAATCACAGCGTTAACCGCACAGAATACGACAGGTGTGACAGGGATTATGGAAGTGACACCAGAATTTCTAGGTGAGGAATTAGACAACATTTTTACAGATATTTATCCGGACGCAGTGAAGATCGGAATGGTATCTTCCAGTGCGCTGATTGAGAAAATTGCAGATAAACTGAAGGAGTATCAAGCAGAAAATATCGTTGTTGACCCGGTTATGGTAGCAACAAGTGGAGCGAAGCTGATCAGTGATGAGGCAATCGGAACTTTAAAGAAACGTCTTCTTCCAATTGCCAGTGTTCTGACACCGAATATTCCGGAGGCAGAAGTTCTGGCGGAAATGGAGATCCACTCAGCAGATGATATGATCGAGGCTGCAAAGAAAATCAGTGATACATACCACTGCGCAGTTCTCTGCAAGGGCGGACATAAGTTGAATGATGCAAATGACCTGCTTTATCGTGATGGTGATTATCGTTGGTTCAACGGAAAACGTATTGATAATCCGAATACACATGGAACCGGCTGCACACTTTCCAGTGCCATTGCATCGAACCTTGCAAAAGGATTTGATATGGACACATCCGTAGAGCGTGCAAAAGATTATATTTCCGGAGCGCTGGCTGCGATGCTGGATCTCGGAAAAGGAAGCGGACCTATGGATCACGGATTTGCAATTACGGGAGAATATAAGAAAGAAGCATAAAGAGGGATAGACATCATGGAAGAAAAAAGAACAGGTTTATTTGAAAATGGACTGATCTGGTTTGGAGCAGGCGTTTCTATCGCGGAGATTCTGACCGGAACTTATCTGGCACCACTTGGAATGGGGAAAGGACTTCTCGCAATTATCGTAGGACATATCATCGGCTGCCTTATGTTATTCCTGGCAGGTGTAATCGGTGGTAAAGTCAGAAAAAGTGCAATGGAAACTGTAAAAATGAGTTTTGGACAGAAGGGAAGTATTCTGTTTGCAGTGTTAAATGTGCTGCAACTTGTGGGATGGACGGCGATTATGATTTATGATGGAGCACTGGCAGCAGATGGTGTCATGAATACCGGACGCTGGATCTGGTGCCTGGTCATCGGAGCGCTGATCATTCTGTGGATTGTTATTGGAATTACGAATCTTGGGAAAATAAACACGGTTGCTATGGCAGCATTATTTATCCTGACACTGATTCTTTGTAAAGTTATCTTCACAGGAAGCGGAGCAGGCGTACCATCTGATGACAGCATGACATTTGGTGCAGCAGTTGAACTTGCCGTTGCCATGCCATTATCCTGGCTTCCGCTGATCAGTGATTATACAAGAGAAGCAAAAGAGCCGGTAAAAGCAACAGCAGTCAGCGCAATTACTTATGGTATTGTAAGCTGCTGGATGTATGTGATCGGAATGGGAGCAGCAATTATTACCGGAGAGTATGATATTGCACAGATTATGCTAAAAGCAGGTCTTGGAATCGCCGGACTTCTGATCATCGTATTTTCAACAGTTACAACAACATTTCTGGATGCATATTCCGCAGGAATTTCCAGTGAAACCGTTGTGAACAAATGGAATGGAAAACATGTGGCAATCGTGGTAACTGTGCTTGGAACGATTGCAGCAATTGTATACCCGATGGATAATATTACAGATTTTCTGTATCTCATCGGTTCCGTATTTGCACCGATGATTGCAATCCAGATTGCAGACTTCTTCCTGCTGAAACTGGATAAGAGTAATCAGGCAGTGCATGTACCGAATATGATTATCTGGGTGATAGGATTTATTGCGTATCGAATTCTGATGAATATCGATATGCCGGTAGGAAATACACTGCCTGATATGTTGATCACGATTATTCTGTGCCTTATAGTAGGGAAACTATTTCCGGTAAGCAAAAAGCGGTAAGCCGTTTTCTTCCGGCAAGACTACTTTTCCTTGGATCAGTGGTCTTGCATACTGTATAAATGCTTCTGTGACATCACAGCCGTCTTCGGTAATCCAATCAGATGGTACGGCTTTTTCCATGTTACAGATTTCATTTACATCGGCAGTTTCGTAGGAGAGCTCGTAAGGAAGATCACCGTTTCGGATAAATGTGATCATCTTGCCTGTCTCTCCTTTTAATGCAGCCTGAACACCAACGATTCCGGCATTTTCAGATTCATTTAAATCTGTAGCTGACAGGTATTCGCTGGAGCAGCGCTGGCATACATTCAACTCAATGGAGCGGACTTTTACGCCGATTCGCTCTTTGACAAGATTTTCCAGATATTTTCCGGATCCGGTCAACATTTTATGACCAAAGGTATCGGTTCCAATATCACCGGCAAGTTCGCAGACAAAGGTTCCATTTTTGTCATGAATTCCTTCAGAGATGCATACAACTAAGTTTGGGGTTGTTTCCAGCATTTTCTGTACTTTTTTAAGAAATGCTTCCTGGTCAAATGCAGTTTCCGGCAGATAAATAAGGCGTGGGTTATCACCATCATATTTGCGGGCAAGGGCACTGGCGGCAGTGAGCCAGCCGGCGTGACGCCCCATAATTTCTACAATCGTGACAGATTTTTTGTTGTCATAAACACTTGCATCAATGGCAACTTCGCGGACCATGGAAGCAACATATTTTGCAGCACTTCCAAATCCCGGAGTGTGATCTGTGTGGACCAGGTCATTATCTATGGTTTTCGGAACACCGATAAAGCGAATATCGCTGTTGATCATTTTGGCATATCGGGATAATTTACTTACAGTATCCATGGAATCATTTCCCCCAATATAGAAGAAATAACCGATACCATGCGATGTAAACTTGTTGAATAACAATGGATAAACAGGATCATTTAAATCTTCGGGAAGCTTGTAACGACATGACCCGAGGTAAGAGCCGGGGGTTGTACGGAGTAAGGAGAGTTCGTTCGTTTCAATGAGTGAACGCATATCCATCATATGTCCGTTTAAAAATCCTTCAATTCCATTAATCATACCGTATATTTCGTCGATTTCCTCAGTGTGTCTCATGGCTTCAGTGACTACGCCATACAGACTTCCGTTAATGACCGCAGTCGGGCCGCCGGATTGTCCGACAATCAGATTCTTTTTCATATGTGTACCTTCCTTTTGTTGAAAAATTATCAATTTTATCTCTACTATATCGAATCATAGCATTTTTTACAAGGAGATTGCAAAAAAGACACAAAAATTTTGGTTGGAAAAAGTGCACAGATGCTATATACTAAAAAAGATTCCTAAGGCTCTGCTTTGGGTAAGTAGTGACATAATAAGAAAGAAACTATAAATTCAAAAAGATGTGATATAAGGAGAAAGATGCATGAAATATATATCTTTTGCAATACCAAGTTACAATTCACAGGAATATATGTCTCACGCCATTGAGAGTATTCTTGTGGGCGGGGAAGATGTAGAGATTATAATTGTAAATGACGGATCTTCCGATGATACTTCTAAGATTGCACATGAGTATGAGGAAAAATATCCGACGATCATCAAGGCGGTGGATAAGGAGAATGGAGGCCACGGCGATGCTGTGAATTCAGGACTTACACATGCCACCGGAAAGTATTTTAAAGTTGTGGACAGTGATGACTGGGTAGATGCCGAGGCTCTTCGGAAGATTCTGGAATTTCTTAAGAAGCTGGAATCTGAAGATGAAGAGGTGGACATGCTCATTTCCAATTATGTTTATGAGAAAGTAGGAGCAACCCATAAGAAATGTATTCACTACCGTAATGTGCTTCCGCAGAATAAGATTTTCAAATGGGAAGAAATCGGACGGTTCCATCTGGATCAGTACATTCTGATGCATTCTGTTATTTATCGGACAGCGATGCTTAAGCTCAGCCAGTTAGAGCTTCCAAAACATACATTTTATGTAGATAATATTTATGTGTATTATCCGTTGCCATTTGTGCGAAAAGTGTATTACCTGGATGTAGATTTTTATCGTTATTATATTGGAAGAGAAGATCAGTCCGTCAATGAGAAAGTTATGATATCCAGACTGGATCAGCAGATTTTTGTTACAAAGACAATGATTGATATGTACCAATTAAAAAATGTAAAATGTAAGAAACTGAGAAATTATATGCTTAATTATCTCGCAATCATGATGACTGTTTCTTCTATTTTGTGTATCCGGTCTAAGAAAGCAGAGAACCTAGAGAAGAAAAAAGAACTGTGGATATATCTGAAACAGAAGGATTTCAAGACATTTATGAAGATCCGCTACGGAATACTTGGACAGACCATGAATATTCCGGGAAGATCCGGACGAAAGATATCCTCTCTTGCGTACAGTGTGGCAAGAAGAATTATAGGATTTAATTAGGAAAAAGTATGAGAATGACACAAAAACAAAACATATTAACAAAAACAGGTATTGTAGCACTTCTTGCGTGTGTATGCTGTATTTTGTGGGGGAGTGCGATTCCGGTAATCAAGACAGGCTATCGTTTCCTGCATGTAGATTCTTCTGATATTGCAAGTCAGATTGTCTTTGCAGGAGTGCGATTCACGCTGGCAGGAATTTTGGTATTGATTTTTGCATCTATTAGAGAAAAGAAAGTGATGATTCCTGACAAAGAGATTTTAAAATATGCAGTTCCGGTATGCCTAGCTCAGACGGTAGGACAGTATTTCTTCTTTTACATAGGTGTTGCCAATACATCAGGAGTAAAAGGAGGAATCATTACCGGACTTGGAAACTTTATTGCAATTTTGTTGTCTTGCCTTGTTTTTCGAAATGAACGGATGACAAGAAGAAAAATTGCAGGATGTGTTCTGGGATTTGCCGGAGTTGTGGTAATTAATTTGCTGGGGAACTCTCTGGATATGGGATTTAAGCTGATCGGAGAGGGGTTTGTTCTGATCGCGCAGCTATCCTATGGAATTTCTACAGTGTTGATCAACCTTTTTTCCAGAAAAGTATCACCGGTTGTATTGAGCGGAACGCAGTTTACGATGGGTGGAATCGTTCTGATGCTGATTGGAGCAGGAATGGGTGGACATCTGGAAAATGTTACTACAGGGGGTGTGGTAATTATATTTTATCTGGCAATGGTTTCGGCAGTGGCATATACGCTCTGGTCCGTACTGCTTGCCTGGAACGATGTTTCCAAAGTTGCTATCTTTGGATTTGTGAACCCGCTTTGTGGCGTGATTTTATCAGCACTGATACTTGGAGAGGTGAAACAGGCATTTAATGTTGGGAGTCTGGCAGCATTGATTTTGGTGTGTGCCGGAATTTATATAGTGAACTGTAAAGAGAATAAGAAGGAATAATTGTACAGCCATGGAGCATACTACTTATAGAAGTAAGAAAGGAGTATGTACCATGGCTGTTGATTTTAGTAAAAGTAAGACAAGAGAAAATTTGATGCGGGCATTTGCAGGAGAGAGTCAGGCAAGGAATCGTTATACAATTGCGGCAAAGCAGGCGAGTCGAGATAATCTGTATTCCATTAGCCAGATTTTTTTATTTACTGCAGATCAGGAGCGGGCACACGCGGAAGTGTTTTATGAATTATTGAGAGGTCAGACAGAGCAGACGATTGAAATTTGTGGCGGGTATCCAGTAAATCTTGCAGAAAATGTGACAGATCTTCTGAAAAGTGCAGTGCATAATGAAATGCAGGAGTTTGAAGACGTTTATCCGGAATTTGCTAAAATTGCAAAAGAAGAAGGTTTTGACCAGGCAGCAGGAGCATTTGACATGATCGCAAAGGTAGAAGCTGTGCATGGACGTCGTTTTGCGTTGCTTGCAGAACTGCTTGGAAAAAATCAGTATTTTGAAAATCCAGATGGAGGAGAATGGATGTGTATGAATTGCGGACATATCCAAAAAGGGAAAATGGCACCGCCTGTATGTCCAAGTTGTCATTATGAGCGAGGTTATTTTATTCCGGTAGAACTGGCACCATATTTGATGCCTGAGCTCATTTAAGGGAGTAGAAATGCAGAGTCAGAAATTAGAAAATCTCTTGAATCAGGCATTGAATGCCACGGAAAGTGAACGTGAACGATCTCAGGAATTGAATGTAGGATATAATCCTGTGGACCAGGTGTGGGAGTTGATTATCAAATATTCCGGTAATTTGGAGACAGTCCGACAGATTTCTGAGAGAGTCACAGAGCTGTTAAATGAATATGCTATTATTCATATACGTCAGTCACAGATACCGGATCTGGTGCAGATTGTAGAAGTAGAATATGTGGAAAAACCAAAACGATTATTTTTCCAGGTACGAAATGGGAAACGGGTGTCTTGTATCAATGAGGTACAGGACGCCCGTTTTTCGCTTACGGGACAGGGAGTACTTGTGGCAGTCATAGATTCCGGGGTTGATTACACACTACCTGATTTTCGGAATGAAGACGGGACAACAAGAATCCGTTATCTGTGGGATCAGTCATTAAAGGCGGTGGAGGGGGAGCATGTGCCGAAAGAATATGGAATGGGAGTGGAGTATACAAAGGAAGAGATAGATGCTGCTTTTCCAGATTTTTATCATGTAATAACACCGAAAAATATAGTGACACAGGGAGCGATAACTATCCGTACGCGTGATATTTCCGGACACGGAACGGCGGTAGCCGCTATTGCGGCTGGAAATGGAAGAGGAAGTGGCGGTGTTTATGCAGGAGTTGCCCCTCAAAGCGAATTCATTGTAGTAAAACTTGGAAATCCTATGTCTGGGGGATTTCCAAGGACAACGGAGCTTATGCAGGGAATTGATTATGTTATACGCAAAGCACAAGAGCTGCGAATGCCGGTGGCTGTGAATATCAGCTTTGGCAATACATACGGAGCCAGAGACGGAACGTCATTATTAGAGCGATTTATTGATGACATTTCTAATATCTGGAAGAGCTGCATTTGTATCGGAACAGGAAATGAAGCGGCAACCGCAGGGCATACATCTGGGAGAGTATCAGAAAATGTCAGAGCAAATAGAGAACAGGAGATTGAGCTGGCAGTGCAGGAAAAACAGCCATCGTTAAATGTTCAGATTTGGAAAAGATATGTAGATCAGATAGATATTTCAATTGTATCGCCTACAGGTACACGTATCGGACCAGTCAAGGAGCAGCTTGGAACACAGCGATTTACTGTCGATGCAACAGAAATACTTTTATATTACGGGGAGCCAAGTCCATTTAGCACAAACCAGGAGATTTATCTGGATTTCCTCCCACGCGGGAGCTATATAAACAGCGGAGTGTGGAAAATGGTTCTGACACCGAGAAAAATTGTGGATGGACATTATGAAATGTGGATCCCAGGCGAAGGCACATTGAATCCGGGAACCGGATTTCTCAGACCAGTAAGCAGCACGACACTTACAAATCCGGCAACTGCGATGCGGGCAATCACAGTAGGAGCATATGACAGCCTGACATTTTCCTATGCAGATTTTTCCGGGCGTGGACCACTGACCGGAGAAAGTGCAAGTGCAGTCAAACCAGATCTTGTGGCGCCGGGAGTAAATGTGAGCACGATATCTGTCGGAGGAAGCGTGATGCAATTCAACGGAACGTCTTTTTCCACACCATTTGTGACGGGGAGTGCGGCACTTTTAATGGAGTGGGGAATTGTAAGAGGAAATGATATTTATTTATATGGGGAGAAGGTCAAGGCTTATCTGAGAAGAGGGGCGGAACCATTTCCGGGGATTGAAAAATATCCAAATGAAATGGTGGGATATGGGCGGCTCTGTCTTGCAGAGAGTATTCCAGACTAATTGCTTTTGGGTGACAATATAATAACAAAAGAAAAAATATGCCTTTATGTGAAAAATAAATCGAAAAAACGGTCTTTCACGAGTATAATAACATTACAAGATAAAACAAAAAATCTATTTCATCTTTAAAAGAAGTATAGATGGTAAGTTTTGAACAGAAGGGAAGCGACAGCATTTGTTAGAAAAATTACGGGAACTTGGAATCAGAGATGATTTGATTGATGAGATAAAAAAATTTCGTGAAAGTTATCCGGCAGAAAAATCTTATGAGGCAAGAATTCCAAAGCTGGAGCAGTTTTATTATGGAAAAGATGTGTGGGAGCAGGCAATTACAGCTATTCTATGCGGGCAGAATCTTCTGCTTGTCGGACATAAGGCGACAGGAAAGAATCTGTTCGCTGAGAATCTGGCCGGAGTTTTTATGCGGCCGCGATGGGATGTGTCTTTTCATGTGAATATGGATGCTGCTTCCCTCATAGGGATGGATACATTTCGCGGCGGTGAAGTGACTTTCCGGCCTGGTCCGGTATATACAGCGGCAAAAACAGGTGGTTTTACGGTATTGGATGAAATTAACATGGCAAAAAGTGAAGCTATGGCAGTGTTGCATGCAACATTGGATTTTCGTAGGACCATTGACGTTCCGGGGTATGAAAGAATAGAACTTCATCCTGCAACGCGGTTTATTGCAACCATGAATTATGGATATTCCGGCACAAAAGAACTGAATGAAGCATTGGTGTCACGTTTTGCCGTCATTCAGATGCCAATGATTGCCAAAGAAAGCCTGATAAAACTGATAAGAAAGAACTCTCCGGCAATCCGGGAAGATGCGGCAGAAGAGTTAGCAGCATTATTTTTAGATTTACAGAAAAAATGTGAAAATGCTGAGATTTCTTCTAAGGCACTGGATCTTCGAGGCCTTTTGGGAGCAATCGATCTGATGGAAAAAGGACTTGATATTCATACAGCGCTAGATATGGGAATTGCGAACAAATCGTTTGATCCATATGAGCAGACATTGATCCGGGATACGATTCAGGCAAGGATTTCAAGGAAGATCCAAAGAAAGGATGTTTTTCGCAAAAAATAATAAAATATGCAAATATTTACAAGGTGACAGGAATGGAAGAGCAGGAATTAATAGAAGCGAAAAGAGCACATAATTTTATATGGACTGCAGCAGAAAAGTATGAATTTGAACCAATGTTTCTTGCATTTTCCCCGGATGGAACAGCAGATATGTATTTGAACCTGATTATCGGACTGGCATATAAATGGTACGATCAGGAAAAAATAGACGCATTTTTTAATCAGTTAGGAGGAAAGAACCAGGAGTTATATGAAGGGCTTCTCTGGATTGGTCTGGAAAATGCATTGTATCCAAAAGAAGAGAAGATAAGATCGGCACTTAGGGATATAAGGAAGGAGTATGCAAGGGAAAGCCTGAGGCGTTATCGGAAATATAAAGAGTATTCCAGAATTGATCAGATACGAAACGGACATTGCAGAGAAATTTTGGGACAGTCATCAGGGTTAAAAGAGGAAGATGAGCAGATTTTACATGCGTTTTCTTTTTCAGAAGATATGTCAACGGATCAAATTCTGAAACAGACAAGAGAAAATCTGTGGAAATATTTTGCGTATCGTCCGACTGAAAAGAAGAAAGGAAATTATTTTCTGCAGAAGGTATCCGGAGCATTTCAGTCTTTTGGAAAAGTAAGTGCTACTTATGTACGTGCCAGAAATTATGATGACCAAAATACATTTTTTGATGGAAAATCGGGAATAATGGAGCGAGGCAGACACTATATATTCCAGTTGTCGCTACAGAGAAATCCGGAAGAAACAAAAAGATATGTAGAGGCATGTTTTGGAAAGAGTATCTATTCGCAAGAATACCAGGAAAAAATAGAACAAAAATTGTGTGTGGGAAATCATAAAAATTGTCATCTTTTATTTACAAAAGGGAATTCAAGAGCAGGGGAGGATGGCCTGAAAGAGTCGGAGACAGAAAAAAACAGAAATAAGATATATACCGGTGAAAATGAATTATCCAAGATAAAAGGAAAAAGAGAAAAAAAGGAAATTAGAGAATTTCAGGCAGAGTCTGCCAGACAATATGAGAAGAATAAAAAACATTATGAACAGAATTATGCGATTTATCAGAATGCCATTCGAAGACTTACAGAAAAGCTAAAGATTTGTCTTGAGGAACAAGAAGAGAGATTTCCGGAGAAAGCAGCTCACGGAAAACTAAATCCACGGGAAGTGTGGAAAGCAGTCTATCTGGACGATCCAAGAGTATTTGAGAGAAAAGAAGAGGTAGGAATTCCTGGATTTTCTGTTGATATTCTCATAGATGCCTCTTCTTCGAGAAAGCAGATGCAGGAGCAGATTGCGGCTCAGGCGTATATTTTATCCAAAAGTCTGAAACAATGTAAGATTCCGGTACAGATTTATTCTTATTGCAGTATCCGCGGCTATACGATATTGCACATTTTCCCTAATTGCAAAGAAGAGAGAGAGGATGAACTGTTCCGGTATGTTGCGGCGGGAAATAATCGCGATGGACTTGCACTTCGGGCAGCAGGACACTTGATGGAGAACGGCGAAAAAAGAAAAAGAATTTTACTCGTACTGACAGATGCAAGCCCACAGGATGATCAGGATAGTGGAGAAGGTGCTTTTTATAAAAATAAAGAATATACAGATCTGCTTGCGATTCAAGATACTGCGAAAGAAGTGCAGAATCTGAAACAAAAAGGAATTCAGGTGATCGGAATTTTTATGGGAAGTACGCGCTCTGGAGAAGTAGCAGGAAAGATTTTTGGGCAAAATCTGATAAAGATTCGAAATATCAGTGATTTTTCACAGGCGGTCGGAAGAGTATTGCAGGAAATTGTTTTTTCATGAAAAGTATTTGCACAATATATTGAGATATAGTATGATAGTGCAGAGCGTTAAAGTGACAAAGAGCTCAGAAAGGATATTTCTGAAATGGTTGTATCGTTAATTGAAAGAATTTATGCATTATTGTGGGGAGATTTGATACATGTTCCATTGCCGGGTGGAGATAGTGTGGGAATCTCATTGCTGATTATATTATTGATTCCGACAGGGATTTATTTTACAGTGCGGACAAAAGTATTACCTTTGCGTTTGTTCCCGGATATGACTCGGGCACTGATGTCAAAGAAGGAGAATAAAGACAGTCTGTCCACGTTTCAGACGTTGATCGTATCAACAGCGACGAGAGTCGGCATGGGAAATCTTGTCGGGGTTGTAGCTGCAATTTCCGCAGGAGGTGCAGGAGCAGTCTTTTGGATGTGGGTAACAGCCCTGATTGGCTCCTCAACAGCATTTGTAGAGGCAACGCTGGCACAGATTCACAAAGAAAAAGATCCACTTTACGGAGGATACCGTGGAGGTCCGGCTTACTATATTCATCATTATATGGAAGAAAAGACAGGAAAAAAGAAAAATCATACCTTGATTGCTGTTCTGTTTGCAATTTCCGGTCTAATCTGCTGGTGTGGAATCAGCCAGGTAATCAGTAATTCAGTTACATTTTCCATTCCGCCGCTGGCAACTACCATCGTTTTGGTCATTCTGGCAGCAATCATCGTACTTCGAAAAAATGCGACGGTAAAAGTTCTGGACCTGATCGTGCCGATTATGGCTGTATGTTATTTCTTCATTACGATTTTTATTATTCTCATAAATATGAAAAGTATTCCAAGCGTATTTGGTCGGATCTTTGAGGAGGCATTTGGAATCAGACAGGTTGTATCTGGAGGATTCGGAGCAGTTTTGATGAACGGCGTAAAGAGAGGTCTGTTTTCAAATGAGGCGGGTTCTGGATCAGCACCATGTGCGGCAGCGGCAGCAGAATGTGATTTTCCGGTAAAAGCAGGACTTACACAGGCGCTGGGAGTATTTATTGACACCATTGTGATCTGTAGCTGTACTGCAATGATCATGCTGTTGGCACCGGAAAATGTAGTTGCCGGAAAGTCTGGAATGGATTTACTACAGTCAGCAATGAAATATCATCTTGGAGAATTTGGTGTAATCTTTATAGCACTTACATTATTTTTATTCAGTTTCTCGACATTTTTAGGAATACTCTTTTACGCAAGAAGTAATGTATCTTATCTCTTTGGTGATAAATGGTTCTGGCAGACTGCTTATAAAGTACTTGCACTTGTAATGTTGTTCATTGGCGGAATTGCAGCTTATACATTTGTTTGGGATCTGGGGGATGTAGGAATTGGTCTTATGACCATATTTAACACTGGAATTCTGTATCTCATGGGTGGTCAGGCATTAAAAGCATTGAAAGAATATGAAAGTAACAAAGAGAAAAAATAGAAATATTGAACGAAAAAAAGACAACACATGCGTCGTGTATGTGTTGCCTTTTTTTGTATGCGTTTAGTGGAAATCTTTGAATTAATGTCGGCGAATATATTCTAGAAATTGTCGCTCAAGATTGGATTCCTGTTCGGCAGTATTCTCGTCAAGTTCATATTCTTTTTGTACATTATCAGAATCTTGTGCTGCATCGGAATCTTGTGCCACATCGGAATCTTGTGCCGCATCAGAATCTTGTGCTGCATCGGAATCTTGTGCCACATCGGAATCTTCTGCCA
>OLPW01002382.1_pt1 | contig 16768 bp, 16 predicted proteins | sample 1672161 | NCBI WGS metagenome assembly OLPW01 (sample SAMEA3136654, study PRJEB25190) | human gut metagenome
CTGAGGATGAGCAGACAGATCTGGCTAAATATGAGTGGATCAAAGTCTACGGTGTACTTTTTGGATGTGAGGATCAGATGAATACATTATTTGATCAGGCAGTCAAGGACGCCGGTGATGATGCAATTGCCCAGGCAAGAGTTCAGACAGAAGAATAAAGGAAAAGAACATGAAGAAAAAAATATATAAAATAACAGCGCTTTTGCTTGCTACAGCCCTTATGGTTATGGGCTGTGGCTCTGCGAAAAGCGGTAAAGAAAACAGTGACAGTACGAATTCATCGGCTCAGACATCCTCAGATAATAGCGATTCAAAAAAAGCAGAAGCCCCTCAAATTGACGGGCTGACGTATGAGTCTGCGATGGATCTGACGTATGCGCAGGAATTCGATGTATTTTATTATAAAGATGGATATAAGCTGATTGATGTTCATGAGGGACGTCAGTATCTGATCGTTCCGGAAGGCAAAGAGGCTCCGGAGGGACTGGACAGTGATATTGTTGTCATCAATCAGCCGATTCAGAATATTTACATGGCTGCTACAGCAATCATGTCATTATTTGATGCATTAGATGCAATTGATACTGTGAAATTTTCTGGTTTAGAGGCTTCCGGCTGGTATGTAGAAAGTGCGAAGAAAGCAATGGAATCCGGAGCCATGACATTTGCAGGAAAATACAGTGAACCGGATTATGAGAAGATTGTAGATGGAGATTGTAAACTGGCAGTAGAATCTACGATGATCCTTCACTCACCGAAGGTGCAGGAGATGATTGAAGATCTTGATATCCCAGTATTTGTAGATTATTCCAGTTATGAGTCTCATCCACTTGGAAGAACAGAGTGGATCAAAGTCTATGGAGCAATGTTGAATAAAGAAAAAGAGGCAGAAGCATTTTTTGATGACCAGGCAAAGGTAATCGAAGATCTGAAGGATTTTAAGAATACAGAGAAGACAGTGGCATATTTTTACATCAATACAGACGGTTCTGTGGTTGTCCGCAAATCCGATGACTACATTCCGACTATGATTGAGATTGCCGGTGGAAGATATGTGTTCAAGGACCTAAAGAATTCTGAGGGGAATGCGCCATCTGTAAAACTGACGATGGAAGAATTTTATGCAACGGCAGTGGATGCAGATTATCTTATTTACAACGGAACCATTGACGGGCAGGTGAGTAGTCTTGGTGATCTGGAAGCCAAGAGCAATCTGTTTGCAGAGTTTAAAGCTGTCAAAGATGGAAATGTATGGTATACTGGTAAAAACTTATATCAGGCGACAGACACAGTCGGAGAACTGATTTCAGATATTCATCTGATGCTGACAGATGGTGATGCCAGTCAGATGACATTTCTTGAAAAGATGAAATAAAAGTCAAAAAATAAAAGAAACTGGTGGAGAAATATGCAAAATAAGGAAACAAAGCAGGAACAGTTAAGTTTTCATACTGAAAATTTCAGAAAAAGATCCAGATATACATTTGTATTTGTGTGTATGATCGCAGCATTTTTTGTCATTACAGTGCTGAATATTAATACGGGAAATGTACATATTTCTGTGCCGAAGATTTTGAGAATATTATTTTTACATGATGGAGAGGCGGTAGAGTACAGTATCATATGGAAGATACGTCTGCCGCGTATCCTCATGGCAGCATTACTGGGCGGAGCATTGTCTCTGTCCGGTTTCTTATTACAGACATTTTTCTCAAATCCGATCGCAGGACCGTTTGTACTTGGAATTTCTTCCGGAGCGAAGATGGCTGTCGCACTGACTATGATTGTATTTTTAAAATATGTAGGACATTTTTCGTCTTACACATTAGTAGTGGCAGCATTTATCGGTTCGTTGATATCGACGGGATTCATTCTTTTGATGTCAAAGAAGATTCATCATATGGCATCCCTTTTGGTAGGAGGAATCATGATTGGATATATCTGTTCCGCAATTACAGATTTTGTGGTGACATTTGCAGATGATTCTGATATTGTAAATCTTCATGGCTGGTCACAGGGAAGCTTTTCCGGTATGAGCTGGGGAAATATAAAAGTAGCTGTAGTTGTAGTTGGAATTGCGGCAGTGTGTACATTTTTACTGTCAAAACCAATCAGTGCATATCAGCTTGGAGAAGCATATGCACAGAGTATGGGAGTGAATATTAAAGTATTCCGAGTTGTTATTATATTACTGTCAAGTATTCTTTCTGCGTGTGTGACTGCATTTGCCGGCCCCATTTCTTTTGTGGGAATTGCAGTTCCATTTCTTACGAGAAAAGCGTTCGGAACATCAAAACCGATTGTGGTGATACCGGGTACATTTTTTATAGGGGCTGTATTCTGTATGATCTGTGATCTGATCGCTCGTATGGCACTGGCACCGGTGGAGCTGAATATCAGTACAGTCACATCGATACTTGGTGCACCGATTGTCATCTATATGATGGTGAAGCGCGAGAAAGGAAGAATGTAACATGGCAGATTATTATTTTAAAATGGATGATATGGCTGTTGGATACCAGGGAAAGACATTGATCCATGACATTAATATTGGTATTGATAAAGGTGAAATTGTAACGCTCATTGGACCAAATGGATCCGGTAAATCTACAATTTTAAAGAGCATTACAAAACAATTGAAATTAATTGGAGGAAAGGTGTTCTTCGATGACACGTCCCTTCAGGAAATGTCTTATAAAGAACTTTCTTCCAATATGGCTGTTGTTTTGACAGAACGTATCAAAACGGAGCTTATGACCTGTCATGAAATTGTGGCAACAGGACGTTACCCATATACAGGGCGGCTTGGAATACTGACACCGGAAGATGAACAAATCGTAGATGAGGCAATGAAGGCAGTTCATGCAGAAGATTTGGGAAACCGCGATTTTAACGCTATTAGTGATGGACAAAAACAGAGAGTTCTTCTTGCAAGAGCAATTTGTCAGGAGCCGGAGATTATTGTGCTGGATGAGCCGACATCTTTTTTAGATGTACGATATAAATTAGAATTACTTGCAATATTGGAACGTATGGCAAGAAAAAAGCATATTACAGTCATTATGTCGCTGCATGAGATTGATCTTGCACAGAAAGTGTCGGATAAGATTATCTGTGTGAAGGGAGATACCATTGCACATTATGGAAAGCCAGAAGAGGTATTTAAGGAAGATACAATCCGCAGTCTTTATGAAATTGACAATGGTTCTTTTGATCCGGTATTTGGAAGCATAGAGCTTCCGAAGATAGAAGGAGAACCAGAGGTATTTGTAATTTCGTCCGGAGGAAGCGGAATCCCAATTTATCGACAGTTACAGAAAGAACACATTCCATTTGCAGCAGGAATCCTCTACAAGAATGATATTGACTATCAGCTTGCAAGACTTCTGGCAGTGGAAGTGATTACAGAAGAACCATTCCGGCAGATCAGTGATGAGACATTTGCAAGAGCAGTTGAAGTGATGAAAAAGTGTAAGAGAGTTATTGTAACAGATGTGCCGGTGGGAGAATGTAATAAAAGAATCGAAGAATTAATAAAGTTAGCAAAATAGCAGGACGCGTAGTAAATTCGAGGTTTACTACGCGTTAAATGTATTATTTTTTGAAAAACAATCCTTCATATGTTACAATAAAAAAGCTATGGAAATTTAGAACTTAAAGGAGAAAAAAGATGAAGAACAAACAGATAATCGGTCTGGTTGTGGCTGGGGCTGTATTTATTGTGACAGGTGTTACAAGCGTATTGACGAATACTTTATCTGCAAATACAATGGCAGAAGATGTGACAACGATGCTGGCTGGAGAACTGGAATTTGATCCGCCGGCAGATGATTATATTGGAGTTGTGAATGTAGTGGGGACGATTCAGGAGCAGACGCAGAGCAGTGTACTGGATACATCGTCTGGATATCAGCACAATACAACGATGGATTATATTGACAATCTTATGGACGATTCAGATAATAAAGGGATTCTGCTGTATGTGGATTCTCCAGGCGGAGCGGTCTATGAGTCGGAAGAACTTCATGACAAGCTGATAGAATATAAAGAGACGACAGGCCGTCCAATCTGGACTTATATGGCGCATTATGCAGCTTCTGGCGGGTACATGACGTCTGTAACCGGAGATAAGATTTATGCGAATAAGAATACGGTTACAGGATCTATCGGCGTCATTATGTCAGGGTATGATATGAGCGGACTTTATGAGAAACTTGGAATTCGTTATGTCAGTATTACAAGTGGTGTGAACAAGGACAGTTCCAAGCTGACAGACGAGCAGGTCGCAATTTACCAGTCACAGGTCGATGAGTGTTATCAGGAGTTTGTAAATATTGTTGCGGACGGAAGAGATATGTCGGCAGACCAGGTAAAAGCACTGGCAGACGGACGCACTTACACCGCAAAACAGGCAAAAGCGAATGGGCTTATTGATGAGATCGCAACTTACCAGGATGTAATGAATCAGATGGCTTCGGAGCTTGGAGTAGACGAGTTCTATACACCGAGCAGTGAGGAAAGCATATTGGCAGCAATATTTAGTAAAGCAGAAAAGCTTGTTCCAAAATCTGAGGCACAGATATTAAAGGAAACTGCCGAAGAGAAGGAAAGCGGGGTGCTGATGTATTATGCAGAACAGTTACAGTAATGAGAATTATGCCGGGTTCTGGGTGCGTTTAGCAGCATATGTGATAGACAGCGTCATTGTGGCAATTGGACTTCTCGTTGTGCGTCTTGCATGGATTGGAATCGGAGCGCTGATCAGTGGTACAATATTGGATGAAAATGTATTGTTTCATTATTCATTAAAAGATATTGTGTTGTATATTTTCAAAGTCATGTATTTTGCTTTATTGACATGGTGTACTGGAACGACGATTGGAAAACGACTGATGAATCTTAGAGTAGTACCTGCTGACAGAAATGAAAAGCTTTCATTTGTGGATGTGTTATACCGGGAGACTGTCGGAAGATTCTTATGTGGAATATCTATCTGGATTGGATATATTATTGTGGGAATTGATAAGGAAAAACGGGGCTTTCACGATATGCTCTGTGACACAAGAGTTGTCTATGAGAAAAAAGTGAAAATGTATCCAGAGTATCAGAGTGCGGCAGGACCGCAGATGTCTGTACAGCCGCGAGAACCAGTGCAGACACAGAATTATGTACAGAAAAATGTGCAAGTGCAGAGTCAGTCACAGCCAGGACAACCGTATAGAGCTGTGCCAGATGGAGGATATAGTTTCGTGAGTGATGCCGGGCAAGTGAAAAAGGAGTTTACACAAGCTGAATCTGAAAAAGCAACCGGAACCACAGGTGAAAATGTAACAGAAATAAAAGAAAACAGAGAAGAAGTAGAAGATAGTATAGAAGAAAACATACAGGAAGGGGATTTATAATCATGAAACGTCAGGACTTTTATTATGATCTGCCAGAGGAATTAATCGCGCAGGATCCGCTTGAGGATCGTTCCAGTTCCAGACTTCTTGTCCTTGACAAGGAGACGGGAGCTACTTCACATCATATATTTAAAGAAATTACAGGATATCTGAAAGAAGGAGACTGTCTTGTCATCAATGATACCAAGGTTATTCCGGCAAGACTGATTGGAGCGAAGGAAGGAACCGGAGCAAAGATTGAGATTTTATTATTAAAGAGAAAAGAGAATAATATCTGGGAGACACTGGTAAAGCCCGGTAAGAAGGCAAAAGTTGGAACAAGAATCATATTTGGAGAAGGTCTTCTTGTTGGAGAGGTCGTTGGAATCGTAGAAGAAGGAAATCGTCTGGTGAAGTTTGAATATGAAGGAATTTTTGAAGAGATTTTAGATCAGCTCGGACAGATGCCGCTGCCTCCGTATATTACACATCAGTTGGAAGATAAGAATCGTTATCAGACTGTTTATGCAAAGCATACCGGATCCGCAGCGGCACCGACAGCGGGACTTCATTTTACACCGGAATTATTAAAAGAGATAGAAGAAAAAGGCATTGACATTGCGAGAGTGACACTTCATGTAGGACTTGGAACATTCCGTCCGGTAAAGGTAGATGAGATTACAGATCATCATATGCATTCTGAGTTCTATCAGGTTGACGAAGAAGCAGCTGAGAAGATCAACCGCGCAAAAGATTCCGGTCATAGAGTTATCTGTGTTGGAACAACAAGCTGTAGAACTATCGAGTCAGCAGCGGACGAGACCGGACATTTGAAACCGACAAGTGGCTGGACAGAGATTTTTATCTATCCGGGATATAAATTCAAGATTTTAGATGGATTGATCACGAACTTCCATCTGCCGGAGTCAACACTGATTATGTTAGTATCAGCACTGGCAGGAAGAGAACACGTATTGGCAGCATATGAAGAAGCAGTACAGGAAAGATATCGTTTCTTTTCTTTCGGAGACGCCATGTTGATTGTATAAAAATAATACTATAAATATTGGATGAAACATGATATAATAACACTGTTGCTCCCCTCTATATAGCGTAGAAAGGGGGTGTTGCCAGTGAAAGAAGTACTCATATCGTTTATTATCACTGTTGTGGCTGGTGTGGTTTGCCACCGCATCAACAAATGGTTAGACGGGGATAAGTAGAGGGCAACTAGCCTGTGGGGTTAAGCCTTCCCATTGCCAAAAGTAGGAATAAAAAAGCTGAAGGTCTGACACACCTTCAGCTTTTTGGTTACCAATGAAAGATAACCTCATATCGTTTTGCCTATTGGCATTATAGCATATGTAATTTGATAATACAATATGTAAATATAAAAACAAATTTGAATCGTTAAATTAACGTTAAATAATATGACATAATGAGGTTACCAGTGAAAGATAACCTCATATCATTTTGCCTATTGGTTATAATTTAATCTTCATCACATCCACATCAAGATTCCACAGGAACTTATCCAGATCTTTAAATGAGAGGAATACTGTTGCTGTGTTTTCCAATGGGTGAATTCCCAGACTTTTGCATTTGCTTAAGTTTTTATCAATAAAAAATTCGACTGCATGGTCGGTATCATTCATGAGACCGAATGGAGATACACTTCCCTGTTTGAGCCCGAGATATTTTTCGAGACGTTCTTCTGAGGCAAAGCTTAAGTTTCCGGCACCGAGCTGTCTGCCAAGAGACTTTAAGTCTACTTTAGCATTTTCATCACATGTAATGAGAAAATGACGTTTTCCTTTTGCATCTCTGAGAAACAGGTTCTTGCACAGAGTTCCTTTCTCAGGAAGACCAAGGCGGTCCATGTCTTCCATTGTGTGTACGGGTTCGTGTTCTACGACTTCATATTTAATTCCGAGCTTGTTTAAGGCGTCATAGACGCGCTGCTTTTGTTCTGACATAAAAAATGGCTCCTTTCTTTGCTTGTTTTATTGTATCACAGAATGTAGATTTCGGCACGCAGATATTGAAAAGTCTGGCATCAATAAAAATCTTGAAAGAAAAAGACAATAGATGGAAGTGGCAAATGATTTGACAACCTTCATACAAATAGGTAGAATGAAGAGAGCGAACGATGATGAATTCAAGAATTTCAGACTGGAAGGGTAAAAACTATGACGAAAAAACTCCGAAGAGGATATACTACAGGAACGTGTGCACAGGCAGCAACAAAGGCCGCGGTCACAATGCTTCTTGGAAATGTCAGCGTAGATCAGGTCACAGTGTCTTTACCAGGAAAAGAAGTGTTGACACTGAAGATTGCTGAGGCTCAAAAAGAATTTAATAAATATAATAAAAGTAATCCGGATATAGAATCTGTTTCCTGCGCAGTACGAAAAGACAGTGGAGATGATCCGGATATTACAAATGGAATTTTAGTATACAGTAAAGTAAGCAGAATAAAATCTGGTATAGTCCTGGACGGAGGCATTGGAGTCGGCAGGGTGACGAAGCCCGGATTGGATCAGCCTGTAGGAAATGCTGCAATTAATCGAGTGCCGAGACAGATGATTTTAAGAGAAGTCGAAGAGGCGTGTGAAATGTATGGGTACGACGGCGGAATTAAAATAGAGATATCCATTCCGCAGGGAGTAGAACTGGCAAAGAAAACATTTAATCCGAGACTTGGAATTGAAGGCGGTATTTCTGTTTTGGGAACAAGTGGAATCGTGGAGCCGATGAGTGAACAGGCTCTGCTTGATACGATTGAATTAGAGATGAAGGTCAGGCGTGCAGGGGGAAAGAACTATCTCATTATGGCGCCAGGAAATTATGGGCTGGATTTTCTGCGGGAAGCATATGGAATTCAGGATAAAGATGTAGTAAAATGCAGTAATTATATAGGGCAGAGCATGGATATGGCAGCAGATTGTAAGTTTCAAGGGCTTGTACTTGCCGGACATATCGGAAAGCTGATCAAAGTATCAGGTGGAGTGATGAATACGCATTCCAGATGGGCAGACTGCCGTATGGATCTTTTGGCAACGGCAATGCTACGGGCTGGATTTTCCGCAGATCGTGCCAGAAAGGTTCTGGATTGCGTGACGACCGATGATGCGCTTGCACTTTTAAGTGAAGAAGAGCGAGAAGCTACAATTGGGCAAATCATGAGATCCATTGAAAAATATATGGAATACCGCATGGCAGATCAGATGCCTGTTGGGGCAATTTTATATTCAAATGTGTATGGAATTTTGGGAAAAACAAGTAAGGTAGATACTTTGATGCATTTGTGGGAGGAAGAAAATCAATGATACATTTTGTAGGAGCAGGACCGGGAGCGGTCGATCTGATTACGGTAAGAGGACAACGATATCTTAAAGAAGCAGATGTAATCATTTATGCTGGATCACTGGTCAATAAAGGACTGCTGGAATATGCAAAGGAAGGCTGCGAAGTTTATAATAGTGCCTATATGACACTGGAAGAAGTCATAGAGGTTATGATAAAGTCAGAAAAAGAAGATAAGATGACCGTACGACTTCATACGGGTGATCCTTGTCTTTACGGTGCAATCCGTGAGCAGATGGACATTCTTGATGAAAAAGGAATTGATTATGATTCCTGCCCTGGAGTCAGCTCATTTTGTGGAGCGGCGGCAGCACTGAATCTGGAATATACTCTTCCGGAGGTGTCACAGAGTGTTATTATTACACGAACGGAAGGAAGGACTCCGGTTCCTGAGCGGGAAAAGATCATGAGTTTTGCTGCACATGGTGCAACGATGGTTCTTTTCTTAAGTACAGGACTTTTGGAAAAGCTGGTAAAAGAACTGCTTGCCGGAGGATATGCATCAGATACGCCGGCAGCAATTGTGTACAAAGCAACATGGCCGGAGGAAGAGGCATATGTATGTACGATAGATACACTTGTGGAGACAGCAAGGAAACATCAGATTACAAAGACTGCACTGATCCTTGTGGGAAATGTAGTGACTCACAGCCATTATGAACGGTCAAAGTTGTATGATCCGGGATTCACAACTGAATTCCGGAAAGGAAGTGATTCTTAGATGAAAGCTGCAATTCTGAGCTTTACTGCAAACGGAAGAAAGACGGCTGGAAAAGTCAGGAAAGCTTTGTCGGCAGAAGACTGGCTTGTAGCAGAGAATGTCAAATGTAAAGAAGAGGCAGATTCTTATGAGGGAAGCCTGAAAGAATGGACCGGAGAACATTGGAAAGTATCTGATGTTTTGATCTATGTAGGTGCAGCAGGAATTGCAGTTCGGGCAGTTGCATCATTTGTAGTGTCCAAAAAAGAAGACCCGGCTGTACTGGTTATAGACGAGCTTGGAAAATACTGTATTCCAATCTTGTCCGGACACATTGGAGGTGCCAATGAACTTGCAGAAAAACTCAGTCAAATGCTTTCCATGGAGGCCGTGATCACAACAGCAACAGATTTGAATCAGAAGTGGGCGGTTGACATATTTGCAAAGAAAAATAGATTATATATAGAAGATATGAAACTGGCAAAACGCGTATCTGCAGATATTTTGGCTGGCAAACAAGTTTTAGCAGAGATAGAACCAGAATGCTCTGTCATAGGACAGATTCCAAAAGAATTAAAATTCATACATGAGTCAGACAGATGTGATTCAAGGGCTTTAAAGATTCACATAGGAATCTTTAAAAACGATGTACCTGCAGGAAGCGGAACACAGGTGTTGTATTTGATTCCTAAAGCTGTGGTTTTAGGGATTGGCTGTAAGAAGGGAACTGCTGCTGAAAAGATTGAAAAGCATGTAACACAGGTGCTTGAGGATTATGGGATTTTTCCGGAAGCAGTGAAACTTGCAGCAAGCATTGATTTAAAGAAGGAAGAGCCTGGACTATGTACATACTGTGTAAAATATGACATACCGTTTCAGACATTTTCGAAAGAAGAGCTGGAACAGGCAGAAGGGACATTTACAGGATCTGAATTTGTAAAACAGACCACAGGTGTTGATAATGTGTGTGAAAGAAGTGCTATGTGTGCCGGAGGGGAGAAAATTCTGGTACACAAGACAGCGCACGAAGGAGTGACAGTTGCTGTGGCAGTGGAGAAATGGAGTGTGGATTTTGAATAAAGTATATGTGATTGGAATGGGACCTGGTGCTTATGAGCAGATGACGGTTGCAGCGGTGGAAGCGCTAAAGGGCTGTGATGTGATTGTCGGGTATACAGTATATGTAGATCTTATGAAAAAATATTTTCCGGAAAAGGAATTTATGACAACGCCGATGAGAAAGGAGCCGGAGCGATGCCGGCTGGCATTTGAAGAGGCAAAAAAAGGGCGTGTGACAGCTATGGTGTGCAGTGGTGATTCCGGGATTTACGGAATGGCAGGACTCATGTATGAAATCGGAGAAGAATATCCGGAAGTCGAGATCGAGGTTCTTCCGGGTGTGACAGCAGCAATGGGGGGAGCAGCAGTGCTTGGTGCACCGCTTGGACACGATTGCTGTCTGATCAGTTTAAGTGATCTTCTGACGCCGTGGGAACTGATTGAAAGGAGACTTCGGGCGGCAGCACAGGCGGATTTTCTGATTGCTTTATATAATCCTTCCAGCAAAAAGAGAAAAGATTATCTTGCAAGGGCCTGTGATATTTTGCTTGAGTACAAAGAAGAAAGCATTATATGCGGTATTGTGAGAAATATTGCAAGAGAAGAAGAAAGTATGAACATACTGACACTGAAAGAGCTACGAAATACCGAGGTAGATATGTTTTCTACCGTTTATATAGGGAATAAAATGACAAAAATAATTAAACATAAAATGGTTACACCAAGGGGATATCGATATGACAAAACATAAAATTTTAATATATGCAGGAACAACAGAAGGAAGACGGTTGGCAGAATTTTTAGTAAAAAGGGAAGTCAGTGTTCATGTCTGTGTGGCAACAGAATATGGAGAGAGTCTGCTGCCAGAGGGAAGTAATATTACAACAACACATGAACGGATGGATGAAAATCAGATGATAGAATTTATCAATGAATATCATCCTTCATATGTAGTGGATGCGACTCACCCTTATGCGATAGAAGTGACAGAAAACTTGCAAAATGCATGTGAAAAAGCTGGAGTTCCATATTTGAGGATTTTAAGGGATACAGGAGCTGAAAAGTCAGATTGCATTTATGTGGATAGCATGGAAGAGGCAATTGAATATTTGGAGCAGACGACAGGAAATATTCTGGCAACGACAGGAAGTAAAGAACTGGCAGCTTTTCAGAATCTCACAGATTACAAAAAACGTGTTTATGCGAGAGTGCTTTCAACAGCGAAAGTGGCACATAAGTGTGAACAGCTTGGGTTTACCGGAAAGAATCTGATCTGTATGCAGGGACCATTTTCGGTGGAAATGAATTATGCAATTATGAAGAGCTATGACATTTCTTATATGGTGACAAAGGATTCGGGAAATATTGGCGGGTTCCTGCAAAAATATAATGCAGCGAAAAAGGCTGGTGTGAGAATCATCGTTCTGGGCCGTCAGAAAGAAGAGTCCGGATATACTTATGAAGAAATCATTGATCTGTTAAAAGAAGAGTATCATTTCAAAACAATGCAAAAGGTGACGCTTGCAGGAATCGGAATGGGAACAGAAGGTTCAATGACTGTGGAAGTTAAAAAGGCATGTGAGGAAGCCGATGTACTGATCGGTGCATCACGTATGTTAAAATCTGTTGTAAAAGAAGGACAGCAGACATATGCAGCTTACAAACCGGAGGAAATTACGGATTATATTTTCAGTCATCCACAAGATGAAAATATAGTAGTTGTACTGTCAGGAGATCCTGGCTTTTACAGTGGTGCAAAGAAATTGATTTTAACGATCCGTGACAGGCTGAAAAAAAGTGGTGAGCCTGATCGTGTAAAAACAGAGATTTTACCGGGAATTTCTACAGTTTCCAGTTTGTGCGCAAAACTTCAGATTCCATGGGAAGACATAAAACTTGTCAGCATTCATGGACGAGAGGAAAATCTTCTTGCAGCTGTGAAAAATAATAAATATACGTTTACACTAACAGGTTCTGCAGCAGATGTCCGTAAGCTTGCAAAAACTTTGATCGATGCCAGACTTGGAGATTGTAACATGGCAGTCGGGGCAGAGCTTACTTATGAGGGAGAGCAGATTTTAAAAGGAAATGTGTCAGAATTCCTGGATTATGATGGAGACAATCTTGCAGCGGTGCTCATTGCCAATCCATATGGTGGAGAAAATGCGGTGACTCATGGAATGAATGATGAAGAATTTATCCGTGGAGATGTTCCAATGACAAAAGAGGAAGTGCGATCCATCAGTCTTTCAAAAATGAAGATCAGAAAGTCGGATATTATATATGATATCGGGGCGGGAACCGGATCTGTATCTGTGGAATCTGCAATTCAGGCAGAAGACGGACAGGTTTATGCAGTGGAAATCAATCCGGAGGCAGCTGGTCTTATAGAGGAAAATGCCAGAAAATTTGCAGTGAGCAACATAAAAGTTATTGAAGGCAGTGCGCCGGAAATATTAAAAGATCTTCCGGCACCAGACTGTGTATTTATCGGAGGAAGTAAAGGACGACTGGAAGAGATTCTGGAGCTTATCAGGAAAAAGAATCCACAGGCAAGAGTGGTATTAAATGCTATTTCACTGGAGACATTGGCGCAGACTCTGGAATATTGCAGAAAATATCCGATTAAAAATGATGAAATCGTGCAGGTCAATATTGCAAAATCTAAAGTAGTTGGAAGTTATCATATGATGACAGGACAGAATCCGATTTATGTTGTAAGTTTTGAATTAGATTAATTATACGGCCGGACTTTGAACAAGGAGTTAAACAGAAAAAATATGCAGCCAATAAATGATAAAGCCAATAACAGAAATAGTAATGCAATTCCAAGATTATTATTGACAGCCGCATCCAGTGGAAGCGGAAAAACGATGATTACATGTGGAATATTAAAGGCTCTGAAAAATCGTGGTCTTAATTGTGCTGCATTTAAATGTGGACCAGATTATATCGACCCGATGTTCCACCGGAAAGTGCTTGGAATCGACAGTTACAATCTGGATACCTTTATGTGCAAAAGAACAGGAGTGATACAATCACTTCTTTCTCATGGAAAGAACAGAGATATCTGTGTTCTGGAAGGTGTGATGGGATATTATGATGGAATTGCCGGAATTTCAAAAGAAGCCAGCGCATGGGATGTGGCAGATACAACAGATACACCAGCTATATTGATTTTAGATTGCAAAGGAGTCTCTGTCTCTGCAGTTGCAGTTGTAAAAGGATTTTTGGAATATGAAACAGAACATCATATCAAGGGCGTGATTTTAAACCGTATCTCCCCGATGATGTATGCAAGGATGAAGCAGATGATAGAAGAACAGTTAAAAGTCCGCGTATATGGATATGTTCCGGTTGTATCAGAATGTGTTCTGGAAAGCAGATATCTGGGTTTGCAGATTCCGGAAGAAGTAGAGAAAATCGATGAAAAGCTGGAACATCTGGCAAGGGTGATGGAAGATACCGTAGATTTGGACGGAGTATTAGAACTTGCCCGGAATGTATCAGCAATGCAGGAAGATACACAAGTCAAAGAGCATCTTTTGAACTTATCAGACCCTTTGCAAAAAGGAATTCGAATTGCAGTTGCACATGATGAAGCATTTTGTTTTATCTATCCGGATAATCTGGAGATTTTAAAAAAATTGGGAGCAGAAATTGTCACATTTTCACCAATACACGACAGAAGCCTGCCTGAGAATATACAGGGAATTGTTCTTTATGGAGGGTATCCGGAGCTGTATGCGAAAGAATTAAGTGAAAATGATTCTATGCGTGAAAGTATCTGCCATGCAGTAACGTTGGGAGTACCATGTATTGCTGAATGTGGAGGATTTATGTATCTGCAGGAACGGCTGGAAGGTTCTGACGGGAATATATATGATATGGCCGGAGCACTTTTTGGAAAAAGCTATAAGACAGAAAAACTGAGAAGGTTTGGATATATTATATTATCCAAAGGGACAGTTTTTGGTCATAATGTTGGAAACATTACAGCACATGAATTTCATTATTACGAATCAGAAGAATGTGGTCATGCATTTACAGCGAAAAAACCGATGTCCACGAGGGGATGGGAGTGTATGATCAGTACAGATACAATATTGGCAGGATATCCACATATTCATTATATGGGAAACCCACAAGTTGCAGAAGCATTTGCGGGTGCGTGCAGAAGATATAAAGAAAAAGATTAACAGGCATGATGTCAGGATAGACAAGAGGGATAGGAAGCTAAGAAGCAGGAGGTTATTAATAGATGACAAGGGAAGAAGAACTTGGAATTATTATAGATGGAATCGAAAATCTGGACAATGTGGCTATGGAAACTGCCCGGAAGAAATGGAATTCTATCGCAAAGCCATTACATAGCCTTGGAAAGCTGGAAGAGCATATTATCCGGATTGCCGGAATTACTGGAAATGCCGAGGTAGAACTTAAGAATCGTGCACTGATAGCTATGTGTGCAGATAATGGTGTCGTGGAAGAAGGTGTGACACAGACCGGACAGGAAGTAACTGCAATTGTAGCAGAGAATTTTCTGGAAGGAGCTACCAGCGCCGCGATTATGTGTCAGAGTGCAGAGGTAGATCTGTTTCCGATAGACATTGGTATGGTTCGTGATACAAGAGTACCGAATTATAAAGTTGCTTATGGAACAAAGAATATGGTGAAAGAGCCTGCAATGACAAGAGAAGAGGCGCTTCAGGCAATCCTGACAGGAGTGCATCTTGTGAAAGAGAAAAAAGAAGCAGGATATCAGATACTTGCGACCGGAGAGATGGGAATCGGCAATACAACGACCAGCAGTGCAGTGACTGCCGTTTTACTGGAACAGGATCCGGCAAAGGTAACCGGACTCGGTGCAGGGCTTTCCGGTACAGGACTGAAAAAGAAGATTTCTGTGATCAGAGATGCGATTGCCTTGCATAAACCGAAGAAAGAAGATCCGATCGATGTGCTTGCGAAAGTAGGCGGACTCGATATCGCCGGTATGGCAGGGGTATTCTTAGGCGGAGCAGCCTGTCGGATCCCGGTGGTTGCCGATGGATTCATCTCCTGTGTGGCCGCATTGTGTGCGATCCGGATCTGTCCGGCAGTGAAAGATTATGTAATCACATCACACAAATCAAAAGAACCGGCAACGATGATGATCCTGGAGGCGCTGGATATTCCGGTATTTTTAGACTGTGATATGTGTCTGGGTGAGGGAACCGGAGCGGTAACGATTTATCCGATCCTTGATATGGCGCTGGCGGTATATGGAGGCATGTGCACGTTTTCCGATAATCAGATGGAAAATTATGTGCCATTGGTGTAAGAAGAGAAAGTGAAGGAAATCAGAGATGTTTCATGTAGTAACAGGAGGAAGCGGCAGCGGAAAATCTGCATTTGCGGAACAGTGTATCCTGGATTGTCAGGGAAACAAAAGAATCTATATTGCGACGATGTACCCGTTTGATGAAGAAAGCCACCGGAGGATCGCGAGACATCGCGCCATGCGGGCAGAGAAAAAGTTTACGACGATTGAGCGTTATACGGATCTGGAGCATCTTACGATACCGCAGGGGGCAGATTTACTGCTGGAGTGCATGTCGAATCTGACGGCAAATGAGATTTATCGCCCGGATGGAGCAGGAGAGCAGACCGCGGACAGCATCGTGGACGGTGTGGAAGAACTCTGTAGCAGATGTGAACATGTGGTGATTGTTACCAATGAAGTGTGTTCGGAGTGTACCAGAGATTCAGCGGATATGATCCGGTATAAGAAGATTCTCTCGGAAGTGAACCGCAGGCTTGCACAGAAGGCAGATTGGGTAACGGAAGTGGTCTATGGAATACCAGTGGAGGTAAAACGATGAAGATGATAATCGGTGGAGCTTATCAGGGACAGCTTGCATGGGCGCAAGCACATTTTCCAGAGATTGCAGATGAAGATTGGATTGATGGAAAAGATTGTAAAGAAACAGATATATTTACATGCAAAGCTATTTATGGTTTCCATGAATATATACGAAATGTAAAAGAAGAACAGAGAGCTGTACTTGCAGACAAGCTGATCTATCAGAATCCGGGGATTGTTCTGGTCAGTGATGAGATTGGATATGGGCTGGTGCCGATTGATGCAGCCGATCGCTGCTACAGAGAACAGGTAGGGCGGATCTGTACAGAGCTGGCTGCTTTTTCGGATGAAGTGGTACGTGTGGTTATGGGGATTGGAACAAAGATAAAGGGGTAACGAAGATGAAGATGATGAAAG
>OLPW01002399.1_pt1 | contig 16675 bp, 19 predicted proteins | sample 1672161 | NCBI WGS metagenome assembly OLPW01 (sample SAMEA3136654, study PRJEB25190) | human gut metagenome
TTTGAACCAGGAGAATCTTGATGAAAAATCACCGATTTCTATGGTTAAGGAATAGGACAACCGACAACAGAAAATGCGAAAAAGCCCGTAATATCAAGGAAAAACGCACCATAGAGATGTTTAACCAGGTCTCAAAGCAGCTCGTAGAGCACCACAGTTCTCAAAGAGATAATTATCTCGCAAGAGAAATACAATTCAAAGAGATCACAAACCTCAGAACTTCGGTTCTGGGGTTTTTCTTTACCCTTAAATCTTGATGAAATGTGGTGAAACTTATTCGGTTTGCAACAAAAATATCTAAAAATATAGGTAAGCGTTAAATATAGGACACTTTTCGGTGATAGACACTGTAGAGCGTAAACTTCTTTATGTTCTTTGTTCTAGGGCAAAAAAGAACTTGTATTTATTTAGTGAATATGGACGAACTACAAAGAATGGTTTGGAGTATTCCTCAACAAATGAACTATCATTAATTGCGGATATGATGTGAAATCGAAAATAAATGATAAAACTGAAAAGATACCTATGGGGCTGTCGCTTTGATATGCTCCCTCCTACTCGATTATTGTGACGGGCCAAAGTCCGAGTTTGCTCGGGATGGATGAAATGCTGCAAGAATGGAAAGGCGCAGACCAGTTTATTATTGTCAAGGGTACCTGGTTTGAAAAATTGATGGCGGAATAATAAGATGCTGTGATAGAATGAAGAAAATGATTGGATGTGCAAACTGGAAGTGTTGTTTGATGTTAAGCACGCTACAGTAAGCGAACATATTTCAAATATTCTTGCTTCAGGAGAACTGGATGAGACTTCTGTCGTTTTTTCCGACAGAAGTACAGGGGGACGAAAACCCAAAATTTATAATTTGGATATGATTTTGTCTGTCGGATATCGAGTTAATTCTAAAAGAGGTATAGCTTTCAGAAAATGGGCAAATAATGTCCTTAAACAGTTTATTTTGCAAGGCTATGCAGCGTCTTCAGGCGCTTAAGAAAACAGTTGATATTCAGTCAAGGATGCTTGCAGATGCACTTGATATAGAGGAGAAAGATGTGCTCAGAGCTGTGAATGAATACGCAGATGCATTGATTCTTCTGGATCAATATGACCACCAGACATTAAGTAAACTAGAGGGAAGTACTCCAGTATACCGCATTACTTATGAAGAGTGTGTTCAGATGGTTGTAAAAGAATTGCCGCATCACTGTTCCTGGAATTTTTAGACAAGAACAATGCGTTTTTTGATTTCCAAGGCAAGCCGTTACGACATTAAGGGAGGGATTTGCATGAAAAGAAATTACTGGGCGTTATTAGTTTTTGTGTTAATAATAGTATTGCAGTGGATCGGATTAGGATTTCACGGTCAAATAAGGTTTATTTTTTTGATAATTATATTAGTTCTAATTGTTTTATTGGCAATATTATTACGGAAATAGTAGAAGTGAATAGCGAGGTGATTGTATGAAAAAGTTAATTGCATCAGTTTTGACATTAGTTTGTATTCTTACTTTGGCAAGGTGTGGAAAATCAGATAGTGGTGACTACCCTGCAACTATAATGGTAAATGGTACTAACTACTATTCCACTGATCATGCTGTTCCTGTTGAAGTGGACGAGAGTGTTATTCAATATACTACTTCTTATGCAGAAAACGGCATACCTCAAAAAGATGGCGAAGCCAATTTCAACAGAGATTTAGGAACACCTTATGCAGTTGTTGAGGATGACAGGGTAGTTGTCCGTATAGATAACGAGTGGATAGAGTTCAAAGCGAAGTAAGATAACTTCAAGTCTGACGAAGAGCGCGAAGCGTGAAAGAAAATACAGAAAGAGGCTAGATACTATCCTGAATTTCTATAAAAATTGATTCAGTTAAGAAAAAAACTGCCGGTTATTGCAAATGGAACCATTCAGTTTTTAGATGAAGAAAGCGAAGGCGTGATCGGCTATGTAAGAGAATTAGAAGGAACAAAACTTGTTGTGCTGTGCAATTTATGTGAGGAAGAAAATAAAGTTGTATGGCAGAGTGAGTGGGATTCGTATGAATTGTTGCTTGGGAATTACTCTGATGGAAAAGTAGATGGAACGTTGAGACCATACGAGTGCAAGGTGATGCGTTCCATCTAGAGAGTATAAATTATGTAGAGAAAGAATCGATTGAGGTTAGGATAAGAAATTCAACTTCAACTGAAATTAAACTGTATGAAGCGATTCCTGCGTCTTCTTCCCCTTGCAAAGAATAAATAACATGACTAAGAGAACAAGTGGAAAGATAAGACCAATTCCCATTCCAACACGGATATTATTATCAGAATTCTGGGTAACATAACCTATAATACCAGGTCCAATGCTGCCTCCTAAATCGCCGGCCATGGCGAGCAATGCAAACATTGCGGTTCCACCGGCCGGCATTTTTTTAGATGTAATACTGATCGTTCCAGGCCACATGATTCCAACCGAAAATCCACATACAATACAACCGGTTAACCCGATTACCGGATTCGATGATAAGGTGGTTAAAAGATAACAGATCACACAGAGGATTCCAGAACCTGTCATAAACTTCATCAAATCCATTTTTTCACCATATTTTCCAAAAATCAGGCGACTTATTCCCATTGTAATTGCAAACATGCAAGGTCCAATCAAATCCCCAAAAGTTTTAGAAAGTCCCAGTGCAGCTTCGGCATAGGCTGATGCCCATTGTGCCATAGCCAATTCAGATGCTCCTGAACAAATCATCAGGCAGATTGCCAGCCAGACAACAGGAGTTCGGAATAACTGTCTGACGCCCATTCCATTTCCGTCACTTACTAAATGTTCTATCGGACAAGTTGCGAAATTATATATATTAATCGCCGGAATAAGTGCCCACATGACTGCCAGCCATTTCCAACTATTCATCCCGAACAGGAAGAAAAATAAGCTCGAAATCAGTATGGTGGCTGCCGCACCCCAACAGTAAAAGGAGTGAAGCAGGCTCATAGTTGCTTCTTTATTTTTAAACGGGCATGCTTCGATGATAGGACTGCAGAGAACTTCGATCAATCCACTCCCCACAGCATAGATAATTACACTTATAATAATTCCGGTAAAAGGATTCGGTAACAGATCGGGAAGAAATGCAAGTCCAACTAATCCGGCAGCAGCGCATATTTCAGAAGTTACGATACATACACGATAACCGATTCGATCTACAAACTTCGCACAAAATAAGTCGACTAAAAGCTGTGTGAAGAAAAAGAATGTAGATATTAAAGCAATGTTACCCAATGAAATATCATAATCATTGTGAAATTTTAAAAATAATAGTGGTGCGAAATTTGCGGATATCGCCTGAGTGACGAATCCCAGATAACATGCCACTTTTGTTTTTTGATAATCTGGCATAACAGAAAACTCCTTTGTTCTTTTTATACCGTATTATATATTAGATAACAAGAAAAAACATTGACTTATATTACATAAATATTGTATTATATCGTAAATCCAATAAAAAGGTTGTTGTGAGGAAAGATATGGCACAAAATAAAATTGTAACAGATGAGAATTTAATGGAATCAGCAAAACATGGGACGGACAGTTATCCGTTTAAATGCTATTTTGAAAAGTTATCACAATTTGATTTTCATTGCATTGACTGGCATTGGCATACAGAATGGGAATTTGTATATGTTGAATTCGGAAGCATGACAGTATGTGTTGGTGAATCGATGTTTACACTATCGGAAGGGAATGGTATTTTTATAAATTCAAAGATTTTGCACAAATTTTATTCCAGTGATGAAACTGTCATCCCCAATTTCCTTTGTATGCCGTCCTTTCTTGCGCCGGAAAATAGTTTGATCTATCAAAAATATATTCAACCGATTGTTTCATCATCGTTGTCATACTTGATCTTAAACGGGGAGAATTTATGGCAAGGAGAGGCATTAGAAATTATGAAGCAAATATTTTCCGCACAGGATAGAGAAGTTGATGGTGAGCTGCTTACATCAGTTCTTATGCAGAAATTATGGCTGATCATTTATGAAAATATTGACAAAACGTGTATGGAAGAGCAAGTGGACGATTCCGGTTCAGTTCAGGCACGCTTGAAGCTTATGATGCAGTTTTTGCACCAGAATTATGCAGAAGATATTTCTTTGGAGGAAATTGCCTGTTATGCTAATATTAGTAAAAGTACGGTGTTGAATCTTTTTAATAGATTTTTACATATCACTCCGATTAATTATTTGATTGGTTACCGGCTGAAGAAGGCAGCATTGTTGATTAAAAATACAGAGAAAAAAATCAATACGATTTCTTACGAAACAGGGTTTCATAATGTAGATTATTTTTGTAGAGCATTTAAAAAGAGTTATAAAATGACTCCAACAGAATATCGGAAAAGTAAAAATTCAACAGTACAATAAAGTTAAAACAGAAGAGGAGAATGACATTATGATAATTAGAAAATATACAGAAAAAGATATTTCCGAGATGGTTCACATCTGGAATGAAGTAGTAGAAGATGGTGAAGCATTTCCACAGGAAGAGTTCCTGGATGATAAGACAGGGGCAGAATTCTTTGCATCACAGACTTATTGTGGTGTTGCAGATAACGATGGGGAAATTGTAGGACTTTACATTTTGCATCCGAATAACATCGGCCGCTGTGGCCACCTTGCAAATGCAAGTTATGCAGTGGATTCAACTTACAGAGGACAACATATCGGTGAGAAACTTGTAAGTGACTGCCTCGTACAGGCAAAGTTGCATGACTTTAAGATTTTACAGTTTAATGCAGTGGTAGAAAATAATGTTCACGCACGTCATTTGTACGAGAGATTAGGATTTGTGCAGATTGGAACTGTACCGAATGGATTCCGTATGAAAGATGGGACATATCAGAATATTTGTTTGTATTATAAGGAAGTGTAATAATAAACAAATATTGACAATATAAAGATGCGAGGAAAATGAAATGAACATACAGATTTTTGGAACTAAGAAATGCAATAACACTAAGAAAGCAGAGCGGTTTTTCAAAGAACGTGGAATCAAATTTCAGTTCATTGATATGAAAGAAAAAGGTATGAGTAAGGGTGAATTCAATTCAGTTGCGCAGGTGAATGGTGGATTAGAAAATATGATCAACTGGGAAGGAAAAGACAAAGATCTTCTTGCTCTCATTAAGTATATTGCAGATGAAGATAAGCTGGAAAAGGTGCTTGAAAATCCGCAGGTGATTAAAACGCCGGTTGTCAGAAATGGAAAGCAATCCACACTTGGTTATCAGCCGGATGTCTGGAAAGCGTGGAAATAAGAAAGGTAAAGGATAAATTATTATGATTTATACAGTAAAGAGAATCGATGAAGATTTAGATTTTGGTTGCGAAGAACGAGCCAAAGACGCTCCGGTTATGGCAGTGGTTACACTTGTAGATTCATCCGGAGAAGAATTGAGGGTGAAAGCAGAGGATGCCCTGCTTTATAAAAACAATATCAATGAAGGAGACAAGGTTTGTTACGATAAAAATGATCCGGATTCCGTTATTAGCCATATATAGATGGAAAGTGTGGAAATGACGATGTAAATATTTGTTGATGCAGACACCTGTCCAGTGGTTAGCATAGTTAAAAAATGCAAAAAAGCAGTTGCAGATCTGGGGCGTATTCTTTTAGTGCATAAGCATCAAAATAGTGTTATAATCACAAAAGCGCCTGGGAAAATGGACGCAGAAAATTATATTTATCACAAGGAGGCAATCACGATGGATTTCTACAAGAGAGCACTTGAATTAAAAGACGAAACAGTAGCAGACAGAAGATACATTCATCAGAATGCAGAGACAGGACTTGAGCTTCCGAAGACGAAAGCTTATGTGATGGATAAGTTGAAAGAGTATGGTCTGGATCCGGTTGAATGCGGAGAGGGAGTTACGGCAACGCTTGGAAATGGCGGTAGGGTTCTTCTCCTGCGTGCAGATATGGATGGACTTCCGATGCCGGAGGAAAGTGGTGAAGCATTTGCCTGTCCAACAGGAAAAACAGCACATACTTGTGGACATGATTTTCATGCAGCAATGCTTTTGAGTGCGTCAAGAATCTTAAAAGAACAGGAAAGCAAGTTGAAAGGAACTGTGAAATTCATGTTCCAGCCGGCGGAAGAGACATTTCAGGGAAGTAAGAATATGATTGAGCATGGGATTCTTGAGAATCCGAAGGTAGATGCAGCACTTGCGTATCATGTATCTCCGGGAAAGATGCCGGTCGGACTTTTTATGTATAATGATAAAGGCACAATGATGTATTCTGTTGATGGATTTAAAATCACGGTCAAAGGGAAAGGTTCTCACGGAGCCTATCCTCATGCGGGTGTGGATCCGATTAATATCGGAGTACACATTCATCTTGCATTGCAGGAGTTGATTGCAAGAGAGACTGATCCGGCGCACGCATGCGTTCTGACAATTGGACAGTTTAAGGCCGGCGAGGCGGCAAATATTATCCCAGAGACAGCAGTTCTTCAGGGAACGATCCGTACAAACAATACGAAAGAGCGCGAACTTCTTGTTCGCCGAATGAAAGAAGTGGCAGAGAAGACCGCAGATGTATATAATGGAAGTGTGGAAATCGAGATGATCTCCGAAGTTCCGCCGCTGATCTGCAATCCGGCATTGACGGACGAAATGATTGGATATATGAAAGAGATGGATATTCCGGGCCTTACTCCAGTTCCAGATGTGAGTGCAAGTGCATCGGAAGATTTTGCAGTGATCGCAGAGAAAGTTCCGAGTACATTTATGTATCTCTCAGCAGGTTATACGGATGAGCGGGGAACTTATCCGGCACACAATCCGAAGGTACAGTTTAATGAAGATGTCTGCCCGATCGGTGTGGCATGTCTGGCACAGTGTGCGGTGAAATGGCTGGAGAGTCATCAGGAATAAGAAGTAAGAATTGAAAACAAGAGTAATTGTTCAGAGCCAACCTCCAAAATGCTACGCATTTCGTCGGTGTGGCGTATCCGCCAAATAAAATTTCAAAAACAGTTTTAAAAATGCAAGTATTTTATACCTGTTTTTTGAAATTTTGCTTGGCTCTGAACAGTTACAAAATAAGAATACGATTGGAGAGCGATATGAGCATATTAAATGTAGAACACCTGACACATGGATTTGGAGACCGTGCAATCTTCAATGATGTGTCATTCCGACTTTTGAAAGGAGAGCACATTGGTCTTGTCGGGGCCAACGGAGAAGGAAAATCCACCTTTATGAGTATTGTTACAGGGAAAATGTTACCGGATGAAGGGAAGGTTGAGTGGTCAAAGAATGTGCATGCAGGTTATCTGGATCAGCATGCAGTTCTTGAGAAAGGAATGACGATCCGTCAGGCTCTGAAATCCGCATTTGATCCACTCCTTCAGAAGGAGCAGAGAATGAATGAAATCTGTGATATGCTTGGAACAGCAGATGAGGAAGAAATGAATGCGTTGATGGAAGAACTTGGTACGATCCAGGATGAACTGACACTGCATGATTTCTATACGATTGATGCGAAGGTAGAAGAGGTTGCGCGTGCACTTGGATTACTTGATCTTGGATTGGACAGAGATGTGACAGACTTAAGTGGTGGACAGAGAACAAAAGTGCTTCTTGCGAAACTTCTCCTTGAGAAGCCGGATATCCTGCTTCTTGACGAGCCGACAAACTATCTGGATGAGGAGCATATTGCATGGTTGAAGCGTTATCTTCTGGACTACGAGAATGCATTTATCCTTATTTCACATGATATTCCGTTCTTAAATGAAGTCGTGAATATTATTTATCATATGGAAAATCAGGAATTGAACCGTTATGTGGGCGATTATGATCATTTCCAGGAAGTTTATGCGGTGAAGAAAGCACAGTTGGAAGCGGCTTACCGTCGTCAGCAGCAGGAAATCAGCGAGCTGAAGGATTTCGTTGCAAGAAATAAAGCTCGTGTGTCTACAAGAAATATGGCGATGTCCCGTCAGAAAAAGCTGGATAAGATGGATGTGATCGAGCTTGCGGCAGAAAGACCAAAGCCGGAATTCCATTTCAAATATGGAAGAACTCCTGGTAAGATGCTTTTTGAGACGAAGGATCTTGTGACAGGATATGATGAACCATTATCTAAACCGTTGAATTTCTCTATGGAACGTGGACAGAAAATCGCACTTGTTGGAACAAATGGAATTGGAAAAACCACATTGCTGAAGAGTATTCTTGGATTGATTCCTTCTTTATCAGGAAGAGTTGAACTTGGTGATAACCTTGAACTTGGTTATTTTGAGCAGGAAGTAAAAGGAGAAAACCGTAATAGTTGTATTGAGGAACTGTGGCAGGAATTTCCTTCTTATACACAGTATCAGGTGCGTTCCGCGCTTGCAAAATGCGGACTTACAACGAAGCATATCGAAAGTCAGGTGCGTGTACTCAGCGGTGGAGAGCAGGCAAAGGTGCGTCTCTGTAAGTTGTTAAACAGAGATACGAATTTCCTTCTCCTTGACGAGCCGACAAATCATCTTGATGTGGATGCAAAGGATTCTCTCAAGCAGGCATTACAGGAGTACAAGGGAAGTATCCTTCTGATCTGTCACGAACCTGAATTTTATCAGGACGTGGTTGATGAAGTGTGGGATATGAGCCAGTGGACAACAAAAGTATTCTAAAAATTGCACAAATAGAGCTGCATGTGAATTATGCAATAATCACGAAAATGTTTGAAAATTTAAAAATCTCTTAAAATAATACTGAAAAAATGTTATACTACACACGTAGAGTCTGTTATAAAAAGGGCAGTACATTGTGGACAACAACAGTGTAAATAAAAAGAACAGGAGGTTTTGAAAATGCTCAGCAGAGGAGACGCAGTTGTATATAAGTGCAGAGGAGTGTACAAGGTAGAAGAAGTAGGAAAACTGGATTTTTCATTTGTGGATGGCAAGAAAGATTATTATACATTACAATCCATAGACAATCAGAGAGATAAGGCGTATGTTCCGATTGATGATGAGAAGAACATCCGTCGTCCGGTAAGTGAGCAGAAAGCGAAGGAACTGCTGGATAATCTTGCAGAGGTTGGTATATTGAATGTAAAGAATGAAAAGTACAGAGAACAGGAATACAAGGATTGTATCTCAAGCTTCTGTCCTGAAAACTGGGTCAAAGTGCTGAAGACATTGTATAGCCGAACAAAACGAAGAGGCAGCATGACAAGCATGGATAAGAAATATCAGCTGCTTTTGGAACATGCTCTTTCAAGTGAAATGAATTATGTTCTTGGAATTCCGGCAGGCGAGATGACAGAACTGATCAAAAAGAGTGAATAGTTACTAGAATTTAATAGAAAGAGGTCCGAAGCTACGGAAAATCAGGATTTTTCATTCAATAGCTGTCGGGCCTGGACTTGCGAAAAAAGCATGTGCATGATATACTTCTCCTGAATCTATTATTTTAGGAGAAGTTTTTCGTTTTTTTCTAGTAGATTGTCAAGAAAGCGAACGTACCGAAAGGAGAACAACAATGAAGATGCTGTCGATTGAGCAGGAACTTAAGAGTAACTCTTATCCAGGAAGAGGAATTATTATTGGTAAAAGCCCGGATGGAAAGAAGGCTGTCACTGCCTATTTTATTATGGGACGCAGTGAGAACAGTAGAAACCGTGTGTTTGTAGAGGACGGAGAGGGAATCCGTACACAGGCATTTGATCCATCGAAGCTTACAGACCCAAGTCTGATTATTTACGCACCGGTCAGAGTATTGGGTAATAAAACGATCGTAACAAACGGGGATCAGACAGATACGATTTATGAAGGAATGGATAAGCAGCTTACTTTTGAGCAGTCTCTTCGTTCTAGAGAATTCGAGCCGGATGGTCCGAACTACACACCACGTATTTCTGGTGTGATGCATATTGAGAATGGCAATTTCAATTATGCAATGTCAATCCTGAAGAGCAATAACGGAAACCCGGACGGTTGCAATAGATATACTTTTGCATACGAGAATCCGGCAGCCGGTGAAGCTCATTTTATTCACACTTATATGCATGATGGCAACCCGCTTCCAAGCTTTGAGGGAGAACCGAAGCTGGTAGAGGTGCTGGACAACATGGAAGAGTTTGCAGACCTTCTGTGGAACAGCCTGAATGAGGAAAATAAAGTGTCATTATTTGTCCGTTACATTGATATCGAGACAGGTAACTATGAGACAAAGATCGTGAATAAGAACAAATAAGGAGCGTAAAGACAGATGAAAGAATTAGAATTGAAATACGGATGTAACCCGAACCAGAAACCTTCAAGAATTTACATGAACGACGACAGAGAGCTTCCAATCAAGGTGCTCAGCGGACGTCCAGGATATATTAACTTTCTGGATGCGTTCAATGGATGGCAGTTGGTATCAGAACTGAAGAAAGCAACAGGACTTCCGGCCGCAACTTCATTCAAGCATGTATCACCAGCCGGAGCAGCTGTTGGTCTTCCACTGTCAGAGACACTGGCGAAGATTTACTGGGTAGATGATCTTGGAGAGCTCTCTCCACTTGCATGTGCTTATGCAAGAGCGCGTGGCGCAGACCGTATGTCTTCTTTCGGTGACTTTATTTCTCTGTCTGATGTCTGTGACGTTGATACAGCGCGCCTGATCAAGAGAGAGGTATCTGATGGAGTGATCGCACCGGGATATGAGCCGGAGGCACTTGAACTTCTGAAACAGAAGAAAAAAGGAAATTACAATATTATTCAGATCGATCCGGATTATGTGCCGGCACCATTGGAGCACAAGGAAGTATTCGGAATTACATTTGAGCAGGGAAGAAATGAACTGAATATCGATAAAGATTTCTTCTCAAACGTTGTGACAGATGTGAAAGAGATCCCGGATGCAGCGAAGATCGATCTTGCTATTTCTATGATTACACTGAAATATACACAGTCTAACTCTGTATGTTATGTAAAAGATGGACAGGCAATCGGAATCGGTGCCGGACAGCAGTCAAGAATCCACTGTACACGTCTTGCCGGACAGAAGGCAGATAACTGGTGGTTACGTCAGAATCCGAAGGTACTTGGACTTCAGTTCAAGGATGGAATCGGACGTGCAGACAGAGATAATGCGATCGATCTTTACATCGGAGAGGAATATATGGATGTTCTCGCAGATGGTGTCTGGGAGAATACATTTAAGGTAAAACCGGAAGTATTTACAAGAGAAGAGAAGAGAGCATGGTTGGACCAGCTGACAGGTGTTGCGCTTGGTTCTGATGCATTCTTCCCATTCGGTGATAATATTGAGCGTGCACATAAGAGTGGTGTAACTTATATTGCACAGCCAGGTGGATCTGTGCGTGATGATAATGTAATTGCTACATGTAACAAATACGGCATGGCAATGGCATTTACAGGAATCCGTCTGTTCCATCATTAGAAACTTAAGATAAGATGATAAAAGAACCGGGACTTTTGGTGAAGAACCGGCGGTATAGAAAGGCTGAAATATTATGGTGATAGAGACAAGAAGCCCGGAAGAGACATTTGCAGTCGGTAAAAGTCTTGGTGAAAAAGCATTCCCAGGTCAGGTGTTAACCCTGACAGGGGATCTTGGAGTTGGGAAAACGGTCTTTACTCAGGGACTTGCAGAAGGACTTGGGATTGAAGAACCGGTGAATAGTCCGACATTTACCATCGTTCAGGTTTATGAAGAAGGGCGTCTGCCCTTCTATCATTTTGATGTCTACAGAATCGGTGACATTGAAGAGATGGACGAGGTGGGATTTGAAGAATACGTGATGGGAGAAGGTGTCTCACTGATCGAGTGGGCGAATCTGATAGAAGAGATTCTTCCGGAACGTCGGACAAATATTCTGATCGAGAAGGATCTGACACAGGGATTTGATTATCGTCGGATCACAATCGAGGAACAATAACGATAAAAAATTAGAAGAATGGAACAAAGAGAAGGCTGTTGATACAGAGAAAATTTTTACAGCAGCTGACAGAGGAAGGAAGCAAGACCATGAGAGTATTGGCGATAGACAGCTCAGGACTGACAGCAACGGTTGCAGTCGTTGAGGATGAACAGACAATTGCGGAGTATACCGTGAATTATAAGAAGACACATTCGCAGACACTTCTGCCGATGATTGATGAGGTAAAGAAGATGATCGATCTGGATCTGTCCAGCATTGATGCTATTGCTGTGTCAGGAGGTCCGGGCTCTTTTACCGGGCTTAGAATCGGATCTGCTACTGCGAAAGGACTGGGACTTGCTCTCGGAAAACCTCTGATCCATGTTCCGACAGTGGATGCACTGGCCTATAATGTTTATGGATGTGGCGACTTGATCTGCCCAATCATGGATGCCAGAAGAAAACAGGTTTATACAGGATTGTATTCATTTTCACATGAAGTGAAAGATGGAACACATCTGACAGAGGCAGCATTTCATGTAGAAGAACAGCAGATGGCGATTGCAGTAGAAGAGTTGATCAGTAAGCTGAATGCGTATAAACGTCCGGTTGTATTTTTGGGAGACGGAGTACCGGTGTATCGTCAGATGCTTGAAGAGGGACTTGAAGTCCCGTATTCATTTGCCCCATCATACATGAACCGTCAGAGAGCGGCTGTAGTAGGAGCACTTGGTATTGCGTATTATTATGCAGGAAAATATGAGACAGCAGAGGCGCATAAGCCGGATTATCTGCGTGTGTCTCAGGCAGAGCGCGAACGTGCTCAGCGTGAAAAGGAAGCAAAGACAGAAGTGCGTGAGATGACGATTGAAGACGGTGCTGTAGTTGCTGAGATTGAGCACCAGTCATTTTCTGATGCCTGGAGCGAGAAGGCGATTCTCGAGACACTGGAACAGAACAATAGTGTCTGCTTTGTTGCGGAAAAAGCAGGGAAAAGAGTAGGATATCTGCTTGGCTATACTGCGGTTGATGAAGTGGAGATTGCAAGAATCGCAGTGATTGATGAGATGAAACGTCAGGGGGTTGGTCATGCATTAATGCTAACTTTGAAGGCGTGGAGTAAAGAACATCAGATTGCGAAGGTTCTGCTGGATGTAAGAGAAAGTAATCAGGCAGCAGGAGCATTTTATGCGAGAGAAGGATTCGTAAACGATGGAGTCCGCAAAGCATTCTATCAGGATCCGAAGGAAGATGCAGTACTGATGAGTCTGGAAATAGATAAATAACCAGCAGTTTCCAGTGGAAATTGCGAAAACTGTTTTGTATAATTGAGGCGTAACAAAGGAAGAAAACAGGAATATTCCGTTTTTGTAAATTACAATGATGAGTAACAACATAATTGCTGCTCACAGGAGGAAAACGTATGCGCCAGTATCAGTTGAAAGAAACAAAAGAAATTACGAAAATTATTTGTAACCGGTGTGGAAAAGAAACAAAAGTTGTGAGTGGGATTCCGAAAAGAGAGATGCTTCATGTAGAGCATACCTGGGGTTATTTTTCTGGAAAAGATGGAGAAAGCTGCAGTTTTGATCTGTGCGAGGAGTGTTTTGATGAAATTACAAAGGGGTTCCTCATTCCAACCGAATGTAAAGATGAATGAAAGAGTCTGGCTTGCAGTTTCGGGCAAACCGTAATGGACCAGAAGATAGAGGAATATTATGTTAGATGTATGTTTGCTTGGAAGTGGTGGGATGATGCCGCTTCCTTATCGTTTCCTTACTTCCTTAATGACAAGGTTTAACGGAAGCAGTCTGATGATTGACTGCGGAGAAGGAACACAGGTAGCTGTAAAAGAGAAGGGCTGGAGTTTTAAACCAATCGATGTGATCTGTTTTACTCATTATCATGGGGATCATATCAGTGGGCTTCCGGGTCTTCTACTTACAATGGGAAATGCAGACCGTAGGGAACCGTTGACACTGATCGGACCGAAAGGTCTTGAAAGAGTTGTCAGTTGCCTGCGCGTAATTGCGCCGGAACTGCCATTTCCAATCATTTATCAGGAGATTCAGGGAGCGGAGCAGACATTTGAGTTAAATGGATACCGGTTGAAAGCATTTCGTGTGAACCATAATGTACTTTGCTATGGTTATACGATTGAAATTGACCGCGCCGGTAAGTTTGATGTGGAGCGTGCCCGTGCAAATGAGATTCCGCAGAAATACTGGAGTCGCTTACAGAACGGAGAAACTGTAGAAAGTGAAATGGGAATTTTGACACCGGATATGGTGCTCGGTCCACAGAGAAAAGGAATTAAGCTGACTTATACAACAGATACAAGACCGACAGATTCGATTCGTGAGAATGCGAAAGATTCTGATCTTTTCATCTGTGAAGGCATGTATGGAGAGAAAGAGAAAGCAGCGAAGGCAGTAGAGTATAAGCATATGACATTTTATGAAGCGGCGGAACTGGCGAAAGAAGCGAATGTTGGCGAGATGTGGCTGACACATTATAGCCCGTCACTTACAAAGCCGGAACATTATATGAATGATGTGAAAAAGATATTCCCTCGGGCGAAAGCTGGAAAGGATGGAATGTCTGTTGATCTGATGTTTGAAGATTGAGAGGGATAGAAAATGAGTGAAAGCAAAGAGATTAATATACTGGCGATCGAAAGTTCCTGTGATGAGACAGCGGCAGCAGTAGTACGAAACGGGCGAGAAGTGCGCTCAAATATCATTTCTTCTCAGATTGATCTGCACAAATTATACGGTGGTGTTGTGCCGGAAATTGCATCAAGAAAGCATATTGAGAAGATTAATCAGGTGATTAAAGAGGCGCTTAGTGAAGCAGGGACAACATTAGATGAGATTGACGCAATCGGTGTAACTTATGGACCGGGGCTTGTAGGAGCCCTGCTTGTTGGCGTGGCTGAAGCAAAAGCAATCGCATGGGCGAAAGATATTCCACTGGTTGGAGTGCATCATATTGAGGGACATATTTCTGCAAATTATATCGAACATCCGGATCTTGAGCCACCGTTTGTGTGTCTTGTTGCATCCGGCGGACATACGCATCTTGTATGTGTGAAAGAATATGGAAAATATGAGATCCTCGGAAGAACCAGAGATGATGCAGCGGGTGAAGCTTATGATAAAGTGGCTCGTGCAATCGGGCTCGGTTATCCGGGCGGTCCAAAGATTGACCGTATTGCCAAAGAGGGGAATCCGGATGCAATCCAGTTCCCAAAGGCAAAGGTAAATGATGCAGAGTATGATTTTAGTTTCAGTGGACTGAAATCAGCGGTATTGAATTATATTAATGGCTGTAAGATGAAAGGTGAGACATTTGATCCTGCAGATCTTGCAGCATCTTTCCAGAAGGCAGTAGTAGAAGTTCTTGTGGGTAATTCAATGCGTGCAGTAGAAAAACTCGGCATGAAGAAATTTGCGATTGCGGGAGGAGTTGCGTCTAATTCAGCGCTTCGTGAAGCGATGGAAGAAGCTTGTGAGAAACGTGGAATGAAATTCTACCGTCCGTCACCGATTTACTGTACAGATAATGCGGCAATGATCGGAGCGGCGGCTTATTATGAATACCTTGCCGGAACTCGTTCGGGATGGGATTTGAATGCTGTGCCGAACCTGAAATTGGGTGAACGTTAAGATAGTTGATTTACGTGTCAGTTATTTGAATAACAAAGAGATATGAACAGGATTTTGTGATGAGTTGTGAATAACTTTGCAAAATCCTGTATTTAATGTGAATAACAGGAGAGAAAAATGGAGAAGAAATATTGTACAGCGGTTGTTCTTGCTGGCGGAAGTGGAAAAAGAATGGGGACAAAAGTTCATAAACAGTACTTGATGCTGAAAGGTTATCCTGTACTTTATTATTCTCTGAAAGCATTTCAGGATTCTGCGTGGATTGATGAGATCGTTCTTGTCAGTGGCGCAGGGGAAGAAGAATACTGCCAAAAGGAAATTGTAGAGAAATACAGTTTTTCTAAAGTGCATAAAATTGTAGCCGGAGGTGCAGAACGTTATAATTCTGTCTGGAATGGTCTGCAGCAGATCACAGAAAAAGACGGGTTCGTATATATTCATGACGGGGCAAGACCGTTTGTGGATGATGCGATGATTGAGCGTGCTTATCGATGTGTGGAAGAAACAAAAGCATGTGTTGCCGGTATGCCTGTAAAGGATACGATCAAAGTTGTAGATGAAAAGAATTATGTGAAAGGCACGCCGGAGAGAAAAACACTCTGGCTTGTTCAGACGCCACAGGTTTTTGACGTTCAGCTGATTAAAGAGGCTTATCAGAAATTAATCAACGAGAAAATTGAAAATGCGACAGATGATGCGATGGTAGTCGAGCAGATGATGGGACATACTGTTAAATTATATCCCGGAGCATATGAAAATATAAAAATCACAACACCGGAAGATCTTCTTGTGGCGGAAGCGTTTCTGTAGGAATATGCAAGGAGATTCAAGAAAAGAGGGGAATTTTCCGATGTTGTAAAGTGTGGAAAAAGCCCCAAAAATCAAGGAAAACAAAGAAAGTTAAAAAAATGTGAAAAAAATGAAAAAAAGGTGTTGACATTTAGGTCCACCTTATGATAAGATTATCAGCGTCGCAAGTGAAACGACAACAACTTAATAAGAATTGCTAATCGGCAATGATTAGGTATTATGGAGAGGTATCGAAGTGGTCATAACGAGGCGGTCTTGAAAACCGTTTGTCC
>OLPW01002402.1_pt1 | contig 16660 bp, 10 predicted proteins | sample 1672161 | NCBI WGS metagenome assembly OLPW01 (sample SAMEA3136654, study PRJEB25190) | human gut metagenome
CGTGGGCGTGACCCTGGGAACCGTAACCGAGGATGGCCACCTTCTTGCCATCGAACACGGACAGATCGGCATCCTTCTCGTACCAGATAGTTGCTGCCATAATAGGCGCTCCTTTATTTTTCTTTTTATAGCGATTCGGGACTTGCATCCCCGAACAAACTCGCGATATTTAATTCTTGTTTCGGTTGTTCACAGCGGGCGATGGTTCCTAGGAGATTACTCCCCCGGATTGTGTCCGAGGAACCACCCCGCCTCTCCTGCGGAACTGTTTTAGTCCCGCTTTCTTTATATTGGTTGCTGACGTTCACATAGTGGTTATATTCGCGTCAAACGTTTTTAGTAAGGCTTCCGTCGATGTCATCTTGACACGTCGCTGAATAGCCGGTCAAACGGCACTTGGCGATTGATCACTTGGTGAAATCAACATCCTTAGTCTCCTTGCAGCTCAGCACCGCAACGAGGCAGCACACGGCCATCACGCCGAGGTACAGACCGACGGAGTGCACACCCCAGTGGTGGGACAGCCAAGTGGCGATGGTCGGCACGAATGCCGCGCCGACGATGGCGGCCAGGTTGTAGCCGATGCCGGAGCCGGAATAACGCACGTTGGCGTCGAACAGCTCCGGCAGGAACGCGCCGATCGGACCGAATGCGGTGCCCATCAACGCGAAGCCGATGCATAGGAACAGCAGGTTGGCGGCGAAGTTACGCTGGCCGACGACCGACGGATCAAGCAGGAACGGGAAGAGCAGCGCGAATGCCACGAGGCAGCAGGACGAGATGACGATCACGCGCTTGCGGCCGAATTTATCGGCGTTCACGCAGGAAATGACGATGAACGCGGCGAACACGCAGATGGCAAGCATCAGCATGAGCAGGTATTCACGATTGGTGAAACCAAGGTCTCCGCCGCCCTGCTCGACGGTTTTGGTGCCCCAAGCGAGGGACCAGGTTGCCAGCGTGTAGAACAGCGTGTAGGTGACGGCCACCAGGAACGTGGCTTGGATGACTTCCTTCCAGCTCTTCTTGAACACTTCGGTCAACGGGGACTTGACGACCTTCTTCTGCTCCTGGGCCATGCGGAAGATCGGAGTCTCCTCCATCTGCACTCGCACGACGAGGCCGACGATCACCAGAATCGAGGACAGCAGGAACGGCACACGCCAGCCCCATGCCAGCATCGCATCGTCATCGTTGAACGTTTCCAACAGGAAGTAGGTACCGTTCGACAGGAAGAAACCGATCGGAGCGCCCAATTCCGGGAAGGAGCCATACAGCGCGCGCTTGTCTTCCGGAGCGTTCTCGGTGGCCACCAAAGCGGCACCCGACCATTCGCCGCCCAGACCGATGCCCTGCACGAAACGGCACAGGCACAGCGCGGCGACAGCCACAATGCCCCACTGACTGTAAGTCGGCAGGCAGCCGATCAGGAACGTGGCGATGCCCATGGTCAACAGCGAAACCACCAGCGTGGTCTTGCGGCCCATGCGGTCGCCGAAATGGCCGAACACCAAGGATCCGAGCGGGCGTGCGATGAACGCGATGGCGAAGGTCAGCAGGCTGGCCAGCAGTGCGACAGTCGGATTGGTGGTGTCTCCGAAGAACACCTTCGGGAAATAGTTCGCAGCGGCGGTGCCGTATGCGTAGAAGTCGTAGAACTCAATGGCGGTGCCGACCATGGAAGCGGCGATAACGGTTTTCACCGAATCGCGCACCATTGCCTGCGCTTTGCCAGCGGCCGCTTCGACTGCACTCATTGGATTACTCCTGTTACGTCTGTCATGCGTTGCCGGCTCCCAACATGCGCCGATAACGTCTTTCTTCTATTCTCTTGTGTGCAGTCTTCATTTCGTTGCCTTACGCCTTGTGGGCGGCAACAAAAAGACCCCGCAGCATGCAGGGCCATCAACGTGTGTGTTTTGCGCGCCTCAAACCCTGCCTCCGTTGGCGAGGGATTGAAGCTGCATTGCTCGAATCAGTCCGCCAACGAAAGCGGAATAATAATTCGTGCGGACAGCAGTACGCGTGCAACCATTCCGCTCATCGTGGCGAACCTCCTTTCGCAAAGTCTTGTATTCGGCGGATTATCCGCTCGAACTAAGCCGTAAAGATAAGCGCGTCCACAGACCCTTTCTACTAAAGGTTCACTATGTGGACGCGCAATTTTGAATTTGATATTCGTTTTTCGGATTATCTCAGGTCATCCAAATCATTTCAGCAGCAACGTCAGCACGCCCGCAACAGCCATGCAACCGGCGGCAACAGCGAAAATCAGCAGATACTCGCCAGTCACCGCAATCGCAATCGCGCAAACGACAGCGCCAATCAACGAACCGAACGTATTCGCCAAACTGAACGCAGCCAACGAACGACCAACGGAACGCACATCCGGCAACGTCGCAAGATTCAACCCTTGGCTCACGCCGTCATACACCACATACGCGAAACCTGCAAACAGCGCATACAGCGCGACCGCCATAGCACTATCGATCGGCGTCAACGGAAGCACCACAGCAACCACAAACAACAAGCAGGCGGCAATCGCGGGAATACGGGAATCTTTGAAAGCGCGGGCGATGCGGCCAAGCAGCAGCGCAGCCAACAGCGAGCCGACGAACGCGGCAACGGCCATCATCGACATAACCGCAGCCGCTCCGGACAAACCAAACATGGTGACCTGCGAAACATCGCCCAAACCATCCTGCGCAAGATACCACTGGTAAATCGCAATGCCGGAAGTGGCTGCGATGGCAAACATGCGCGCGGCAAACGCAATGAAGAACTTCGGAGCGCCCTTCGGCGGACGATACTGCGAAAAATAATCGCCCTTCTTCACACCCTCACGAGGCAAATAGCTGCTGGAACCCTCAAACGGCAACACCAGCAACGTAGCCACACCAGCCATCACCAGGCACAACGCAAACACCATCATGGCGAAACGCGTGGTGCCATCCCAACCGGAATCGTCGGCAGCCCACGTAATCGAAACGGCCGCGATAATGCCCAACACCTGGCCGAACGCTTGGCCAACGCCACGCCACGCGTCCGCACGATCACGGAACTTGTCAGGCACGCGCTCACCGAAAGCGGCCGCCAGCGGCATCGATACCATCGCATGTCCGATCAGCGTAAACAGCCAGAACACGATGACCAACGGCATGAAATCGCATGCGGAAAGAATCGCCACCGACGTAGCGGTCAGCACCGTGCCGGCGATGATCCACGGGGTGCGGCGGCCCAGCGGGCAGTACGAATGGTCGGATCCGACGGAAATCCACGCGTTCATCAGGAACGTCAACAGCGTGCCGACGACGCTGAGCAGCGCCAGATCGGTGACGCGGTCGGTGCCGGAAAGACGGCTGATGGTCTGCGGAATGAGCACGGAGTTGAGCGCGGCCATCGGCGCGGTGAACAGCAGCGCACCAAGCGCGAAGCCGGCGGTGAGACGATGCACCTGCGGTTTGGTGGGCGTGGTGCCGTCGGGCGCGGTCATCGGATCGCGCAGGTCAAGGAACGACGATTCGAGGTTCGGCACAGCGGCGTCGAGATGGGCGAACGCGGTCAGCGGGGAGCCGCCTTCCGTGTTGATGAGGGTCTGCTGCACTTCCGGACGCTCGTTGGAAGCCTCGGGCACGCGCGGATTCTGCTGTACGGCCAAGCGCTTCAGGGCCGCTTTGGTCTCTTCGGTCAGCGTTTTTTCGTAATCGGGACGGTCATCGATGCCGGGGCGTACGAACACCTGGCCCGGCAGCGGCTGCGGCTGCATTGGAGTCTGCTGCTCACCTGCATTATGTTGATTATCTTCAGTCATCTCTTGTTTCTATTCCTGTTTTTCCTGTTTTGTATTGTCGCTTCTCGTTCTTGCTTCTATTTCGTTGCTCGTTTCGAAATGTCACACGATATTCAGCACATATGAAAATCGCCCGGACGCACTGCACCAGTGCATTCGAGCGATTCTTTCGGCGAAATCAACCATATCAATACGTCCTGTCAGACAGCAGAAACATGCGATGGCAATGTCAATATCGGTATCGCATAAGAATCGATATCGCATAAGAAAAGCCCGGATGCGATTATCGCTTCGCATCCGGACCGGTTGTGTGAGTCTGTTCAGTTATGATTGCGGATTCCGTACCGTTCGATCAGCCCTTGACTGCGCCGGAGGTCACGCCTTCGACGATGTAGCGCTGCAGGAACAGGTACAGGATGAGGATCGGCAGCATGGCCAGCAGTAGGGCCGCCATGATCAGGCCGATATCGTTGGAGTAGGTGCCGTAGAAGATCTGGGTTGCGATCGGAATGGTGTACAGTTCGCGACGACCCAGCACCAGGGACGGCAGCAGGTAGTCGTTCCAGAACGCCATGGCGTCGATGATGGCGACGGTAGCGACGGTCGGCTTGAGCAGCGGGAACACGATCGTCCAGAAGGTGCGCCACTTGGAACAGCCGTCGATGCTGGCGGCTTCCTCAAGTTCGTTCGGAATGTTCGTCTTGATCGCACCGTGGAACATGAACACCGCCAGGGAGACCGAGAAGCCGGTGTGCATGAGGATCAGCGTGATACGACTGTTCAACACGTCAAGCAGGCCGCCGTAGACGGACACGAGCGGGACCATGAGCACCTGGAACGGAATGACCATGGAGGCCACCATAAGTGCGAACACCATGCCGCCGAACTTCCACGAGGGGTTGCGCACGATCACGTATGCGCACATCGCGGAGAACAGGATAGTCAGGATGGTGATGACCGCGGAGTTGCCGAACACGGTGACGAAGTTCATCTTGTCCATTGCCCTGGGGAAGTTCTCCAGGGTGAACCCGTGCTTGCCGATCAGTGCCAGCGGAGCGGTGTTGATGTCCGCCTTGGTCTTGAAGACGTTGATCACGACCAGAATGAACGGTGCGATGAACAGCAGCAGCAGAATCGTCAGAACGACGATCATCAGTGCATGCAGAACCTTGGTGCGAGTGCTGGTTTGACCCTTCATTATGCTGCCACCTCACCCTTCTTGCCGAAGTACACCTGCAGCATGCCGATCACTGCGCAGACGATGAAGAGGACCAACGCCTCCGCCTGACCGGTGCCATAGTTCTTGTAAACGAATGCCTGGTTGTAGACGTGCATTGCTGCGAGCACCGACTGGTTGAACGGTTCGCCCTTGGTAAGCGAAAGGTTCAGGTCGTACACCATGAAGCAACGGGTGGTGCTCAGGAAGATGCACTGCACGAAGGAGGAGCGCATCAGCGGGATGACCACGTGCCACATGGCCTTGCCCTTGTTGCAGCCATCGATCATGGCCGCTTCCTTCAGGCTCTGGTCAACGCTCATGAAGCCTGCCACGTAAATCAGCATCATGTAGCCTGCGTACTGCCAGACCGAAACGAGGATCAAGCAGAACATTGCGCCGTTTGGCGTGGAGAGCAGCGATGCGTGGTCTGTTTGCGTCGCCACTTCGGCGATGGCCACGAATGCGCGGTTGAAGACGAACTTCCACACGTAGCCCAGAACGATGCCGCCGATGAGGTTCGGAATGAAGAAGCCCGCACGGAAGAAGTTCTGGCCCTTGATGCCGCTGGTCACGAGGTAGGCCAGCAGAAAGGCGACGATGTTGGTGAGGATGACGGCGATGACGGAGTAGATGAAGGTGCGTCCAAGCGACTGCCAATATGCGGTGTCGGCAAGAGCCGCCTTGTAGTTTTCGAGACCGACGAACGGCTTCGTTGTCGAAACGCCGTCCCAGCTGGTAAGTGTCAGATAGAGGCCATAGAAGAACGGCAGGATCACCACGGCGAAGAAAAGAATCGTCGCCGGACCACCGAACATCAGAAACTGGCCGATTTTATAGGAAAGCTTATTCTGTTTCATGATGGATCCCATACGTGCCGGGGATGTAAGGTCCGCCGCAGGAAGGAAGCGGCGGACCCTGCATCATGGTGCATTATTTGGAAGTTCAGGCGGTTGCGCCGGTGAACTTAGCGGTCTTCCAGTAGTCTTGGATGTCCTGGGCGAGGCCTGCACGGTCCTCTTCACCTGCGAGCCACTTCTGGAAGGCGGCGCCGAGCACGGAGAAGTGGTCGTCAGGCAGGTAGTTGTAGTTGTCGATCAGCTTGCCGGCGTCAGCGTAGGACTTCACGGACTTGCCCAGCGGATCGGATGCTTCGATCTCGTTGTTCTTGAATGGGGAGATCAGAGCAGCGTCAGTGGAGATGAACTCCTGGCCTGCCTTATCTTCGGCGAGCCAGTTCAGGAAGTCCTTGGCGGCCTGGCGCTGTTCGTCGGAGGTGTTGTCGGAGGAGTCGATGAAGAAGTACTTGGAGCCGCCGCCGACGAGCTTCTCGTTGGAGCCGTCATCGGTATTCTGCGGAACCGGCATGAGACCCATGTTCTCGGTGTAGTCGTACTGGTTCAGCACGGACCAATCCCAGTTGCCGCCGAACATGAAGGCGATTTCACCCTCGGCCAGCTTCTGCTCGGTCACTTCGCGCTCGGCGGAGATGGCGGAGGACTTGGCGTAGTTGTTGTCTTTCATCACGTCGAAGAAGTCCATCAGGGAGTTCCACTTGGCGTTGGAGCTGAGGTCGACCTTGCCGTCCTTGAGCTCATGGCAGAAGGCGTCCGGATCTTCCTGCTCCTCGTAGACTTCTGGCAGGAAGTGCGCGGCGAGGGACCAGTCTTCCTTCATGACACCGGTCGGGGATTCCATGCCGCCGGCCTTGAGCTCGTCGATGAGATCCTTGAACTCGTCAAGGGTCTTGTAGTTCTCAGGCTTGAATTCCTTACCGGTGACCTGCTTGATGGCGTCAGCATTGTAGATCAGACCACGAGCTTCGATGGAGACCGGGAAGCCGTAGGTCTTGCCGTTAATGCTGATGGCGTAGTCAGTGTCTTTGACCCAATCCTGGTCGGACAGATCGACGGCGTGCTCTTCAGCCAAGGAGTAGATGTCCTTGGCATCGACCATGGAGATGGTGTACGGATCCTTGGATGCGTACTTGGTGGCGAGATGCGCTGCGACGGTGTCGTTGGAGTAGTAGACCTCAACGTCCACACCCTTTTCCTTGGAGTACTTCGCAGCCATGTCTTCCATTTGGCTTTCGATTTCAACCTTGGAGTTGAAGATGGTGATCTTGGTGCCGCTGGAGCTGGATGACGATCCGCATGCTCCCAGCATGCCAACGGTCATCAGCGTTGCAACAATAGCGGTGCCAGCCTTCTTCCAAGAAGAGAACTTGCTCATTTTCCAATCCCTTTCTATCCACTATTCACCGAGCAGCCCTGCCCAATGAGGTGATAAAGGAAGGTGAATCCCCGACTCGCGTTGTCGGAATCTCTCCGTCCTTGGTATACAGGATATCAAACCGGTTCGAGAGTTGTCAAACCGGTTCGAGAAACCTTGTGCACAGTGCCATCCGTCGGCGTGTCGCGTCAATCGATTGACGTATTGCAAACATTGGCATTCCATACACCCCTAAAAAGTGTCTTCACGGGCTATAATGACGGAAAAGCAGTGACCGACGTTTCCAACGTTGCGATACATCGGTAGACCAACAGCAAAGACGCGAAAACAGGAGGATTTATGGCAAGCTGGCTCAACAACGCAATCTTTTATGAAATCTATCCGCAATCATTCAACGACTCGAACGGCGACGGTATCGGTGACTTCCAAGGTATCATCGACAAACTGCAATACGTGCGCGATCTGGGGTGCAATGCGATCTGGATCAACCCATGCTTCGACTCGTCGTTCTACGATGCCGGCTACGACGTACGCGACTACTACACAGCCGCGGAACGCTACGGCAGCAACGCGGACCTGCAGCGGCTCTTCGAGCGCGCGCACGAACTAGGCATGCACGTACTGCTCGACCTCGTACCCGGGCATTCCGCGGTCGACAATCCATGGTTTCTTGAATCCGGCAAGAACGAACGCAACGCATGGACCGACCGCTACATCTGGCGACCGATGACGCAATCGCCGAATCTGAACTCGCCCTACGAATCAATCCGCGGATTCCTCGGAGGCATTGCGGAACGTCCCGACGCGGCGGCCGTGAACTGCTTCTCCACGCAGGCATGCCTCAACTACGGATTCGGCACCGTCACCGAAGACTGGCAGTTCGCCGCCGACTCCCCCGAAGCGGTGCAGGGCCGGCTGCTCATCCAAGACATCATGGACTTCTGGCTCGGGTTGGGGGCGGACGGCTTCCGCGTGGACATGGCAGGCAGCCTCGTCAAGGAAGACCCCGACCACTATTGGACGAAACTCTTGTGGCAGCAAGTGCGAGCGCATCTGGACGAAACCTACCCGGAAGCGGTGCTCGTATCGGAATGGGGTGACCCCGAAGAGGCGCTGCACGCCGGATTCGACATGGACTTCCTGCTGCATTTCGGGCCGTCGCATTATCTTGACCTGTTCCGCGAGAATCCGTATTTTTCGGCCGGATCTTCCGAAGCTACGGGCAGCGCCGAAACTGCCGAAACGGAACACGACGGCGAACGCAGCGAATGCGACGGCGCGGGCAGCAGCGGGTGCGACAGCAACGGCAATTCAGTCGTCGACGGAGACAATCCAAATTGTAATAACGACAATGTCGGCAATGCGAGCGGCGACATCAAGGCGTTTGTGGACACATATACGGCCATGCTTGCCAGCACCGCCGGAACGCCTGGATACATCTGCATTCCGTCGGGCAATCACGACATGATCCGCATGCGCGACACCTTGACCACCGATGAAATGAAGCTCGCGTTCACATTCCTGCTGACCATGCCCGGCTGCCCGTTCATCTACTACGGCGACGAAATCGGCATGCGCTACATGCACGGGCTCAAATCCAAGGAAGGCGGATACGAGCGCACCGGATCGCGCACACCAATGCAATGGAGCTGCGCAACCAACGCAGGATTCTCCGCAGCCCGGCCCGATGATCTGTATCTGCCGATCGATGCCGACAGCGAACGCCCGAACGTGGCTTCGCAGACCGGACGCAGCGACTCGCTGCTGGAAACCGTACGCGCACTGAACACGCTACGCCTGGCACATCCCGCACTGCAGGCCGACGGAGGCATCGAGTTCCTCTACGCGGAAGATCACGCGTATCCGCTGGTGTATGCGAGAAGCTCCGAGGCCGGCGAAGCCGAACGCGACGCAACTGACGGCGAACGCAGCGAAACAGCACACGAAACCAGCTGTGAAACACCTTGTGAAACATGCAGCAAGATTAATCGCGAAGCAGGTGGCGAGCGCATCGTCGTCGCCATCAATCCGTCAAACACCGACGCAAGCTGCACACTGCCGAGCGACTATGTGAAACTGCTGTCTGGCGGCTTAGCGCAGGAAATATCGCAAGAACCAGCGGAGAAACCAACGCTGCTGAGCATCGGCAACCCCGCACGCTTCGACGGCACCCAACTGCACGTCCCAGCCCGCAGCGCTACCATCCTCCCCTGCTAATCCTGCCCCCAGCGTGTCCGATTCTGGAGAATCGGACATCCAAGCGCCTCAAAACATGTTCCGGTTGTCCGATTCACCAGAAACGGATAACCGGAACACCAAAGCAGACCCACGGTTGTCCGATTCTCCAGAATCGGTCATTCAAGCACCCCACTTTGACCTGTAGTTGTCCGATTCGGGAGAAACGGACATTCTGGTACTCAAAAACACATCCTGGTTGTCCGATTTGGGAGAAACGGACATTCACGCGCCCAAAAGTACGTTCCAGTTGTCCGATTCTCCAGAATCGGACACTCAAGGCGACGAAAACGCGTAAAGGCCGTTCCGCGGAACTTGCAATCTGCGGAACGGCCTTTACGAGCAAACAATTTCAGGACTGCGCTACCTTGCGCCCCTTGGCGTCGATCTCACCGTCGATACGGCGGAAAATCCAGTTGTAGATCCACGCGCAACAGTATTGCGGCAACGTGACGCCCATCAAAATCAGCAGCGGAATCATATATATGAAAAACTGCGCATACAGCACGGCGAACGCGGCCAAAATCACCAGCATGCACAAGGTGCGCGGGAAAAAGCCGAGCGCAAGTTTCGTCGCATTCTTCAACGTTTCGGAAGTCGGATTCTCATAGCGAGAAAGCAGCGGGAAGAAGTACTGCGCAATCGCAATAATCACCAATCCCATGAACGCGACGCACGCCATCAGCGGCCCGCGCATCGACCCCATGGAACGGGCGAGCATGCCGTCGACCACCAGCACAATCGCCGCCAGCAGGAACGCAAGCCACGGCAGCAGCGACTGCTTGAGATTGCGCTTGAACGAGTCGAAAAACTGGCGCGCCACATACGTTTCCTCATGGCGGACCATGCGCCAGAGCACACTGTGCATCGCAGTGAACGATGCGCCGGCCGTGACGACCGGCAGGCAGCACAACAGCGTGAGCACGTTGAGAATAATCAGATCGAACAGCACGCCCATAATGGCGAAAAACATGTTGTCTTGATCGAAAAGCTTTGACATCTTTGACATAAGCTCACCTTACCCGTTTTTGCTGGGATTTCAGCTGATTCCCGGGAAAATTGTTTTCCCGATAAGACGATTGCTCGAAAAAACGAAAATGCGAATCGTCCTTCCTGAAGGAGAGGTGACAGGAAGGACGATTACAGATTTATGGATTTATGCGCGGTCAGGCAGCGACCGGATCAGGCGAGGCTGAATCAGGCCACGACCGGCGGATTGGCGATCAGATCGTCCGTGCGGTGCTCACCGGCGGCATCACGCCATTCGAGCGTGGCGACGGACGCGGTGTTCTCCACACCAAGACCACGGCCCGGCTCAAACGTGAGCGTGGCCTGAGTGGTCGTGCCCTCCCACGTGAAGCTGATGGACGTATCGCCGTCGGCGCTGTACGAGAAGGTGCCATCGAACGCATCAAGCTCGTTGCGGAACTTGGCAAGCGCGTTCAGTGCCTTCACCACCGGACGCTGCAGATTCTCGTCGATCTCAGCCGTGGAATAGTAATGGCGATTGATATCGCGGCCATTGTTGGTCTTGCGCAGCAGCTCCATGTCGTTCTTGCCGGCAAGCGCGCCGACATAGTAGACCTGCGGAACGCCCGGCAGGAAGAACTGCACCGCGCGAGCCGCAATATAGTGCTGATCGTTGCATCCCAGCGCCGAATAGTAGGTGCTGTTGACCTGATACAGGTCAAGATTGGATGCGGCGGCACCGGTAGCGGCCTGCGATTCGCCGTGAGTGTTCGCATGAATGGCGTTGACGAGATTGTCGACATCCTCATCCGGCACGAGCCCCTTGAGCGAACGGTCCAGCTGATCGGAACCGATGTCGATCACGCCGATGCCATCATGCGTGTCAAGTACGGTGACGGCATTGTTCGGACGGATGTCGGTCCAATGCGCGACCGGCTCGACATGACCGGTATTCAGCGAATGCAGCAGCAGCGGCGGAAGGGCGAAATCGTAGACGCGATCGACCTTCGACGCGATCTCGACCTGCTTCTTGTAGTAGGAATGCACTTCGATGAGGATTTCCAAGCCGCGCTTGACGCCCTCCTCGCGCAGGCGGGAGATGAGCTTGAACGTTTTCGGCGTCATGAAGCAGCTGGTACCGGCTTCCTTGGCACCGTAGCCGACGGCGTCAAGACGAATGTAGCTGACGTGGGATGCGGCCATCTGGTCGAAAATCGACATCAGGTATTCCCAGCCTTTGTCGGAATCCGTGTCGATATCGACCTGCTGCGGGGTGAAGCTGACCCAGACCAGGCGAGTCTTGCCCGCGAACTTGTAGTGGGTGAACGGCAGACCCGGGCGCGGACGGTAGATGCCGGCCAGATCCTCTTCGGTCGCGCCGTTCGGAAAGACGGAACTCATGGTCAGGAACATCGGGTAATACTCGGATTCCTCGCCCTTTTCAAGCACGTCTTGGAACTGCTTGGATTCCCAGCTCATGTGGTTGACGATGGCGTCGACCATGATGCCGTGGGTCTTGGAAAGTTCGGCGACATCGTCCCAGCCGCCGAGGCGCGGGTCGACCTTGGTGTGGTCGATGGGGTCGAAGCCTGCATCCGCGCCGTCGAATGGAGTGAAGAACGGCAGGATATGCACGCCGTCATACACGCCGTCGAAGCGGGTGCGCAGGATGTCGGTCATCGAGCTAAGAGTGCCATCGCCGAGACGATCGGCGTATGTGATGAGTTGCACTTTGTTTTTCATGGGACCTCCCTTGGTTCATGGGTGCGGGTGCAATGTGTGCGCGTCTGCCTGTTTGTTGTTTACGTATTTGCATACTCACGTATGTATCGAACCGGTTCGATATTACCTCGAAAGGGACGTCAATGTCCAGTCGCGCAGTGAAATGCGCGTGTCGAACCGATTAGATGCGGTGTTCTATGCAGCTTAGCCTGTCCGACTCCAATGTGTCCGATTGATAACGCCCGGTTTGTTGCGCATTTTGGTTGAGGCTTGAGTTGAGAGACATGGTCCGTCGTCCGGGTACGATTTCAGTCGCCAAACCAAATCAACCTATTTAGGAAGGCGACGGAACCATGCCGAATCAGATTCTACAGGTCGACGAGAACATGCTCGAGACGAAGCTGGACCGGTTGGTGTCGGAGAAGGTCGAACAGCTGTTGAACGCGATGCTGGACGCGGAGGCCGACGAGATCACGGGCGCGTGCAGGCGTTCGTATACGCTGGAATGCAAGACGAATGCGGCCAGACGCGCGCTCGAGGGCGAGCCCCTCGCCCGCGTGGCGCGCGACGCGGGTTGCACGCCGACGAGCGTGTACCAGTGGATGCGCCGCTACCGGAGCGAGGGGATACTGGGACTGATGGACAGGAGAAACGCGCCGATGCCGGCCGAACCGATGCCCGCGGCCGGCGATGACGTGGAGGAGCTGCGCCGGCAGGTGGAGGTCCTGCGGCTGGAGAACGCGGTGATGCGGGAGACGATCGATGTTTTAAAAGCCGACGACCCGCGCCTCGACCCGTCCATGCTGACGAACAGGGAGAGGACGCGGGTCGTCGACGCGATCAGGGGTGAATTCGGCCTGGCGGCCTGTCTGAAGGCCGTGGGGCTGAAACGCAGCACCTACTATTACGAGCGCGGCGCGATCGCCGCGGGCGACAGGTACGCCGTGCTGCGGGCCCGCGTCGCCGGCCTGTTCGAGCAGGGTGGGCGCGCATGGGGATACCGGACCATCCACCGCATGCTGCGCCTTGACGAGTCCGACCCGATCGTCGTCTCGGAGAAGGTCGTCAGGCGGATCATGCGCGAGGGGGCCATGCGGCCCGTGTACCTGAAGCGGCCGAAGCGGTGGAGCTCCTACGCCGGCGAGATCGGCGAGGCCCCGGCGAACCTCGTGGAGCGGGACTTCCACGCCGACGCGCCGAACATGCTGTGGGTCACGGACGTCACCCAGTTCACCATGGACGGGTACAAGTGCTGGCTTTCCCCGGTGGTCGACTGCTTCGACGGGATGGTGGTCTCCTGGACCTTGTCGCGCTCCCCGAACGCCGACATGGCGAACCGGATGCTCCTTGACGCGGTCGCCACGCTCAGGGACGGGGACCATCCAATCATCCATTCCGATTAAGCCGGGTTTGTTGTTAAGCCGGGGAACGGTTCGGGGTCTTGGTGGCTGGCCGTGTCCCATGTGGTTTCCCGGCTTAACGTTCCGGGTTATGTTCGTCTTGTCCCATTTGATTCGAACGAAGGAGTTTGCCATGGGTGAGACGACGGTTGGCCATGTCGCGGGCGAGGTGGTCCGCGCGCTTTACGGGGCCGGTTATATGGAATCCACCATAGGCCAGTACCGCAAGTCCATCAGGGCGTTGGAACGGTACGCCGGAGGCCCGGATGCGGTGTACACGCGTGGGTTGGGCGCGGGGTTCGCCGCGTCGACCTTCAGTGAGCGGACGGGCGGTTTCAGCAGGCAGCGGTGGTTCGATTACGGCAGGCTGGCGCGTTTGTGCGACTCGTATCTGCGGTCCGGTTCGGTGGACCTGGGCAAGTGGCGCAGGAGCAGGCTTGCGGAGCCGGTGGTTCCGGGTTTGGCCGTGGTCATGGAGCGTTGGGAGGCGTATCTCGCCGGTTCGGGACTGGCTTCGGCGACGGTGGGGCATTACCGTCGGATGGCGGGCTTGTTCCTCACGTGGCTGGAATCTCATGGGGTCGTGTCGTTGGACGGTTCGGATGGCTCCCATGTGCTGGGGTTCCTGGCCGGGCTGCGTTCACGCTGGTCGGAGTCGTCGATGCGGCACGCCGCGTCGGACCTGCGCCCGTTGTTCAGATGGCTCGGGCGGGATGACCTGGCGGACGCGATCGGCCTGGCCGGCATACGCAGGACCCACGCGATCGCGGGAACGTTGCCCGACGACGAGCACCGCCGCTTGCTGGAGGCGTGCGCCTCGCGGTCGGTGCCGTCGAGGGACGCGGCGATCACCCTGCTGTCGCTGACGTGCGGGCTGAGGGCATGCGATGTGATCGGTCTGAGGATCGCCGACGTGGATTGGGATTCCATGAGCATAGGTCTGGTGCAGCGAAAGACGGGCAATCCGTTGACCGTGCCGATGACGGGACCGCTGGCCGCGAGGCTGGCGTCCTGGCTGTTGGACGAAAGGCCCGCCACCGGCGACGACCGTGTGTTCGTGCGGTACAAGGCGCCCCATGTCGCGCTTCGGGGTCATTCATCGGTGTACGAGGCGATCAGCCGTGTCATGCGGCACGCCGGGCTCGGACGCCGGGGCGGTTCCAGGCTGTTGCGGCGCAACGCGGCGACGAGGATGCTGGAGGCGGCCACGCCGTTGCCGACGATCAGCGCGGTGCTTGGCCACGCCGACCCCGATTCCACACGCGTCTACATGGCCACGCACCGCGGGGGAATGCTCGCGTGCGTGCTGCCCGTGCCGGAAGGCGGATCGTCATGAGACCCACGGAACACGGATTCGTCGGCCCGCTCGCCGGCGAATTGGAGGAGTACATCCGCTTCAAGGCGTCCATGGGCAGGCATGGCGCCACCCGCGTCCGGGTCCTGCGCTCGTTCGACCGGCATTGCCTCGAACACGGGGCCGTGCGTCTGGAGCGGGGCGTCGTGGAGCGATGGATCGCCCATAGGATCGACGCGAATCCCGGGGGTTGCCGCTCGTGGTTCTCGTACATCGGGGACTTCGGCAGGTGGATGCGACTGGCCCACGATCCCGACGCGTACGTGCTCTCCGACCAGTGGAAGGCCGGATCCCCGCGTCCGACGCCGTACCTGCTGACGGACCGCGAGGCCGCCCTGTTCCTGCGGGCCGCGGGAACGTTGGAGTCTCCGTCGCCGTGGGCGTGGCAGTCTCGCGCGTTCTTCATGCTCATGGCCTGCTGCGGGCTGCGCACCCGAGAGGTCAGGAGACTCGCCGTCGGGCACGTCGACCACAAGGCCCGTTCCATCGACGTGGTCGATTCCAAGGCCGGTCGCAGCCGCAGGCTGCCCGTGGGCGACGAGGTCGCCGCCGAACTGCTGGAATGCGACCAACGGTCCCGCGAACGCTTCGGAGACGACCGTCCCGCGTTCTTCGTCACCTCCACCGGCAATCCGGTCTCCCCGGGCATGCCCGGCGTGGTGTTCCGCCGCGTCTGGACGCGGGCCGGGCTCGAGTGGCCACAAGCCGGCAAACGGCCCAGGCCCTATGATTTCCGGCACCGGTTCGCGTTCGCGAACATCGAGCGGTGGACTCGCGACGGCGTGGACGTGATGGCGATGCTGCCCTATCTGGCGGCCTACATGGGACACGCCGGCATCGACAGCACCCTCTACTACGTGCACGCCAGCCCCGATTTCATGGACGGATACGCGGACCTCGTCGCCGACGCCGAACGCGTGGTCCCGGAAACGGAGGAACCATGAGCAAGGCAAGGAAAACGGCCGCCAGCTCCGGTGAACCGGACTTCTGGCGAGTCGCGCGCGACTGGCTGCACCACTGGCTGCCCAAGGTGCGGGGCAGCTCGCCGAAGACCGTCGAGGCGTACCGCATCGGCCTGGAATCCTACGTCCGATGGCTCGAAACCACGGAAGGCACGCAGCGCAGCCACATCGGTTTCGGGCATTTCGACCGGGCGCGCCTGGGCCGGTGGGTCGAATGGATGCGGACCGAGCGCGGGTACTCGGACCGCACCATCATGCTGAGGATGACGACGATGCGCGTGTTCCTCGACCACGCGGGCCTCGAACACCCGGCATTGACCGCGCTGGGCAACGACGCGGCCGGCATACGTGTCAAACCACCCGCGCGCAAACCCGTCGACCACCTCGGGGAGGAGCACACCAAAGCGTTGCTGACCGCATGGGGCACCGGCGACGCCAAATCGCGCAGGAACCGCATGCTCCTGATCCTCATGTACGACACCGCCGCCAGGATCGGCGAACTCGCCGCACTGACCATCGCGGACGTGGGTATGGATAAGCCGGCCAGGGTCACGCTCACCGGCAAACGCGGCAAGAGCCGGGTCGTGCCCCTGGGAGAAAGGACACGAACCCACCTGGCCGCCTACCTCGAGGAATTCCATCCCGGACCGTCCATGCGCGACGGCGACAGGCCGTTGTTCCACTCGACGAGGAACGGCGCCATCCAGCCGCTCTCCGTGGACCGGATCGACGAGATCCTCAAAACCGCGGCGGCCAGAGCACGCCGCGGGACGTGCCCGT
>OLPW01002415.1_pt1 | contig 16614 bp, 13 predicted proteins | sample 1672161 | NCBI WGS metagenome assembly OLPW01 (sample SAMEA3136654, study PRJEB25190) | human gut metagenome
CTGATTTCCGCGTCCGATTCGTCACAAAGAAGTCTTTTTCTTTACAAGCGTATCACCCCAACAAATACAAATTTATTTTTTCTTCACCTTCGGAGGCTGGTAATGATACACCTCTTCATAAGACTCCAGTTCTGCGTCACTGACCGGTGCTGACGGAATCAGTCCTGTGCAATCCTGAGTGGATACTGCATTGGCCAGATAATCGCAGGCATCGATCCGTTTCTGATTTTCAATCTCCTCTGTTGTCATTCTTCTTTTTCTGCTCACTTTACTACCTCCTGATCATTTTTCTTAGTATATGCAGTAAAACAAAATAATACTAAAAAATTTTCTGTATATAGAATTATAAAGTAAAAGCTGGCAGGATTTTACTACTGTATGGAGCCATAATCAGATCGCAGTGACTGCTTATGAGGCCTATGATATGCATCCACAAAGATCTATCTATGAAAAAGTAATCTAAATAGAATCTCAAAACCGGAAGTGTCCTGCCAGACTTCTTACAGATCTGGCACGATACTTCCGGTTTCTCTTATTCCTTATTTTATTTCGATGCGTAATGCGGATCTGCCTCTCTCGTCTTCTTCCCATACACTTCTTTCAATTCCGAAAAAGCCTTTTTTACTTCTTCCGGTATTTCCACATGGGCAATAAAATCTTTTCCTTTCGGTCCATATCCATTTTCATCATCCGTCAGCCTTGGAATCTCTCCCATCAGCAACTGAACATAACGGTCCATGTCCCACATTCCATGGATCGGTCTGATATAGGATAACCTGCCTTCTTTCTGAACTACTTCCGCACGGTAGGATGCAAAATTAATAATTTTGATATCCGGTGCATATTTTTTCATTCCCGCATCCATACGATTCTGCATCGTTGCATCCTGACACAAAATAATACTCTCACATGCAAGATTATTTTCTTTCAAAAGTTCTAACAGATAAGTAATGTTATTCCCACAGTTGGTCGAATCTTTCTCCAGAAAATCCGCCTGACATCCATAAACCTCGCTGATATATCGGCTGAATACCTCTGCCTCCGAAAGATTTTCTGTCCTGATCTGCGAATATTCATTCTGCACTTTCTGCCGCAGAGTTTCCGTTGTATGACCGACACCACCTACGATCACATATCGCTTTGCTATCTTTTCCTTTATCGCTTCTGCCAGGATATCTCCACCTGCCAGAATACTGCCTCCAAACAGAACCATAATATCTGCCTGAGCAATCCCATACTTTTTTTGTAATTGTTCACTGGTCAGCCGTTCTACATCTCTTTTCCCACAGAACTTTCCTAAAATATTAATATTTTGTGCAGTTCCTGCAGGATTGATTATTTTTCTGACCTCAAATGTATCTTCTTCATATTGGAGTTGCACAATCCCACAGTTTCCGATAAAGCCTGTTCCATCCTGCCGGTAACCAACTGCCCTGAGGAAACGTCGCATTGCCATTCCATGCGTCACAATCAGAATTGTTTCTCCGGTATCTTCCCTTGCAATTTCTCTGACAGCCCCATAAATACGGTCTGTAAAAGCATCCAAATCTTCCCCACCAAACTGGACAAAATAATCTCCATAAGGATATTCCGGATTTTCACTGTTCGGTGATGCTTCTTTTGTTCCAAGGAAAATCTCTTTCAATCCTTTTTTTCTTTCATAAGGCATCCAGGAAACCAGCCATGCTGTATCACATGCACGCTCCGCTGTAGAACTGTATACAGAATCAAAATGGATTTTCTGATTCTTAAACCACTCTTTTGCTGCCAGTGCCTGATTGATTCCGTTTTCTGTCAGCGGTGAATCGCACTGTCCCTGATTCACATCCATAACATTAAATAAAGTTTCTCCATGCCTCATTAAAAAAATCGTCTTCATACTTTCACCATCCTCACCATTTTTTTGATTGCATTCAGGTCCATCGGTTTTGAGATATGTGCATTCATTCCGGAATCATATTAATCGCATTCAGTGCATTTTCTGCCTTTCTCAGAGCCTCATCCCTTGCTTTTTCCAGTTCTGTATGTTCTTTTTGTTCCGTAATATCAACAAAGACCCCAAAGAAACAATACGGCGAACCATTCTCCGTATTTTTAATCTCTTTTCCGATTCGTTCTCTGTAGAAACAACAATGGTACAGATAACAAAAGATTACCTGTACCATTATTCATTCTTTTATTTGCAAAAACTCTACTTCATGACAATATTAATAATCTTCTTCGGCACATAAATTTCCTTGATCACATTTCCTGTCAGCTTATCTGCAATCGCTTCTCTACCTGCTGCGATTGCATCATCTTTGGAGATATCAGCCGGGATCTCGATTACAGCTTTTGTCTTACCGTTGATCTGAACCGGAATCTTGATCTCATCATCTTTCATCTCATTTTCATCATATTTTGGCCAGCCTGCATTAAAGATTGTCTCTTCATGTCCAAGCTGCTCCCACATCTCTTCTGCAAAGTGTGGTGCGAATGGAGAAAGAAGTACTGCGATTGTCTCGAGTGTCTCTTTGTCGATTCCACCCTCTTTCTTTGCAACTTCCATAAACTTATTGTTGTACTCCATGAATCCGGAAATAACCGTATTCAGGCTGAAGCTTTCCAGTCTCGTTGTGATATCATATACCATTCTATGACGAAGTTTGATCATCTCTTTTGTCGGCTGAATGTCTTTCTCTTTGCTTTCCATTAACATATTCCACAGACGTTTCAGGAAACGGTTTACACCATCAATTCCACGGTCATCCCACTCAGCATCCAGCTCCGGTGGTCCTACAAAGAGTTCATACATTCTCAGGGAATCGCATCCGTAATCACGTACAAGATCATCCGGTGATACGACATTTCCCTTGGATTTACTCATCTTGATTCCGTTCTTTCCGGTGATCATTCCCTGATTGAACAGCTTGTGGAACGGCTCATCAAAATCAATCGCACCGATATCGTACAGGAATTTCGTGTAGAATCTTGAGTACAGAAGATGAAGTACTGCATGCTCTACACCACCGATATACATATCAACCGGAAGCATCTCGTCTGCTTTCTCTCTGGAAACCAGTGCCTCTGAATTATGGTTGTCTACATAACGCAGGAAATACCAGGATGATCCCGCCCACTGCGGCATGGTATTTGTCTCTCTCTTTGCATCACTTCCACATACCGGACACTTGCAGTTTACCCACTCGTCAATTGCAGCAAGCGGTGACTCACCTGTTCCTGTCGGCTCATAAGATTCTACCTCCGGCAGACGAAGCGGAAGTTCTTCTTCCGGTACCGGAACATTTCCACACTTCGGGCAGTGAACGATCGGGATCGGCTCACCCCAGTAACGCTGACGGGAGAATACCCAGTCACGCAGTTTGTAGTTGACTGTTGCACGTCCAATTCCCATTTTTTCAATAATATGTGGGGCTTCTTTCTTCAGGACAGAAGATTCCATACCATTCCAGTCACCGGAATTGATCATGGTTCCTGCAGCCTCTGTATAAGCTTCTGTCATATTCTCGATCTCTTTACCGTCTTTTGCAATAACCTGGATGATCGGGATATTGAACTTTGTTGCGAACTCAAAGTCACGGTCATCATGTGCCGGTACACACATGATCGCTCCTGTACCATAATCAGCCAGTACATAATCAGACAGCCAGATCGGAGTCTTTTTACCATTTAACGGGTTGATCGCATAACTTCCGGTGAAGACACCTGTCTTTTCTTTATCCTGCATACGGTCAACATTAGACTTCATAGAAGCATCATAAATATATTTCTCTACTGCTTCTTTTGTCTCCGGTGTTGCAAGGGAAGCTGCAAGTTCATGCTCCGGTGCAAGTACCATAAAAGTTGCTCCATGCAGTGTGTCCGGTCTTGTTGTATAAACCGTGATCTTCTCATCTCTTCCCTCTACCGGGAAATCTACCTCTGCACCGTAGGATTTACCAATCCAGTCAGCCTGCATCTTCTTAACCTTCTCCGGCCAGTCAAGCTTGTCAAGGTCATTCAACAGACGGTCTGCATACTTGGTGATACGGAGCATCCACTGACGAAGGTTCTTCTTTGTAACCTCTGCACCACAACGCTCGCATTTACCATTGACAACCTCTTCATTTGCAAGTCCTGTCTTACAGGAAGGACACCAGTTGATCGGAAATTCCTTCTCATATGCCAGACCCGCTTTGAACATCTTTACAAAGATCCACTGTGTCCATTTATAAAATTCAGGATCTGTTGTATTTACTTCCATATCCCAGTCATATAGTGCTGCAATATCATTGATCTGTCTCTTGATATTGGCAACATTGGCCGCTGTAGACTTAGCCGGGTGAACTCCCATTTTGATTGCATAGTTCTCTGCCGGAAGTCCGAATGCATCCCATCCCATCGGATGAACGATGTAGTAACCCTGCTGCAATTTATAACGACTCCACACATCAGAAATAACATACCCTCTCCAATGTCCTACATGCAGACCATTTCCTGACGGATACGGAAACATATCCAGGCAGTAATATTTCTGCTTTTTATTGCCATTCTCATCCACTCTTGGATTTACCGGCTTCTCTTCCCACTTTTCACGCCATTTTTTTTCAATCGCTTTATGGTTGTATACAATCTTTGTACCCATGTACTTCTTCCTCTCTTTCATTATTACGTACAGACAACCTGCCACCGGCAGTTTCTCCTGCATACTTTGGTATAAAGAAAGCCTTTTCCTCTCACAAAATCAAGAGACGAAAAGGCTTTAGTTCCGTGGTACCACTCTTATTCATCCGCCATCCGGCAGATGCACTCATCAGATTCTGTAACGGGAACTCCCGCTTCTGCCTGTCCTGGATCATCCCGGTTCAGCAGAAGAACTCCAAGGTCAGTTCAGAATCCATGATACTGCCTCTCACCACCCGGCAGCTCTCTGAAATCAGACGGATCTTCCTACTAGTCCTCTTCTTCGCTTTTGCAATATACTGATACCAGGGTGAAAAGGTATGAATCCATATGAGCCTGCTCATAAGTGGATAAAAGACCTTTAAACCCGCCCCAATCTGAGCATAAAATGGAATTTTAATCCTGCGATATGCGAATAGTGGGATGGATTATGGGAGTGCGTAGCACCGAACAATCCATAGGTATCAAAGTTAGTCAAAATTGGAGGCTTTCACCTCAACATGATTTATTATATGTAGTATGTTAAAATAAGTCAAGTCTTATTTTTTGCAACCTTTCTCTCTATTCCTGACCCTCTTGATCAGACTTCCATAACACGCCGCCAGTACCTGCTGAAATAATGTACCGATCATTACCGGGAACATTACTTCTCCGGGAAAATAAGTTGCTGCGATCACCGCCCCCGCACTGATATTTCTCATTCCTGATCCATAGATCATAGAAATCCGGGTTTTCTCATCCTGCTTTAACAGAACAGAGATTCCCCATCCGATGGCATATCCTGCCGCTGCAAGGATCATGATACAGACTGCCACAAATACTCTCTGCAGGTTCATATGTCTTACATAAGGTGCTACTTTCGATGAATTACAGATCACACAGTATATCAGGCACAGCTTTGACCAGAATGCCAGCTTTCCCGGCCATTTTTCTTTCACTTTTCCACCACTGAACTGGTTTAAGCACATTGCCAGAAGTGCCGGCAGTGCGATCATAAAGACCAGATCTTTCATCATTTCTGCCGGATTCATCTTTACCCTGGCACCTACAAGAATCTTTAACGTCAGCGGAATGATAAATGGTGCAAGGACCGTATCAATTACCAACAGAGAGAGCGTAATGGAACTGTCCCCTTTATAGATTGACACCCACATCATTCCAACCACAGCAGCCGGTACAGAAAATTCAAGAACCATTCCTGTGATCAGCTCCCGATTTCCTGCAAAGAACATCTCTCCTACGCTCCATGCGGTACACGGCATGACCACATGCAGAACTGCCAGGATCAGCAGAAGCGGCAGCGGCTTTCTCAGGACTGCCCCGATATCCTTAAAAGAAGATTTCAACGCTCCCGTAAATGTCATAAATGCAAAGACAACCGGCACATAGGCAACACCCCTGCCGGCAATCTCCGGAAAAAGGACACCCAGAAGAAGACAGGTTGGCGTCACAAAAGCGATCCATTTTTCAATCCATGCATTTGCTCTCTTTAATATCATCTTTCTGCCTTTCTTTTATCCTTCTTTTATTTTTTTACTTTTCTTCTATTTTTCAGTCAATTCCTCTTTTTATCGTTGGATTCCACTCTGCAACACTTCCCTGTTCCAGACTTTTTTTTACATCAATCAGACGTTGGTTAGATGAGCCACGGAACAACAGCATGATATTCTTTTTTTCTTCCACAAAACGTCCGTCTACAAGAACATCCAGCAGTGCCAGCATCTCATCCGTCACTTCGCACCTTGCCCTGCTTTTTTTGCAGAGTTCCCGGTCAAAAAGATATCCCGTATAGCACCAGATTGTCTTCCCGGGGTAACGTTCTTTTACCTTTTTCAGAAACGGAACAAGCACTCTCTGATTCTGCGGTTCAAATGGCTCCCCTCCCAGCACTGACAGTCCGTTCACATACTCCGGTTCAAGTGCCTTCAGGATCTCCTCCTCTGTCTCCTGAGTAAATTCTTTCCCATAATCAAAATCCCACGTTGCCTCATTGAAGCAGCCTTTACAATGATGCGTACAGCCTGAAACAAAAAGAGAAACCCTGACGCCTTCTCCATTGGCTATATCGCACTTCTTTATTTCTCCATACCTCATGTTCTTTCCTGCCTTTTATACGAGAAAATGTCCGGATCTGTCTGCACAGACCCGGACATCTCCCTTGTTCAACCCCAATACTTTTATCCTGCTTCTACAGATGAAGAACTCGCTCCTTGATCTCCTGGGTTCTTCCCTGATTCCAGAACTGAGTTCCGATATATCCGCAGGTACGTCTTGCAACATTCAGCGTATCCTGATTCCGGTTGCCACAATGAGGACATTCCCACACGAGCTTTCCTTCCTCGTCTGTCACAACCTGGATCTCTCCATCAAATCCACACTCCTGACAATAATCACTCTTCGTATTCAATTCTGCATACATGATATTCTCATAAATAAACCGGATTACCTGAAGCACAGCCGGAATATTATCTTTCATATCCGGTACTTCCACATAACTGATTGCTCCGCCTGTTGAAAGAGCCTGGAACTGGGATTCAAACTTCAGTTTTGTAAAAGCGTCGATCTCTTCTCCGACAAATACATGATAACTGTTCGTAATATAACTCTTGTCCGTAATTCCCGGAATCACTCCAAATCTCTTCTGAAGACATTTTGCAAACTTGTAGGTCGTACTTTCAATCGGAGATCCGTAAATACTGAATGCAATGTTCGTCTCCTCTTTCCATTTATTACAAGCTTCATTCATATGCTTCATGACATCCAGTGCAAAAGGAGTTGCCTCAGGATCTGTATGAGACTTTCCTGTCATATACTTCACGCACTCATAAAGTCCCGCATATCCAAGCGAAATTGTTGAATATCCACCATACAAAAGCTTGTCGATCGGCTCACCTTTTTTCAGACGGGCCAAAGCTCCAAACTGCCACAGGATCGGGGCTGCATCGGAAAGCGTTCCCTTCAGACGGTTATGTCTGCACATCAACGCACGATAGCACAGCTCCAGCCGCTCATCAAAGATCTTCCAGAATTTATTCATATCGCCTCCGGAAGAAAGTGCTACATCCACCAGGTTGATCGTTACAACGCCCTGATTAAACCTGCCGTAGAACTGATAGTTTCCATTCTCATCCTTCCACGGACTTAAGCAGCTCCGGCATCCCATAACCGGGAAACAGTTGCCTTCTTTTAATTCTTTCATCTTCTTCTCAGAAATATAATCCGGTACAAGACGCTTTGCAGTACACTTTGCAGCCAGCTCTGTCAGATAGAAATATTCACTTCCTTCTTCGATATTATCATCTTCAAGTACATAGATCAGCTTCGGGAATGCCGGAGTTACCCACACTCCTGCCTCATTCTTAACCCCCTGATAACGCTGACGTAGAGTCTCTTCTATGATCATCGCAAGATCCCGCTTCTCTGACTCACTCTTTGCCTCATTCAGATACATAAAGACTGTCAGGAACGGAGCCTGTCCGTTCGTCGTCATCAGAGTGATGACCTGATACTCGATTGTCTGAACTCCCTTCGTGATCTCTTTTTTCAGACGTCTCTCCACGATCTCATTCAGAATATCATCCGGGTACTCTGTTCCGACCAGCTTCATCTCTTCCAGCACTTCTGTCCGGATCTTATTCCTCGATACCTGGACAAACGGAGCAAGATGTGCCAGGGAAATGCTCTGTCCACCATACTGATTACTTGCAACCTGTGCAATGATCTGCGTCGCGATATTACATGCTGTAGAGAAACTGTGCGGCTTCTCGATCATCGTTCCGCTGATCACAGTTCCGTTCTGAAGCATATCTTCCAGATTGACCAGATCACAGTTATGCATATGCTGTGCATAATAGTCTGAATCATGGAAATGGATGATTCCCTGTCTGTCGGCTTCCACGATATCCTCCGGCAACAGCATCCTGGTTGTCAGGTCACGGCTCACCTCACCTGCCATATAATCCCTCTGCACACTGTTCACTGCAGGGTTCTTATTGGAATTTTCCTGCTTTACATCCTCATTATTATACTCGATCAAAGAAAGGATCCTGTTATCCGTCGTATTGGCTTTACGGACAAGAGATCTCTTATAACGGTATCTGACATAGCTCTTTGCCAGTTCAAAAGCTCCTGTCGCCATGATCTGGTTCTCTACCATATCCTGGATCTCTTCTACCGATACTGCACGGTTCAGCTTATTGCATTTAAATTCAACATACTCGGCAATGTCCTCGATCTGACCATCACTTAAGCTTCTCTCTTCCGAATTTGTATCTGCCTTTTTTACAGCCTTAATGATCTTATTTATATCGAATACTTCCTCTGACCCGTTCCTTTTGATAATCTTCATCCCACCAGTCTCCTCACTTTCAAGATATTGTCTGAAATCTATTCTAATACAAAATATAGTATAATGCAATGGGAAAAACACATGATAGTGTATTTTCGGAATATCATCTGTTTCCCCTGATAATTATCAGTTTTCTTAAAAGTCAACCATTTTTTCATATTTTACAAAAAAAGCAGCCTGTCCCCGTCTTTTCAACGGGTCAGACTGCATTCTTCTCAAAATTGCTCAGGGGGTATATCTCATTATTCTTTAAACTGTCTGATAATTCAGACTGTATGTCTATTTAAGACTCTGATCATTAATAAGATCCTTTATGCTTTGCATGAAATTCTTTCGTTTCCTTTACAACCACACCACTTAATGCAAGCAATGCGATCAGGTTCGGAAATGCCATCAATGCATTAAAGATATCTGCAATATTCCATACTGCAGCAACTGTCATATATGGTCCGATAAATACTGCCAGAATATACAGCCAGCGGTATCCTTTTACCACTGCTTTATTGCGGTTGAACAGATATTCCACACACCGCTCTCCATAATAATCCCATCCGAGGATCGTTGTAAATGCAAAGAATACCAGACATAACATCAGTGAAAAAGTAGCAATGAATCCCGGGAACGGCAGTCCCTTCTGGAATGCATCCATTGTAATTGCAACACCTTCCAGCTTTGGATCAAGCCATGATCCTGCGATTACAATAGAAAGTCCTGTCATCGTACAGATTACAATCGTATCAATAAATGTTCCCGTCATTGAAACGAGTCCCTGACGAACCGGCTCTTTTGTTCTTGCTGCTGCGGCTGCGATCGGGGCACTACCAAGACCGGATTCATTGGAAAAGATTCCTCTTGCCACACCTTTCTGCATGGCTACGATCATACTTCCCATAACTCCGCCTGCCAACGCACTTCCGTTAAATGCACTGCTGATAATTTCAGCAAATGCTCCCGGCACTGCCTTGATATTTGTAAATACAATAATCAGACAGAGTACCACATATAAAACCGCCATAAACGGTACTACAACTTCCGAAACTTTTGAAATTCTCTTAATACCACCAATAACAACCAGTCCTACAAAAACTGTCAGCAGGATTCCTGCGATCACAGTTGCGATGGAATAATCATTTCCCAATACAGTTACCGTATGTGCCATATCCGGATCAAAGAAATTCTTTACCGCTGATGCAATACTGTTCACCTGGGTAAATGTTCCGATTCCGAACAGACCTACACCTGCTCCGAAAAATGCGAAGATCTTGGCAAGCCATTTCCATTTCTTTCCCATTCCATTTTCAATATAATAGAAAGGTCCACCCAGAACATGACCGTCTTGATCGATCGTGCGGTATTTGATTGAAAGAAGACCTTCTGAATACTTTGTCGCCATTCCGAAAAATGCGGCAACAACCATCCAGAATAATGCTCCCGGGCCACCTGCTGCGATCGCAGTCGCAACACCTGCGATATTTCCCGTTCCGATGGTCGCAGACAATGCAGTACAAAGTGCTCCAAAACTGGTCACTTCTCCATGTCCGTCTTCTTCATCCTGAAACATGAATTTGAAAGCTTTTCCGAGATGCCGGATCTGAACTCCGCCAAGCCTGACTGTTAATAAGATACCTGTTACCATGATGAGGCAGATCAATGGCAGACCCCACACGGCATCATCAATTACTTTGATGAGTTCGTTGATTTGTGCAAACATTCCTTTATTCCTCCATCCTTTTGCCTGAGAGACTCGCAGTTCCTGCCCTCCCGCCCCTGCCGGGAACTTCTTTTTTCAAAGTAGCAGCACTGCTTACACCTTCGGCGCTCTTTTTAAAGAGACTCTCCTGAGTATTTCTCTTTTGTGCTTTAGCACAACAAAGTACAGTTTAGCACGATATTCTGACTATTGCAATATTTTCAGAATATCTTTGGACATTTTTCTTATAATTCTTTCTAATCGTCACTCATCAGTTTCATTTCACTGTATTTTTATCCCAGTGCCACATCCAGGATCATCATCAGGACAAATCCGGCTGCCACCCCGATCGTACTGATATTGGAGTGTTCCCCCGACTGTGCTTCTGGAATCAGTTCTTCTACCACAACATAGATCATCGCCCCTGCTGCAAATGACAGCAGATAGGGAAGAAGCGGTACAACCAGCCCCGTCAGCAAAATCGTCAAAAATGCTCCGACCGGTTCCACGATCCCGGAAAGTGTCCCGTATACAAATGCTCTGGTTTTTGAGATTTCCTGACTTTGCAGTGGCATGGAAATGATTGCCCCTTCCGGAAAATTCTGAATTGCAATACCGATCGCCAGGGCAAATGCTCCCGTCATCGACATCGTTGTATTTTCCGTCAGAACTCCTGCAAAAGTCACTCCGACCGCCATTCCCTCGGGGATATTGTGGAGGGTCACGGCGAGGAGGAGCATGGTGTTTTTGCTGAGGGAGCTTCGGCCGCCCTCCGGGGCGTCGGAGTTCATGTGCTGGTGCGGAATAACGCAGTCGAGGAACAGCAGGAACAGTATTCCGAGCAGGAATCCCGCCGCCGCTGGAACAAATCCGAGCCGCCCCAGCCCCTCGGACTGCTCCATCGCGGGAATGAGCATGCTCCATACGGAGGCCGCCGTCATGACCCCCGCCGCGAATCCGGTGAGGCTCCGCTGAACCAGGAAGTGCGGCTGTCTGCGCAGGAAGAATACGCAGGCGGCTCCGGCTGTGGTGCCGATGAAGGGGATAAGTATGCCGTAGATTATCTGGGTCTGCATTCATGCCTTCTTTCTAATTAATTCGGAATTCGGAATTCGGAATTTCGGTGCCGCCTCCGGCGGCGGATTCAAATTACGGGCAGGCTCAGCACCTGAATGTTTTCGCCGAGTGTAGTATATCTGTGAGGTAGTTATAACTAACCATCACTCGCGAGCATCAGTTAGCTATAACTATCTTAATATTGTACCACTAACTGCGGGATTTGTCAAGCGGTTTGTGATATCCGGGAAGAAATTGATAGATAATCGTGCAGTAAATTGCAGTCCGGGAGACTCTACAATGGAGGTAAAACAAAGGAGGAAACGCCATGAAAACAGTATTTGAGCTTCTCAACCCCGATAACACGATATCGGTGAACCGCCGGCTGGCGCATGCGCTGGGGCTGTCGGAGGCGGTGATATACGCGGCTCTGCTGGCGAAGCACGCCTGGTATGAACAGCACGGAAAGCTCTCCGACGGGTGGTTTTATTCCACGGTGGACGACATGGAGGAATCCACGTCGCTGACGAAGTGCCAGCAGTCCCGGTGCGTGAAGCGGCTGGTCAGCGCTGGACTTATCCGGTGCGCGGCGAAGGGTCTCCCGGCGCGGCGGTTCTTTTACATCGTGGACGACCCCCAGCTCCTGGAGGGAATAATCGGCGTCTGCGAGCCGTCCCCGGAAGAAAACGCTCCGGCAGTGCGCAGTGAAACCTCCCCGCAGGAAGTAAGGAAATCCGACAGCTGGCAGGCAGGAATCACGGCGGCAGGCAGTGCGGAATCCTCACAGAAAACCAAAGACAATAAAACAAAAGAAAATAAACCTGAGAACATCAAACCCGACAGCGCGCAGCTGGAAGCGGCACGCTCCAGGATAAACCACGCGGGGCTTTCCAGGAAGTACGGAAGCGGATTCGCCGACCTTGCCGCAGAGGTCACGGCGGAGGGCATGGCGGGAACCTTCACGCTTACGACTGACGGACGGACTTTATCAGCAGAGGAAATTTCTTCTGTATTTTCCAGGATAGATTACAGCGCGGTGAGCCACGTTGCGGACTACATATCCGGCAAGAGCGGTATACGGAACCTGAAAGCGTACCTGCGCTCGGCGCTGTACAGGGCGGTCGGGGAGATTTCCCAGAAGCCCGCCCCGCCAAAGCGCGACTACAACGCGCCGCTGTGGGACGACGACAGGAGCGCGGCTCTGAACGAGGATATCCTCGGGGAACTGCGCGAGATGTACGGAGCGCCGAAAAGCTCCGGGAAGGACTACAACGCGCCGCTGTGGTAGCCTGCGGAGGTTCTCAGGCGGAGAATATCAGCCCCAGAAACATCACCGCCCCGGCGGTATTTCCCTTTGCGGGAGCTTCGTGGGCGGAGCGGTACAATCAGGAAGTTTTTTGCAACAATCAGGAAGATTTACTTGACGGCAAAATGTAATTGTTGTATAATTGATATAAATATAGTAGCGGGCGCGGCGTAGGCCAAAAAGCCCGGCTCACACAAGGAGGAAACAATGAAGCATAAATTATTCAAATGCGGCAGGCTGAGCGGAATGCTCCTGGGAGCCGCGGCGCTTCTGGCGATGGTGCCGCTGATGTCGGTTCCGGCTCTGGCGGAGGAACCCGGCGCTGCTTACGCAGTGGCCTCAGCGCCGGCGGCGTCAAACTCAGACGGCATGGATTTCACCCCTACGGCGAACTACTGGAATTATTACGATGAGAGCGGCGTAAGAAAACAGTTTAGTCCTAGCGATGTCGACTGGACTATTACCGCCAGGGACTGGAAGTGGTACGGAAAGGCCGAGGGCGATATCCAGGCTAATACCCTCGAGATACTGAACGATTTCAATCTCTATACCACCGATAATTACGCAATAAAGCTCCCGGCGGGCAGCACCGTGATTTTCCATGCCGACGTCCTGCTTGAATCCAAGGTCAACTGCATACTCCGATGGCTCAATCACCCTTAAGGGCGTGAGCAAAAACAATGACAGGCACACGCTGACATTCGGAAGTGCGGGAATATCCTCAGGATTAGACGTTACAGTCGAGAACCTCAAACTCAAAACCGACCCGGAATCCGTTGAAAGCTACGAACATGCCATTGAAGCGAATAGAAACCTCAGGCTTCAGGAATGCTATTTCTACGCCGGCGACGAATGGAAGGGAAAGAACGTAGTAAACTGCGATACCTACAATATAAGCAGGGACGTTAACATTGATATCCCCGGCTCGTATTTCACTTCCATTTCCGGATCTGGGAACTATATCGCGGATATCGCTTATGTCAGCAACGTTATATTCGACGACGGCACCGAAATCAGAATCGGCGAAATCTACCTAAATATAACCAACACGTTAAGCCCCGCGGACGAATCCGCGCGCATGGAACTCGTCACAAATGCCTTCTGGACGGCGGACTACGGCAAGTATATTTACGAGGAAGCGATATCCGACACCGACAGAGGCATTTACAGTACCCTCGGCGGCAAGACCTATTCGATAGAGCTTTCAGACCTGATGAGCACAAACATCAACGAATATAAATGGGTCCTCGTTGACGCCGATTCGCTGAAATCAAAAGGTTACAAAATCGAGTTATCTATCGGGCTTGACAATATCTGGTACCTTAACGTCACCGTACCGAACAAGGATCAGTACTGGAATACAGACGTTTACATTGACTTCTCTGACACAGAGTACGCATTCGGCACCGGGGAGACAAAGAGGCTTCACTTAATTATCGGCGAATCGTTAAAGACCAACAAGCTCGAAATAGTCAACCCAAGCCTTAATGACGCGGACGACCTGCTGAACCATGTCGATATGTCCCTTAAAATCAACAGCAACGGCGATGAATTCCAGTATATTAAAGATTCCGGGGTATACTACCTGATCCCTGAGGGGTATGAGTTCAAGCTGTCCCTCCTGCCGAAAAACTGCGAGCTGACATACGTAGCTTACGGGGATTCGGATACGGACTGCGAACCGATAGGCCCCTCTGTTGACGCGCTATATAGTATCTTACCGGAAAGCGACAAGGGCGTGTATATCTGGTATTCCGAGTCAGACGAGAAGCAGTACAGCACTCTGAGTATCTCGGACGAGCTTATCAGCGCCGCGAAGGCGGGAAAGATCAACAGCGTTATCGCCTATGAAGACGTGAGCGACAAGAAATGGAGACTTGACCGCGCAATAAATGAATTCCCGACCAGCTTCCTGAACGGCAAATCAATAGAAATAACGATCTCCGCCGAGGATTACGGCGTAAGCGGCATCTGCGGAAAAGAGCCGCGCTACAGCTCAGAACAAGGGATCAATTTCTACAAGCTGGACTACCTCTTTGTTGAGGGAGACACTGTGATAACCGCTCCGGTGCGCGAGCTGTGCAATTTCACTGCGTTTTCAATGAACGGTCCTCAGCCCACAATAAAGGGCGACAGAGACCCATCCGGTATGGGCTATCTCGGCGTGGAGTACACGATAACCGTTCCGTACTCCGAAGGGAAGCTCCTTGTCGGCGCTGACTTCAACGGCACGCCTATAGAGCCGTACACGGCGGACGATAATGGCTGGAACTACAAGATTACCACGATCAGCGGAGCAGAAAACAAGTTCGTGTTCACATACACCGACGTTGCGACCCTCAGGATCCCCAAGCCGGAGCACGGCAAGGTGGAGTTCACCGGAACTTTGGACGGCGGCAGGGGCGTTAACACCCTGGAAGACGGCACCAGCGTCTACACACTGGCGACAAACGACACGGTGACGCTCAAGTTTGTTCCGGACGACGGGTACAAGTTCGTATCTGCGGCGCAGGACGGCTCTGAGCTGAAGGTCGGTTCTGACGGCACCTGTGTTATAACAATGGATCAGCTCGCTGACTGGACCATCACGGCGAAGTTCGAGAAGAAGTCCGGAGGTTCTACAGGCGGCTCTACAGGCGGTTCTACTGGAGGTTCTACAGGCGGTTCTACGGGCGGTTCTACTGGAGGTTCTACGGGCGGAAGCCACAGACCTTCCACTAACTCTGACAAGACGGTGGAGAGCACTCCGACGATGGACGGCAAGCCGATGAGCTGGAACGACATCGGTAATCATCTGAGCAAGCTTCCGGAAAACAGCTCCGCGAAGATCTCGCTGAACGGCAAGACCACCCTGCCCGAAGCGGTTATCAGCGCGATAAAGGACAGAAAGCTCACTGTTGAGTTCGTATACGACAGCGTTAAGAGCTGGGTAGTACGCGGCGACAAGATCGGCATAGTTTCTGCGGCTGAGCTTGCGTCTTTCCCGGGCAATGCTGACTCCAGCGCTCTTCGCGGCGTGTTCGGAGTTGACCTCAAGGTCGGCGGCACAAAGGTTCCGGCAGAGCTGAAGCTCGCGTTCCGCAAGGGATTCGCGGGTCAGTTCGCGAACGTATACAAGCTGAACGGCGGCGTTCTGGAATTCCAGCGCTGCGTAAAGGTAGGCGCGGACGCCACTGCGGTGATCCCCGGCGCTGACGCGGCTGGCGAGTACGTTGTTATGGTTTGCGAATTCAGCGACGTTCCCGGCGACGCCGATAACGACGGCGTACTCAGCGCCCTCGACGCCTCCGCAGTACTCAAGGAGGCAGTAGGCATGGCGAAGTCCGCGAACGCGGCTGTGTGCGACTTTAACGGCGACGGAGAAGTCAACGCGCTGGACGCGGCGGCAGTGCTGAAGGCGGTCGTAGGAGTAAGGTAATTCGTATCGCGAGATAAATTACGGGCAGGCGCTAAGCCTGCCCGTTTTTTGTTAAACTATAATTTAGCGGCGTAGTGTACTTCCGAAACAGTCCACCGGACTGTTTCGGAGGATAGTCACGACTAGATTTTATA
>OLPW01002416.1_pt1 | contig 16613 bp, 16 predicted proteins | sample 1672161 | NCBI WGS metagenome assembly OLPW01 (sample SAMEA3136654, study PRJEB25190) | human gut metagenome
GGTAATGTTGTGGATACTTAAGAAATATTGCTATATTTGTGTATTCAAGTTACCTGCGTCGAGCGATTAAATGTGGCAAATTTATGGAAGTAAATAAGGAAAATCAGAGGGTACTAAGATGTAAAACATCTACTGACGCCAATAAATTGGCGGGGAGCATACATTCTACTTATCAGGAGGACCCAACTGCACAAATTGTTATTCGCGTTATTGGAGCCGGCTCATTGAATCAGGCTGTTAAGGCGGTAATCATCAGTAATAAGTTTTTCGCCAAGAAAGGAATCGTTGTAGACTTGCGACCGTCTTTTCAGGATGCCTATGAGAATATGACGGCTATTGAACTTAGGGTTCTTTTTAATAAAAATTAGAAAACTTTTTGGTTAATTGGGGCCTTTTTGTATATTTGCAGTCGATAGCGGTTATTACAGCTAATCGCTCTACAAAAGAATACTGCTGGAAATTTAACAACGTCGAAGGTTATGGCACGTACTCGTAGAGCAGCCGCTCCTGCAAGAGGTGCAGCAGCCGGGGGTACCCGTACCGCAGGAGGACGTGCAGCAGGTGGTGCACGTAGAGGCGGTGGTCGTGGTACGACTGGTGGCGCACGTAGAGGCGGTGGTGGTTCAAGCGGAGCAAACTAATCCGATTGTACACCAAAAAGGAAAGGCTCCCAGGGTTTGCAGGGAGCCTTTCTTCATTTTAGGACAATCTTAAATTAAAAATTATGGCGGAAGTTTTATTGTACTCAACGGGATTGGACTCTGAGCTATATCGGTTGCTGGAGAAACCGGAAAAACTGTTGTTTTTTAAATCTGGAGCGAGGTATGAGGGACTCGAAGTTAAGCAACTTGAAAAGTTCATATCTATGGGCCTATTAAAAGGTCATGAAGTAATCGTAGATGATACTCTCAACTTTAAATCATTGGAGCAGGCTAATTCTATTGTCCCAATGAGAAATATCTTTTATATACTTCGTGCGTTGGAGTATGCACAGGATGTATATATCGGGGTAACTTATTATGACCTGCATTATGACAAGCAGCCGGATGTATTGGGGGCGCTTACTGCGTTCGTTCAGAATTACTATTATTACCGTGATGTTCCGGAATCTTGGGACGGTGTAAGGCCACACATTCTCACTCCGTATAGGGATTTGACTAAGGGAGAATTGCTCCGTGAAGCAATCAATCAGGGTTGTGATGTTTCCCATATTCCTACGCTCAGAACTTGTTACGATGGGCACAGTGAAAAGGGATGTGGAAAGTGCAAATCTTGTGTAGCTAAGGCTATCGCACTCGCGGTAAATGGTCTCTTTAAGCCAGAATACTTTGATGAGGACCCGAGAAAAGTCGGGAAGTCTTGGATTGATTTCTATGAACACGAAGCCGATGGCAACATTGATGTTGAGGTGTTCAAAAGTGATGTTGAAATACTTTTAGGTACAACCGTGTGAAAAAAGAGGACTTCACATACGACAAGACCAAAAATAAGGCAGTCTTGTTCTTTTCAGCATCTTCCGTAGGCGACTTCAAACAACTCTATGATTTCGGCATACGGGAGATGCTCGTGTCTTATTTCTATATTAAGAAAAGTCTTTCATATTATGACGGAATACTCCCGAAACTAAAATCTGAGGGTGGTCTTTTTATGACGGACTCAGGCGCTTTCTCTTTTATGGGTAAGTTTCACGAGGGTACTCCCGAATATGAAAAGGCTCACCATGAGGATTTCTGGATTCCCTATCTTGAGGAATATGTTGCTTGGATTCGTGCACATAAGGAGTATATCTTCTCTGCGGCGAATTTGGACATCGACCTTATTGTCGGTAGAGATGTGGTACGGAAGTGGAACAAGAAGTATTTTGAGCCTCTTGAAAAAGAGGGAGTGAACATTGTATATGTTGCACACGAGGATGAAGGAGACCCCCATGCAATACAACATTTCAAGGAATACTGCTCCAAATATAAATATGTAGGGGTTAACCAAAGGCACAAGGATTATGCGACGAGGTTCTACCAAATAGCCAAAATGTACAATGTGAAAGTACACGGATTTGCATGGACTGAGATTGGTATCTTGAAGCACTACCCATTTTTTAGTGCGGATTCTGTTACTTGGTTGGGAGGTGTTCGTTTCGGTACCACCTATGATTATGATGGAAAGAATTTCCGCACTCTTGACTACACAAAAAAGCATCTTAGAAAAGCACGGAGAATTAAGTACGAACAGGCGGGTGTTATTTATGATGAGGTAACTAAACGTGAGGAACGTAAGAATATTAATAAAATGAACCTGCTTGGTTGGTTGGGTTTCCGAAAGGAGTTTTTGAAAATGGCTAATTTGAAATTGCATAACAAAACCGTAGCAGAGTATGAAAGAAAGCATTGAGAAAAGAATAACTTTAATTAAGGCTGCTGAGACTCCAGAAGATTTGAAGAAATGCTTGTGTCCTTTCTTTGATAAAGGGGGTTATCCGGACTGTCTTACTTGTAGAAAGACTGAATCTGACCTGGACGAGTGCCGTGATTACTACCTTGAACGGATAAAACTTGTTCCACAGGATTTGTGGAGTGAGGAGTTTGATAAATTTATCGTTAAGGAACGTGAGCAGGTTTCTATCGAGGAAGTTGTTGGAATAGGTATAAACTGCGACAGCTGTTACATGTATGATAAATGCCCACTTTATAAGAAAGGTTACGCTTGCGGAATTAAGTGGGACACCAATAAGCCTAATACTCCTGCTGAATTTATGGACTTTCTTATTAATACGCAGTATGAACGGGTAAGGCGTTCCGCAGAAGTACGCCTGCGTGCCGGTCGCCATCTCGATGGGCGCGACGAGCGCGCGGCAGGCGGGCACAATGCCGTTTTCGATGGGACCGGAAACGTCGGAGTTCGCGCCGATGAGCTTTGCGCCCTTCCAGACGAGGTTCGTCGCCTTCGTCAGCGTATCGAGCGAATAGGAGCGTCCCTCGCCCACGACGACATAGTCGGGGTTCACATCGTTCATCGTGATGCCTGCGTCGTAGAGCGCGTTCAAAAGGCCTGCCTCGCCGATGGCAAAGACCGAGCAGCCGGGCGCCTGATCGCGCAGGAACGCCGCCGTCGCGAGCGCGCTCGTATAAAAGTGCTCCTCCGTCACGTCGAGGCCCATGCGCGCAAGCTTCTGGCTCAACTCGCGCGGCGTGTAGCCGCTGTTGTTTGTCAGAAACAAGTATTCCTTGTTTTCATCGTGCAGCCACTGGATGAACTCGGCCACGCCCGGCAGCACGCGGTTGCCATGGTAGATGACGCCGTCCATATCGCAGATGAAGCCCTTCTTTTCGTTAAAATCGATCATATTGTAAGTATCCATTCGTATCACTTCTCCTCTCTTCTCTCCAAATTTCATCGAATACAGTATAGCAGAGGGATTTGTCAAAAACCAGCAAAGAAATGTAAAATCTGCGTGAAATGCAAAAGGAAAAGAGACAGCCGAGGCTGCCTCTTTTTTCTCTTTATACTTCGCCGCTTAAAAGGCGCGCGACGGTGCGGCGGTAGACCTCGCCGCAGTTTTTCACCTGCCATGCATGGCCGTACTCGTTGTCACCGTGCATGTTACCGCCCGAGGGGCCGAACGTCACGACCGGAATTCCGAGCGAAACGGCTAAAATATTCGAATCGCAGACCGAGGCGTCATACGCGCACGGAAGATCCTTGCCCGTGACGGAGTGGAACTCCTCCTGCAAAGTTTTGACAAGCGGATGATCCTCCTCCACCGCGAATGACTGCATGTAGGGCGATTTTCTCGGCTTGAGGCGCACGTCGACCTTGCCGGAAAGGCCGAGCTGCTCCGCCGCCTCCATGATCTGCGCGATGCAGATCTCGTCCGTCTCGCCCGGGACGACGTAGCGGTCAACGAAGAGGTAGCACTTCTCCGGCACAACGAGCGTGCCGGGATTGCCGCCCTCCATATAGCGCACGCACCACGTGCCGTGCTTGAGGTGCGGGTGCTGGAGCGTCGGCAGCGCCTCGATGGCCGCGGCCAGGCGTCCGCCGGAGATGAGAGCGTTTTCACCGACCTCGGGATAGTGGCTGGCGTGCGCGGTCTGTCCGTGGACGGTCACCTCAAAGCTGTAGCGGCCGCGGAAGCCGACAGCCACATTGTCGTAGCGGCACTCGCCCATGATGGCGTAGTCGGCGTGGATGACGTCCTCCGCCACAAGCTGATAGGTGCCCTTGCTCAGGCCCTCCTCGTCGGCGACGAAGCAGGCCAAAATTTTGCCGTTGATCTCGTCGAGATGGGCGGCGTAATAGGTCAGCGTCTCCAGGATCGCGGCGAGGCCGCCCTTCATGTCCATCGCGCCGCGGCCATAGACCTTGCCGTCGATCTCCGTGGGAGTAAACGGATCGGTCTTCCAGCGGTCAGATACCCCGACCGTGTCGATGTGTCCGATGAGCAGCACGGTCTTTCCCGGCCGGCCGCTGTCGAGCACCGACCAGACCGACGGGCGCTCGCGCGCGGTGTCCTCTTCAAAATAACTGTAATGCGGGTCCATGCCGAGCTCACGCAGGACATTCGCCACGTAATCCGCCATCTGTGCCTCGTGTCCGTTGACCGAACGGATGGAGATCATATCGTACCAGCGCTGTAAAATCCGTTCCATACCTTAGTCCTCCTTCGCCTTGGCCGTGCCGATGCCGGTCACGGCGCAAATGACAGAAAACACGATCGACAGCCACAGCATCGGCGCAAACGGCGCGAATGCCAGATTGGAAACGCCAAGCGTCGTGGCGGTGTAAGAACCCGTGGTCGACCACGACACCATGGGGGCAAGGCCCGTGCCGGTGTCGAGCATCGTGCGCATCAGATTCTTGCGGTCGAGATGATATTCCGGATACAGGTCCTTCATCATACCGCCGACGACAGGATAGGACACATAATAAGAGCCCGTAATCGTGAAAAACACCGCGTGCAGGATCAGCACACCGAGCGACATCGAACGAGAGGTCTTCGCGATACGCTCCACAAAGGCGAGCAGCACGTCCACAACGCCCGCTGTGCGGAGCGGCGCGCCGAAGATGCCCGCCGCGATCAGAAGACCGATGGTCGAGAGCATCGAGGTAAAGCCGCCGCGGTTGAGCATCGAATTCACGACGTCCGAGCCGGTATCGGCAGAAAAACCGGAGTACATGACCGTCAGAATGTCGTGCAGGCTGACACCCTGGCAGAGCATCGCCATCACCGCGCCCGCGGCGATGCCGGCGATAAAAGTCGGGATCGTCGGCTTTTTCATCAAAATCAGCACGACCACGACCAGCACGGGCAGAAGCAGCACGGGGCTGAGCCAGAACTCGGCGGAAACGGTGGAAAGGATATCCTCATACACTTCCCCGCCGACGCTGCCGCCGGAATAGCGCAGGCCGTAAACAAAGTAGAAAACGAGCGAAATGAGATACGCAGGCCCCGTGGAAATGAGCGCGTGGCGAATGCCGTCCATCAGCGGCACCTCGCACACCGTGGCGGTGATGACGGGCGAGTCAGGCAGCGGCGAGACCTTGTCACCGAAGAACGCGCCGGTGCAGACCGCGCCCGCGGCCGCGGGCAGCGGCACACCGAGACCCTGTGCAACGCCCATGCAGGCGACGCCGACCGTCGCGAGCGTGCCCCACGACGTGCCCGCCATGGTGGACATCAGCGTGCAAAGGATGCAGACGACCGGCAGAAACAGCCCCGGCGTCAACACCTTCATGCCGTAGTAGATCATGACTGGCACCGTGCCGCTCGCCATCCACGTGCCGACGAGCACGCCGACGGCCAGCAGGATCAAAATGGCCACGATCATTGACGAGACCGTCTCCTTGATGCCCTGCTGCAGCTCTGCATACGGGATGCCGAAGCACCACGCCATCAGGCACATGATAACGCCGTCGAGCGCCAGCACGATGCGGTTGTTGAGCTTCATCACAAGAAGGCCCACGATGATAACGGCGATGCCGACGAGCAGCATCAGCCCTGCCTGCCAGGGCTTTACGATTCTTTTTTCTTCCATGATTGTCGTCCTTTCTCGTTTTGGCTGGGTCAAATTGAAAAAGGATAACAAAAAAGCGGCTCTCTCCCGCTTGGGAGAGAGCCGCTTTTTATTCACTTGTTGACGCAGGTATCAGCAAAGCTGAAGCCGTTTTTCATTTGCTCACTGGCAGTGCGCAGGACCTTGTTGAGGATCTGCGTGCTCTCCTCTTTCGCCATCGCGCAGAGCTCGTCGTTCGCCTGCGCGGCGAGCGTGAAGTCGCCGCTCTCGCGCATCAGCCTGTCGTATTTAAGGACGATCTGTCTGCCGCGGATATTCACCGTGTCCTGATAGCCCCAGACATTCTGGATGCACGAGCCGTAGCACTTGTCGGCCAGCGCGCCGACAAAGCGGCTGACCCAGTAGAGATTGTCGGTCTCGGCGTCGAGCGTCACATTGCTCAAATAGTCCGGCATCTGCGGGACATTTGTGTACACCGGCAGCCACGCGGAAAATGTCGTGGAGCCGAAGCACACCCACTCGATACCCTTAATGGCATCGGGGACGTCGCTTCTAATTTGACAGATCGTCGTCACGCCCGTGCGGTTGATGCCGATAGGACGGTAAATGCCGCCTTTTTCCGCATGGCCCGCATAGGGATCGTAGGGTGTACCCTGATAGTGGGACGAGAGCAGGTATTGGATATCCTCCGCGACAACCTTGCGCTCGGGAACGTAGGACCACGGAATGTCATCGCTCTCGGGCGTGAAGTCCGCGTTTTCGCCGTCCCAGCGGTAGGTGTGCGGTGCAAGGCAGCGGCCCATGAACCACGCACGCGGCGTGTTGTAGATGTGGTCCATGTCGCGGTGCGAGCCGAAGATATCCCGCGGGTTGAACTTGCCATCCTGATTCAGATCCAGATGGTTTTCCGAGATGAATTCTCTGAGGTCTGCCGAGCAGAGATGCGATTCCCGGGCACCGAAGGCGTCCTCAAGGTCGAACGAGTCCATACCGAACTGGTTCGGGTTGATGATGACGCAATCCTCGGGAATTTTCTTCGCGATCCAGTGGTGCCCGCCGATGGTCTCGAGCCACCAGACCTCGTTTTCGTCGTTGAAGGCGATGCCGTTCGACTCATAGGTGCCATATTGCTCCAGAAGTGCACCGAGGCGCAGCACGCCCTCGCGCGCGGAGCGGATGTAGGGCAGGACGAGGACAACGATGTCCTCCTCGCCGATGCCGCCGCAGCGCTCCTCTTCCCCATCCTTCGCCTCGCGCAGCTCGACCATCGGGTCGGCCGCGAGCACGCGCGGGTTCGAGGTCGTGGTTTCCGTCGCCGTCATGCCGACGTTCGCGGCGTTGATGCCGGTCGCGGCCCAAATGCCGTGCTTCGGGTCCACGCTCGGGCAGGACGTGTAGCGCATGGGGTTCTCCGGCAGTGTGATCTCCACGTGGGACTCTACGCTTTTATAAATCTTCGGCTGCTGGTCGGGCTCGACCACGATCAGCTTTTTCTCATCAAAATGACCGTCGTCCGTACGGGCGATCATCGTCGAGCGGTCATTCGTCGCCAGCTTACCGGCCAGTACAGTGGTGCAGGGCATAATTACATCTCCGTTTCCTGTCGATTTCACCGCAGCGCCGCTTTTTCGCAGCGCCGCCAAATTTTATCTGCATCCATTATATTCAAGGAATCGTCCTCTGTAAAGGCAAAATCCCCTTGCAGGTGCATCTCCCCTGCTGCTCTGCCGCGAAAAAATGTGGACAGGCCCGCTAAAAAGCGGACCTGTCTAAAAGGTTGGTAAAGAGAGGTCGTACCTATCAAGTTTGGATCGATCACACCATGATGGGCTCGTCCCAGAGCTTGAGCTTCTGGCCGATGCCGTTTTCCTTGGCATACTGGTAGACGCGCGCGGCGATCGCCACGTCGTAAAGGCCGAGGCCGACGTTGCAGGTGTAGGTGAGCTGGTCGTCGTTGTCGCGGCCGGACTTCCGCCCCGCCACCAGGTCGGAGACGCTCGCGTCGATGCGGGAATCGTCGATCTTGCCGTCGCGGAACATGTAGGCCATCGTGTCGCCCATGCGGTGCTTGTCGGTCTCCCAATCGTCGATGACGACCTTGTCCGCGCGCAGGATCAGCTCCTCGTCGACCTCGTTGTTGCCAAGGTGAGCAACATAACCGCCCTTTTTGATCTCCGCACCGTGGATGATCGGCTCGGTCGCGGTCGTCGCGGTCACAAGGATGTCGCCGCTTTCGATCGTGGCGAGGCGGTCGCTCGCCGCCTGCACGTCCATGTTCAGCTTTTGCGACATCTCCGCCGCAAATTTTTCCGCTCTCTCTCGGGAAAGGTCATAGACATACGCCTTTTCCAGCTGCGGCAGCGACGCCTTGAGCGCCATCAGCTGCGTCTTGCACTGCGGGCCCGCGCCGAAAAGGCCGACGGTCTTCGAGCGCGAGGGCGCCATATACTTGGCGCAAACGCCCGTTACTGCGCCGGTGCGGATCGCACTGATGAGTGTGCCGTCCATGATGGCAATGGGTACCTTGGTCTCGGGATCGTTCAGCACGATCACGGCCGAGCCGCGCGGCAGACCGTACTTGAACGGATTCTGCGGACCGCTGCCGATCCCACTTGATGCCGGGCATGTTGAACCGTCCGCCGATGTAGCCGGGCATGGCGTTGATGCGTCCCGTCGTCTCTTCAGCGTTGGGCTCAGGGCGCTTCATCACGATCTTGCCGGGCAGAATATAGTCACCCTTGTCATAAAGGTGGAAGACCTCTTCCAGATCGTCGATGGCCTTGTCCATCGACATGCCGCCGCAGCGGATCACATCCTCCTGGGATAGATAAATCATTTCAACTTTCATTGTAGAAATTCTCCTTTTCAATCGTTGGTCGCGGATCACTTCTGATTTTTGTAGGCTCTGTCGGGCTTGTGCCAGCAGCCCAGCAGCATGGCGATGAGAATGCAGGCAGCGAAGATGGCGAGCGAGACAAGGCCGACCTTTACGTTGCCGTAGGTCGCGATCGCCATGGGGATCAGCGCGGTGACAATGTCACCGCCGAAGAGCGGGCTGGTGAAGGGCGCCTGAATGGCGTAGGCTTTGGAGCCAAGCGTCTCAAGGTCCGGGTCGACAACGCGCAGCAGCATAAAGCCCACCGCGGTCACGCCGGTGTTCACACCGAAGTGGACGATGGCCTGCTCAAACCAGTCCTCGCTGAAAACGCGCGGGGCGAGCCAGTAGAAGTAAAACAGCATGCTGGCCAGCGCAGCGATGGAAATGAGCAGCATGGACATCGCGTGATCCACGATGACATCCAGACGGATGGACGAGACTGCCGCCACGACGAGAAAATCAAGGCAGACGCCGGAAATTCTGGACAGCGTGCGCGCATCGACGTACTTTTGCAGTTTGAGCGCGCAGAGCACACGGTTGACGATACTCAACCATTTTATACCGTTATCATACTAAATCATTTTACAAACTGTAACGACAATATGAACTTATCCTCATTCTTTCCTCCCGTCCAAGCGCTGCGCGGCAGACATTTGTCACAGCTGCACAGTGCTTTTTATCATCATAAATCAAATTTTTTCTAAACACCTATTGACACAGTAGGAATTAAGCGTTAAAATTCCTATCTGCAAGGTAGGCAATTATGAGCAAGGAGGCATGCCGCATGATGATCTCAACAAAAGGGCGCTACGCTTTGCGGGTCATGCTGGATATGGCCGAGCACGGAGGCAGCGAATGGCATCGCCTGAGCGATGTCGCGCAGCGCCAGCAGCTCTCTAAAAAGTACTTGGAGACCATCATGGCCGCGCTGAGCCGTGCGAACTTGGTCGAGAGCGCCGTGGGCAAATCGGGCGGCTACCGCCTGACCCGCTCCCCCGAGGATTACCCCGTAGGTGAAATTCTGCGGGCGGTGGAGGGAAATCTGTCGCCGATCGCGTGCCAGTCTGAGGACGGCTCCGGCTGCGGCGCTTCCTGCGACTGCGACGCGCGGCTTTTCTGGCAGGGGCTGGAAGACCAGATCAACAGCTATGTCGACAATCATACGCTGGCGCAATTCATGCGAGTCAATGAAAAAACACCGGCTGTCCTGAACGGCACGGAAAGAAGATAAGGTGGTTCAATATGAGTAAGGCACTTTTAGAGATTCAGAACCTGCACGTGCGGGTCGAGGAAAAGGAAATTCTCCACGGTGTGGATCTGACCGTGGGACAGGATGAGACCCATGTGCTGATGGGCCCCAACGGCACCGGCAAGTCGACGCTGGGCTATGCCATTACCGGCAATCCGGCCTACAGCGTAACCGGCGGTTCGATCATTTTTAACGGCGAGGACATCACGGAGCTCCCCGTCAACGAGCGCGCGAAAAAGGGCATTTTCCTGTCCTTCCAGAACCCGCTGGAGGTCCCCGGCGTAACGCTGAGCGCGTTCATCCGCAGCGCGCTCGAGCAGAAGACCGGCGACCGCCTGCGCCTGTGGGACTTCAAGAAAAAGCTCAAAGAGACCATGGCCCTTTTGAACATGGACGAGAGCTACGCCGAGCGCGACCTGAACGTGGGCTTCTCCGGCGGCGAGAAGAAAAAGGCCGAAATTTTGCAGATGCTCATGCTCGAGCCCAAGCTCGCGATTCTCGATGAGACCGACTCCGGCCTCGACGTCGACGCGGTCCGCACCGTCAGCGAGGGCGTGCGCCTGTTCCGCGAGCGGACGCACGGCTCGCTTCTCATCATCACCCATTCCGCCCGCATTTTAGAGGCGCTCCATGTGGATGCGGCCCACGTGATGGAAGAGGGCGTCATCGTCCGCAACGGCGGCGTCGAACTGGTGGATGAGATCAACGAAAAGGGATTCAGCAGCCTGAAGGAAGACTGAATCGGGAGGCTCTTGACATGGCAGATTTGAAAGAAAAAACCTACGTGGAGGATGTGGACCGCAGTGTCTACGACATTCGGGACGCGGAAAACGACGCGTACCGAATGGAATCCGGCCTGACGCCGGAGATCGTCGAAAAGCTCTCCAAGGAGAAGGACGATCCCGTGTGGATGCAGCAGTTCCGGCTCGAATCCCTCCAGATCTACAATGAAATGAAGATCCCCAACTGGGGCCCGTCGATTGAGGGCCTTGATATGGATCATATCGCGACCTACGTTCGCCCGAACACCAAGATGCGCAACGACTGGAAGGACGTGCCGGAGGACATCAAGGAGACCTTCGAGCGCCTTGGCATCCCGCAGGCGGAGAGAAAATCCCTCGCCGGTGTGGGTGCGCAGTACGACTCCGAGCTTGTCTATCACAACGTCAAGGATTCCGTGGCGGCCGAGGGCGTGGTTTACACCGATATGGAGAGCGCCATAAAGGGCGAATATGCCGACATGGTGCGCAAGTACTTCATGAAGCTCGTGACGCCCCACGATCACAAGTTCGCGGCGCTCCACGGCGCGGTGTGGTCCGGCGGCTCGTTCGTGTACGTGCCCAAGGGTGTGCACCTCTCCATTCCTCTGCAATCCTACTTCCGACTGAACGCCAAGGGCGCCGGCCAGTTTGAGCACACGCTCATCATCGTGGACGAGGGCGCGAGCCTGCACTTCATTGAGGGCTGCTCCGCGCCGAAGTACAACGTGGCGAACCTCCACGCCGGCTGCGTGGAGCTGTACGTCAAGAAGGGGGCCAAACTCCGCTACTCGACGATCGAAAACTGGTCGAAGAACATGTACAACCTGAATACCAAGCGTGCGCTGGTGGAAGAGGGCGGCACGATCGAGTGGATCTCCGGCTCCTTCGGCTCCCATGTTGGCTGCCTGTACCCCATGAGCATCTTAAAGGGTGACAATTCCCGCATGGAGTTCACCGGCGTTACGTTCGCCGGTGCGGGGCAGAACCTCGATACCGGCGCAAAGGTCGTCCATGTGGGCAAAAATACGAGCTCCTATATGAACACGCGCTCGATCAGCAAGAGCGGCGGCATCAGCACATTCCGCTCAAGCGTTGTCGTGGAAAAGGGCGCCAAGGGCGCCAAGTCCGCCGTGTCGTGCCAGTCGCTGATGCTGGACTCCGAGTCCCGTTCCGACACCATCCCCGCAATGGACATCCGCACGAAGGACGCGGCCATCGGCCATGAGGCCAAGATCGGCGCGATCAGCAACGAAGCCGTCTTTTATCTGATGAGCCGCGGCATGAGCGAGGAAGACGCGCGCGCGATGATCGTCAGCGGCTTTGCCGACAATGTCTCCAAGGAGCTGCCGGTGGAGTACGCGGTGGAAATGAACAACCTCATCCGGCTCGAGATGAAGGGCAGCATTGGCTGAAAGGAGTTTGGACATGAACGATACGATTTTGATCAATCGGCTCCCGACCCGTACCTGGAACCGGCTGGGTGTGAACGAAACGGCCATCGCCTGGGGGCAGGCCGACGATTTGGGCGAAGAGAAAATCACCGCCGCCGGTCAGACCGAGCGGCTTGAGATCACCGGCTCTGGCGAGCGCGGCGAGAAGACGGTCGACATCCACGCGCCCGCGGGCCAGACCGTCACGGTGTTTGAAACGCTGAGAGCGGAAAAGGGCCTGCTCGTGCGCACGGCGCTCCACGTTGAAAAGGACGCAAAGGTGCGGCTCGTGCAGATTCAGAATGCGGCACAGGACTCGCTGCTCCGTCTGGAGACGAGCGGCGAGTGCGCCGAAAACGGTCAGGTAGAGCTGATCCAGGTCCTGCTGGGCCGCGGCGACGTGTACAGCGACGGCCAGTTCGAGCTGAACGGCAATGGCGCGGGCTTCACGGCGGGCATCGGGTATCTGGGCCAGAAACAGCAGACCGTGGACATGAACCTTGTCGTGAACCACTGGGGCCAGAAGACCACGAGCGAAATCAATGCCGCCGGTGCGCTCAAGGACGACGCGCAGAAGATCTTCCGCGGGACCATCGACTTTAAGAAGGGATCCGCGGGCTCCGTCGGCAGCGAGCAGGAGACGGTTTTGATGCTGGGCGACGGCGTCGTCAACAAGACGGTGCCGCTGATCCTGTGCGCCGAGGAAAACGTCGTCGGCAACCACGGCGCGACCATCGGCGAGCTGGACGAGGACACGCTGTTCTACTTTGAAAGCCGCGGCATTTCCGCAGCGGAGGCGGAAAACATCATGGCCCGCGCCGCCATCGAGCGGCTGGCCCGCACGATCGAGGATGAAGCGGCGCAGGCCGCGATCCTCTCCGAGCTTGAGGAGGTGCTGTAAGATGGCGCATGCATATCGGGACGACTTCCCCCTGCTCAAGAGTCAGAATATTGCGTATCTGGACAACGCCGCGACGGCGCAGCGCCCGCAGTGTGTGCTGGACGCCGTAACGGAGTTTTATAAAAGTAAGAACGCCAACCCCTTGCGCGGCCTCTATCCCCTGAGCATCGCCGCGACGGAGGCCTACGAAAACGCGCGTGAGGCCGTTCGGTCCTTTCTGAACGCGAAGAGCAGCCGCGAGATCATCTTTACCCGCAACACCACCGAGAGCATCAATTTAGTGGCTTACAGCTACGGTCTCTCCCACGTGAAGGCCGGGGACGAGGTGCTCGTCTCCATCATGGAGCACCACAGCAACCTTCTCCCTTGGCAGATGGTTTGCCGCCAGACCGGCGCGTCGCTCAAATTTATGGAATGCGAAATGGACGGCACGCTGGACTTAAATAAGGTCGAAGCCCTCATCACGCCGAAAACGAAGATCGTCGCCTGCACACACGTTTCGAACGTCTTAGGCCGCGTGAATCCCATCTGCGAGCTCGCGGCGCTGGCGCACCGCGCCGGCGCGGTGCTGGTCGTCGACGGCGCGCAGAGCACGCCGCACATTCCGGTGGACGTGCAAGCATTGGACGCGGATTTCTTCGCCTTCTCCGGCCACAAGGTCTACGGCCCCATGGGCATCGGCGTTCTCTACGGACGTGAAGAATTGCTGAACGCCATGCCGCCGTTCCTCACCGGCGGCGAGATGATTGAATCTGTCACCCGCGATGGTGCGGTCTTCGCCGAGCTCCCGCACAAGTTCGAGGCCGGCACGGTCAACGCGGCAGACGCCGTGGGCCTGCATGCGGCCATTGACTATGTCAAGAGCATCGGCTTTACAGCGATGCATCAGCAAGAGGTCGCGCTGACACGCCGCACGATGGACGCGATCGGCGAGATGCCGCACGTCCACGTGCTGGGCTCGGAAAAGCCCGAGGAGCATTGCGGCATCATCACCTTTACGGTGGACGGTGTTCACCCGCACGACATCAGTGAGATCCTCGCGAGCGACGGCGTCGCCATCCGCGCAGGCCATCACTGCGCGCAGCCGCTTCTGGCCTATTTGAAGCACCCGTCCACCGCGCGGGCAAGCCTCGCGTTTTATAACACGGAATCCGAGGTCGACCGGCTGCTTGACAGCATTTCCACGCTAAGGGAGCGAATGGGTTATGGAAAATAGAAGCTTTTACAATGAAATTCTCACCGAGCACAACCTGCATCCGGAGTTCAAGCACGACCTGCCGGACGCCGACATCGTGCTCGAGGGCGTCAACCCGAGCTGCGGCGACGACATCTTCCTCAAGCTGAAGCTTGACGGCGATGTGATCGCGGACGGCGCGTTCGTCGGCGACGGCTGCGCCGTCTCGCAGGCGTCGGCGGACATCATGCTCGGCATGATCGTCGGCAAAAAGAAGGAAGACGCGCTGAAAATGGGCGAGATCTTCCTGAAAATGATCCAGGGCGAGGCGTCGGAAGACGAGATCGACAGCCTGGAAGAGGCCTCGGCTCTCCGTGATATCGCCCATATGCCCGCGCGCGTCAAATGCGCGGTGCTCGGCTGGCGCACGCTGAAAGAGGCCCTGCTGGACGGGGACGAGCTGTCGTAACGCTGTCACTCCGTTGAATTTCAAATTAAAATAATAAAAAGAGGTATTTGCCGCATGCTGCGGCAAATACCTCTTTTTAAAAGCAGCTGCGTTCTTGAAAACTGATTGAGCATACTCTCTCCCCGATTTTGAAAAATTCAAGCAGATTGATCGTCAAGCTATTCTTATCGGCTCTCGTCGATCCTTCGCCTGACGTTGGAAAAATGGCTGCGTCACACCTTTTGCATCCACAAACATAGTATGATTGTTGGTTTTCGTATCATAGCACGAGTTGACCAGCACTGTCAACCGCCGCATGACCAGAATTGCAGCCCGCGCAGTAAGTGATTTCATCCATGTTGACTTTTACGCCCCGTTGTGTGACACTATAGGCAACAAAATGATCTTGCAAGGAGAACAATTATGGCTGCCACTTCCGTTTCCGCGCGCTTTCAGGAGCTTTTTCCCGAAACGAACCTCATTTCTCTTCTGACCAAGTACGGCGGCGACGCGGACGATATTTTCGAGGCGATTCAGGACCGGTACGACGCCCACGAGCAGGAGCCTCTCGTCGGCCTTCTCGGCATCAAAGCCGCGAATATCGACGCCTTTGCCCGCGCCGCCTACTGGGATTTCGTCAGCGACATCCGCGTCAGGTATCTCTCTTCCCTTCCCCGCAGCGAAGCCGCCGCCATCGCCGCCGCAGCCGACGGCCTCATCACGCATCCTGAAAATGACGATATCGACTGGACCCCCGACGAATTCGTCAGCGATTGGAATGATCTGCACCGCGGCGAGGAGCCACTCAAATAACCGGTGCTAAGCTGTATACCATGACAGATGCAAAAGGGCAAGGGAAAAGCGTTGAGGAACTTTTCCCTTGCCCTTTTTTCACTGGTGCTGAAACAGGACAGTGCAAATCGAATGGAAGCCTATATGCAGCACACCATCTGTGGGAAGAAGCTGCAAAACTAAAGTGCTCCCCAAGTCAAGGACATTTTCATTTGACCCATAGCGGCAGCATACCGGCGGGGTACTCACCTGTGGTGATGTAGTGGTAATATTCGTTAGGGGATAGCTTCGCCAGATCCCACTGGCAGCGGTCGTTGTTGTAGTAATCCATCCAGCGGTCAATGGAGGCTTTGGCGGCCTCAAAAGACGTCCACCCCGGGATCTCACTGGCCAGCTCGTCCTTCATGTGCCCGAAGAAGCTCTCTTGGGGCGCGTTGTCCCAGCAGTTCCCTCTGCGGGACATGGACCGCCGCAGTGCGCTGTTCTCCACCAGCTGGATGAACTTCAAACTGGTGTAGTGGGTCCCCTGGTCGCTGTGGATCACGGTCTCCTTGCTCAGCGAGATCCCATGGTGCTTTACCAGCAGCTGGACCGTTTCCAAAACAAAATCCACTTCCAGCGATTCGCTCATCGCATAGGCCAGGACCTGCTTTGTGCAGGCGTCCAGGATCGTGGAGAGGTAGCAGAATCTGCCGCAGAGCGGGATGTATGTGATGTCCGTCAGGAGGATGGCTCTCGGCCCATGAGACTCGAATTCCCGGTTGACCAAATTCTCCGCGGCGCTGCCCATTCGGATGGATCGCTGCAATCTGCGGTAGGGATTCGGCTTTCGGATGGGGCAGGTGAGCTTGTATTTCCGCATCAGGCGGCGGATCTTCTTCACGTTCATTCGGATACCCATGTGCAAAAGCCGCATATGAATGCCGCGAACGCCCTTTGCGTAGCCCCGGAACCGGTATGCCTCCAGGA
>OLPW01002421.1_pt1 | contig 16595 bp, 10 predicted proteins | sample 1672161 | NCBI WGS metagenome assembly OLPW01 (sample SAMEA3136654, study PRJEB25190) | human gut metagenome
AACAGTTAAAGGCCTTTGCAAAGGCTCACAACTTTGATAAAAACTTTGATCCTTACAAAGCTGCTTACGGCTCAATGCCTGCACACGCTACTGCTAACCCAGCTATCCAACAGATGTACATCAACGGACATTTCTGCTATGCCTATAAGTTTGGTATTGTCACTAATGGTCTTGGTATTGTTCGCGATATTACCTTCTACAATAAAGATTTCCTAAATGCTCATCCTAATATCATTGTTGAAAAGAAATCCGATTCACCAGATGAAGATAAATCACTTGCGGACTCTAAGGCACTGCTCCCTGTTTTGATTGATTTCTTTCAGAAGCATCCTTTGATCAACCCTAAAACTTTTCTAGGCGATGCCGCTTTTGATACCATTGAAATCTACAAAGCCCTTTTGGATGATCTTGGCTTTGAAAAAGCATTTATTCCACTCCGGACAAAACTATCAATGGAAGAAAATGGCTACACCTTCAACGAAAATGGTGTTCCTTGCTGTCCGCATGATTCCACACTTCCTATGAAACGGGAAGGGAGTAAATCTCATCTGAGAAGCAAACTTCCCAGCATGAAGTTTGTATGCCCTAAAATGAAATGGGAATACAACCGTGAAACCAAAACGAAACGCCGTGTCTGCCGCTGTGAGAACCCCTGTACCACATCTTCCTGTGGAAGAATGATTTACATTTACCCCGAAAAGAATCTGCGTGCCTATCCCGGTGTGGAACGTGGTTCCGTAGAATGGGATGAGACCTATAAAATCCGTGTAAACGTTGAAAAATCAATCAACCATTTTAAAGACAGTTTCTGTATTGCCGGTCGTAAAACCCAAAATGAGAAAACACTACATGCAGATTTGTTGCTTGCAGGAATTTCTCAGTTAATAACTGTCATGGTTGCTGATAAAATTCACCAGCATCAATACATACGAAGTTTAAAACCACTCATAGCATAGGACTTACCAACTTCATAAGCCCATGAGGTTTATTTGTTGTGCCAAGAAATGAACGATTTTCACTTCCTATCCCAAGAATCCTGCATGACAGGAGCCTTCGCCTGTTTTCAGTCAGGATTGCGGACTTGTTTCGCAATTACCTATCAAATCAACAAAATCTTTTCGGATTTCAGATTTGATAATTTTATCCCATTTAGTCTTTTTTTGTTTTTAAAACTAATTTCCGGTTGCTACAATCAGTATTGTATCAGTTTAATTATTGTGTTACAATAAACTTAGAGTTTTTAGTCCAAAAGGGATAACGTCTAATCGGGATATTTGTTTTTGCATGAAAGCGGAGAAAATTATAATGAACTACTACGAATTTGTTAAAAACTACTTAGGAACTGATTCCTGTAAAGAAAAATCAAAATACTGTAATATCGGAACTACTTTCTGCGTTTGCAGAGAGGAAGCAGAAGGCTGTTATTGGTTTTATGAAACGGATTCTTTTATCGTCGAGATACATGACTTTTTTATAAAAAAGGATATTGTCTACTCGTCTGCTCTTAATATGGATCAATTTATGTCGTTTTCTTCTTCCTATATCATTACCGGAAACGGCGAAAGCTTTAGTCCTTATCAGACGTTGTCTGCAGGCTCTCTCCATATTGTCGATGTGGAAAATATGCACAAAGATTATAAATTTCTTTTGCACAGTAATTTCCCATATTTAAGCGTAGGAATCAGTTTCAAAAAAGAAATGATCGAAGAGTATCTATATTCTTTGAAAAAAGAAAAAAATATTTCTTATTCAGATATATTCACCTCTTTCAATCCGGCAATCATCAAATCGTTTGCACCGTTAGCGAAAGAAATATTAAACTGCAAAATGAAGTCTCCTGCCGCAGAGCTGTTTTTTGAGGCAAAGGCAAAAGAATGGCTTAGCTTGACTATAAACGCTTTTTTCAACAATAAAGATGTTCGTATTTCAAAAGACGATGACAAAGCATTAAAAGATGTGGCAAATTACTTAGACGATCATTACGCGCTCGACGTTTCTCAGCAGACCCTTGAAAAAATCGCCTCAATGAGCGGAACAAAATTAAAAAAATTATTCAAGCAAAAATATCAGCTTAGTATTACGGAATATTCTCAAAGAAGGCGTGTGAACATGGCGGAAACGCTGCTGCTTAACACTTCCCTTAGCATTAAAGAAATTTCCGAATCTGTAGGTTATTCATCCCACAGTAAATTCAGCTCTTGTTTCAAAAAGTTTAAAGGGATATATCCCCGCGACGTCAGAAAGCTTTCCGAAAAAAGCACACACACTTTAGGATGCGGAAGAATCACTCTATAAACAAAATCACCGGAAGTGCCAACAGGCACATCCGGTGATTCTGTTTATAGAACTTACTTCTGCATGTCACTAATTATTTTTTTCAGCATGTAAATTTCTTTTCTTCTTTTTTCCGTACAAAAAATATCGTTCCCGCGCTTAATACCGCAATCACTGCAAATAAAATCGGAGTTGAACTATCGCCTGTTTTAACAGCGCCTGCATTCTTTTCTTTGTCTTCTTTTCCGACTTCTTTTAATTTCAATTCGTCGATTGCTTTTGCAAGTGCCTGTTCTGCATCTTCTACTTCCGCTTTCGTTGCGTCCTCGTCTGCAAATACCTCTTTTGCTTTCGCTAATGCCGACATGAAGTTTTCTGCGCTTTCTTCTGTGTAAAGCTTCACATCGATCTGTTCTGCACTTTGGATCAATTCTTCCAGTTTTTCTTTGCTCGGTATCAACCTCAATCCAAAGACTGCATTGCGAAGATTTGCACACGCCTGATCCACTTCCTCTTTTGTCGCGTCCTGTTTTTCTAAAATATTTTCAGCCGCCTCAAATGCTCCCATAAAAATCTGACCGCTTTGGGCTGTATACTCATTCAGTTTTTCTACATATTTCCGCGAATCGTCTACAAGTTTCCGAAGCTGTGATTTATCCACAGGTATCACTTTCAATCCATCCATTGCCTCTTGTAATTTTTTATGAGCCGCGTCAAGTTCATCCTGCAGCGCATTTTCATTGGCAAGCACAGCTTCCGCTTCTTCAAGCGCTTCTTTAAACGCATTCGCACTCTGCTCTGTATAAATATCTGTATTGATTTCTTTTGCAATATCTACCAGCTCTCTGAGCAATTTTGCATCTCCTGTAAAAGACAAATATTCAAGCATTTTTTTAAGATCAGCTTCTGCCTTGTCAACTTCTCCCTGTGTTGCGGCTTCATTTGCAAAAACAGTTTCAGCCGCTTCAAGCGCCTCGTCTAATTTCTGTTTTACGATCGGCACAACATATTGGTATTCAGGCTTTGTTTTTACATCTTTCGTATACGCAATCGCAGCTCCCAGAGACTTCTTATCCGCTTCGGCAACCGGAGGTTTCTCTGTTTTTGTTCCTGTAAGGCGGATTTCCGCTGCCGAAGCATAATCATTATCCGCCTCCACACTGATTGCATCCAAAGATGTCAAACGCACATATTTTGCACATACCGGCTCAAATGAAGCCAGTTTCCATGCAGCGTTCGCGTCCCATGTTCCTGTTGCCGCCTGTTCAAAGTGAACGCCGTCATTACTTACTTCCACTTTGTATTCCGTAATAATACCGTTTGTTCCTCCCGAAGGCCGCGGCTGATAACGGATTCCGTCGATCAAATAAAAGTCTTTCAGTTCAAACTGAATCCAATGTTTTTCGCGTCCGTGACCGGCGCTCCATTTTGTATGCCACAATGTATCCGCTTTTCCGTCCAGAACATTCGACGCCTCCTGACCCGATTGAGCCGAACCTGCCGCAGCGCTCATCTGATCTGTCGCAATATCTCTTGCCGCATCCGAAGGATCTACTCCGATGTATCCCATTTTAACATCCATATCTCCCGAACTTACGCACAAATCATTTGCATTTTTTACTGTGCCTGTTTCATCGCAGATAATTTTTGGTCCTTTAAACTGAATAGTTCCTTCATCGCCTTTTTGTACAGTGTATTCAAATACTAACTCCTTGTCGTCATTCCCACCGGATACATAGTTTGCATAACGGCCTTTACCATTTAACATAAATCTGAATTTCGGTGTTCCTTGCACAGTGACATTCTGATCTGTTTTCACTGTGATCACATATTTATCTCCCGGGAGCGTATAAGCGTGATCGTCTGTTTTTTCCACTTTGTATGTAACAGATGTAATCGTCGGACTCAATAAATTCACTTCATCTTTAATATACTCTAAATTAAACGCAGTAAATTTGATCGTATTCTGATGTTCATAGAGAAGTCCCATATTTCCGTCTTTCATTTTTGTCAGACAAGAATATGCGTAATTATTAGGACAGAACATTTTTTCTTCTACCCAGTCTACAGAAAAACTATCCTTTGTTTCTGTCACTTCTCCGATTCGCAATGTTCCGTTATTTCTTCCTGTCCCTCCCGGATTCGACATGATCACTCTGTCTTTGCCGCCTGTTCCGTTTTTATCATAATATAAAACAGATAACTGACAGTATACTTCCGGCGCCGTTGTATCGATCGGATCACTCCATGTCGCTCCTCCGTCTGTACTTCTTGAAACAACAACTTTTCCGTTTCCGCGTGTATTTCTCATAAACTGAAGCAAATTTCCGCTGCTTAGTTCAATGATCTGACTTTCTGTCAGTTCACTGATGCCGACCGGATTTTGCGAAGAAGTCTCCTGTCCGTCTTTGTTGATTCTTCCGTCATTCGGAGATTCTCCTCTATGCCATGTTTTTCCGCCGTCATCACTGTAAACACAAGCCGAAGACTGGAATCCTATACCGCTTCCGGCAATCGTATAATAAATCGGGAATATAAGTCTTCCCGGATGCTTTTCATCATACTGAAGCTGAACTCCGAATCCAGGACCGACACCGCAAAATCTCATCCAGTCTTCTTTTACCTGCGGCGTAATGTCTACCGGTTCGCTCCACGTCATACCGTCGTCATCGCTATAACTTAGCCACAAATAGCATGTCTGCTTAGGATGAAGCGGAGCGGAATCGTTGTTCTTAGAAGCGCTTCTCAAATAAATATTTCCCACATATTTACCGGATTGATACAGATCGCCTTTTTCGTGGTATCCTTGTTTATCATTTCCTTCAAACTGTTTTACCACATAATCGGTTTTGCGATTCTCCTTATCAAATACTTCTCCGTTCTCTCGAAGCGTATATTGATTATTGTCTTTATCATAAAGCGCCAGATAATCTTTTCCATCTACTTTCACATAGCCTGTTCCCGTTTCTTTGATCGAATATGTACCCTGGCTTCCATTCGTCGATTCCGGCATCATATCTACAAGCATCCAGACACGCCCCGGATTCTTTCCGTTTTCGCCCTCTGCGATCAATGCCGGGTCAATCGTATACGCAGATTGTGTGCCGTTAAAATAGGATTGTGATTTCAGATCGATTACATCGATCGGCTCTTCCCATGTCAGTCCGTTATCTGTACTTCTTCTGACAACTGTATCAATATTTCCCCAGTCGGACCAATGTGTATTTCTTTGATCGGCTGCTGCGATCAGAGTTCCTTTGCTCGTTGTAACCATTGCGGGAATACGGTAATTATAAGAATCATAATCGCCCATATCATAAATACCGTACTCGCCTGTCTTATAGACGTTCTCTCCGTATTCCGGTTCATCCTGCGGCAAAGTACGTCTATGAAGCTCCATAACCTGTTCCGCATTTAACGTTTCATCAAACACATTGACGCTGTCGATCGTTCCGTAGAACGGCCATTTCGCGCCCGGCGTCTTATTCGTTCTGCTGATTCCGCCAAGCGTAACCATATCCGGAGTCCAATCTCCCTTCAGCAAATACGTTGTCTCGAATTTTCCGATGGATGCTCCGTCTAAGTAAAACTCTGCATGTGTGCCGTCAAAGGCATATGTCACCGTATGCCACTGGGCATTATTGACAGATTTTCCGTCTTTGAGCGTAATATATTTATCCCCTTTTCCCTGCACTTCATATCCGATCCGATTGTCCTTCGGCTTAATATAGAGCGCTCCGTACTCTTTATCCGCATTGCTGTTCGACAGCGATAATAATCCGTAAATCGTTTTGCCTACAGCCGCCTCGTTCAAGCGATATGCAAAAGAAAACGTTCCTTTTTTCAATCCGGAAATTGTCTCTTTTTGCTCCGGAAGCTGAACCATCTTTCCTTCTGTTCCGTCAAAAGTTTTTCTCTGATAAGTAAAAATCGGTGTTCCTACAGAAACTGCACCGTGATCTGCCAGGATCTGATCTTCGGAAGCCGCTTCATTATACAGTTTTACCTGCTTGATACTTCCGGTAAAAGGATAACTGTTTCCCGAAATCCGTTTTGCGCCTCCAAACGTCACAGAAGTCGGTTCCCACTCCATTTTATCAACAAAATTAGTCTCGTCAACTTCCCACTTCTGTACAAGTTGTTGATCCAAATATACTTTATAATAGTTGTCCTTTTCTACCGCAAGCGTGATCGTATGCCATTGATCATCCGCAAGATTCACATTATCTACCGTAAAATTTCTGTGATCATTTACAGTTGCGTTTTTACGGAATTCAAAGCCGATTTTATTTCCGCCGCTGATATACAAAGACATGTAATGATTCGCATGCTTGTCTCCGTTGATCGCGGCCAGCGCCTGCAAATTAGTACTGCCTGTCTTAAAACTCAGCGTGATTGTACCACTTCCCAAATCGTTTACAAAAGACACGTCTTCTTGTGGTATTTCAAAACGTTGATCAATGCCTTGAATCTGCTGTTCTTCACTCAAATACTCCTTGCACAAAATTTTTGCCGTTTCTGCATCTGCCGCTGTCTCAATTCCTTCCGCACCTTCATTTTGAGCAAAAACAGGCATGGCGCCTTGGGTCACCATAGCGAGTGCCAAAAGGACCGCCATTATTTTTTTCTTCATGCTCATCTCTCCTTCTTTCAATGAAATATATTACAAATTATAGCATGTTTTCGTTTTCTTTTTTGTGCAAAAATGTTGCTTTTATTTTTACTTTTTGTATAATACGGAACATTTGATGTTATTTTGCATAATCAAGTTGATATATATATCGTTTCAAAAGACATAACTCCCAATATCAAAAATCACCGGAAGCGCCAAAAAGCATCTTCCGGTGATTCTATTCACATGACCTACTTCTGAACGATATTGATTATTTTTTTCGGTACATAAATTTCTTTGACGATCGTACCTGTCAGTTTATCGGCTACCGCTTCTTTTCCGGCGGCGATTGCCTCATCTTTTGATGCATCGGCAGAAATACTGATAACAGCTCTTGTCTTTCCGTTAATCTGTACCGGCACTTCAATCTCGTCATCTTTCATTGCACTTTCGTCATATGACGGCCATCCTGCTTTAAAAATTGTTTCTCCATGGCCAAGCTGCTCCCACATTTCTTCGGCAAAATGCGGTGCAAACGGAGAAAGAAGAACCGCGATTGTTTCTAATGTTTCTTTATCAATTCCGCCTTCCTTTTTCGCCATTTCAATAAACTTGTTGTTATACTCCATAAATCCCGAAATTACAGTATTCAAACTGAAACTTTCCAGACGATTTGTAATATCATAAACCATTTTATGGCGAAGTTTTATCATCTCTTTTGTCGGCTGAACGTCTGCTTCTTTACTGTCCATAAGCAGATTCCAAAGACGTTTCAGGAAACGGTTTACTCCGTCGATTCCTCTGTCGTCCCATTCCGCATCCAATTCCGGCGGTCCTACAAAAAGCTCGTACATTCTTAACGAGTCGCATCCATAATCATTCACAAGAGCATCCGGCGAAACGACATTTCCTTTTGATTTACTCATCTTAATTCCGTTCTTTCCGGTGATCATTCCCTGATTGAACAATTTGTGGAACGGTTCGTCAAAATCTACTACTCCGATATCATACAAAAATTTTGTATAAAACCGAGAATACAGAAGGTGAAGCACGGCATGTTCTACGCCTCCGATATACATATCTACCGGCAGCATCTCGTCTGCTTTTTCTCTGGACACTAATTCTTTATCGTTTTTACTGTCTACATAACGCAAGAAATACCATGAAGATCCTGCCCATTGAGGCATCGTATTTGTCTCACGCTTTGCAGGTTTTCCACATACCGGACATGTACAATTTACCCATTCTTCAATTCCTGCAAGCGGTGATTCTCCTGTTCCTGTCGGCTCATAGGAATCTACGTCCGGAAGCGTAAGCGGAAGTTCCTCTTCCGGTACCGGAACATTACCGCAGTCAGGACAGTGAATGATCGGAATCGGTTCTCCCCAGTAACGCTGACGTGAAAATACCCAGTCACGCAGTTTAAAGTTGACTGTTGCTTTTCCGAATCCGCGCTCTTCTATAATGTGCGGAGCTTCTTTTTTAAGCACTGACGATTCCATTCCATTCCACTCGCCCGAGTTGATCATTGTTCCCGAAGCTTCTGTATAAGCTTCTGTCATATTTTCGATTTCTTTTCCGTCTTTTGCAATTACCTGAATAATAGGAATATTGAATTTTTTTGCAAACTCAAAGTCACGATCATCATGAGCAGGAACACACATAATCGCTCCTGTACCGTAATCAGCCAATACATAATCAGACAGCCAGATCGGTGTCTTCGCTCCGCTAAGCGGATTGATTGCATAGCTTCCCGTAAATACGCCTGTCTTCTCTTTGTCCTGAAGACGATCTACGTTTGATTTCATTGACGCATCGTAAATATATTTTTCCACTGCTTCTCTTGTCTCATCTGTCGCAAGAGATGCCGCCATCTCATGTTCAGGAGCAAGCACCATAAATGTCGCGCCGTAAAGCGTATCAGGTCTTGTCGTATAAACAGTGATCTTCTCATCTCTTCCGTCAACAGGGAACTCCACTTCTGCTCCGTAGGATTTTCCGATCCAGTCAGCCTGCATCTTCTTTACTTTTTCCGGCCAGTCCAGCTTATCGAGATCATTTAACAGCCGATCTGCATATGCTGTGATCTTCAACATCCACTGACGAAGATTTTTCTTCGTGACTTCCGCTCCGCAGCGCTCGCATTTGCCATTTACAACTTCTTCATTTGCCAAACCGGTCTTACAGGACGGACACCAGTTGATCGGAAATTCTTTTTCATATGCAAGTCCTTCTTTAAACATCTTCACGAAAATCCACTGCGTCCATTTATAAAAGTTCGGATCTGTCGTGTTGACTTCCATGTCCCAATCATAAAGCGCTGCGATCTCATTGATCTGACGTTTAATATTCGCCACATTTTCCGCCGTTGATTTCGCCGGATGTACTCCCATCTTGATCGCATAGTTTTCAGCAGGCAGACCGAATGCATCCCATCCCATCGGATGTACAATATAATATCCCTGCTGAAGTTTATAACGGCTCCATACGTCAGAAATTACATACCCTCTCCAATGTCCGACATGAAGACCGTTTCCTGACGGATACGGAAACATGTCAAGACAGTAATACTTCTGTTTTTTATTTCCGTTATCATCCACTCTTGGATTTACCGAATTTTCCGCCCATTTTTCACGCCACTTTTTTTCAATCGCTTTGTGATTATACATTATCTTTGTACCCATATGTTTCTCTCCTTCATTCATCGTTATATTACGCATAAAAGAAAGCCTTCCGTTCCTGAAAACTCAAGAGACGAAAAGGCTTATTTCCGTGGTACCACTCTTGTTCATCCGACCGGACCGGGAAAACTTTTTTGTTCCTGTATCCTCATCCGACCAAATGCACTCATTCATTCTATAACGGGAATTCCCGCTTTCGTCTACTTGAAGTTCAACGAAAGAACTCCGAGGTGAGTTCACAGTTTACGTTTCTGCCTCGCACCGACCGGCAGTTCTCTGAATACGATACACTCCTACTATTCCTCTTCCATGTTTTTGCAATATCCTTATTCATTATAAATATGTCATTAAAATAAGTCAAGGTATTTTCACCGGAACTATGCCGATTCCGCTATCACTTTCGATTTTTCAAAGTTACGTCAACTCTGCGATTCTGGATACGCCGACATAAATTTCGGATATTTTATACCATGTACTGTAGTCGACTTTCCCCGTTTGCGGCAGTTGAAACACTTCCTGAAATTTTCTGACCGATTCCGCCGTTTTTGAACCGTAAATACCGTCTGCCGTAATTTTAGGTATCGCAGGATACGCTCCCGCAATTACATTCAACTGCTCCTGTATCTGCCTCACCTTTTCTCCGCTTGACCCGATCTCCAATACATATCCCGGCCACGAAGATGGAATACCTGATATTTCCGGCGCAATATTAATATACATGTCATCTCCGTAAAAATAACGAAGAATCTCGATCGGTGTCAAACCTTTATCTCCAAGTTCCTTCGACCCCCATTGTGTCATCCAATTCGGACAGCTCACCATTTTCCCGTCACAATACTGTGTCAATATCGGCTGCCGCACGTTCGGTCTTGAAAGATAATTTGCAAACAATTCATCTACGATCACGGAAATGCTTTCATATACATTTCTTTCCGGTATCCACTTATGATCGAATGCTGTAGATGAAGTGATCGTAAAATCATACCCTTTGTTTCTATACCATTCGGTATAAACGCGATTGAGCGTAAAAGACATAATCGCAAGAACGTTTGCCCGAATCGTATTTGCGGGCCAGGTGGCATAAATTTCGCTGGACGCCACATTTTTGATATAATCTTTATACTTCACATAATAGTTTTTTGCAGTCGAATCTCTCGGAGAACCGTCATGAACAACAATGTATTCAGGAACAACAACACGGCTTAAAACGATCTCTCCGCTTTCATTTACAGGCTTGATCTCATCTTCCGCTATTTTAGGAGGATATTCTGCATATAAAGTATGAGCAGGGATGACGAAAATTTCTTCCTCTTCCCTGCCCGTATCTGTCGGTCTCATCCTGATATTTTGAATTGCTTTTGTATTTGCCAGAATTTCTGTTCCCGCAATGCTCACAGGCTCAAACCCCGGAGCGCTTACATTCAATGTATATTCCGAATAAGGCTGCCGTTCGTTTTCAGGGTCCAGACTCCACTCTTCCGGCGGCGCATCCAGCTCAATCATATCCGTCTGCCCCGAGGAATCAGTCACCAACTGTTCTAATGTATTTTCCGGAACACCGGTATACGAAATCGAAATGCGAGCTTCCGAAATCGGATATGAATTCACCGATGAAGTTACATTCACCTGTAATGATCCTTTATCTGCCGCCTCCTGCTGCATTTTCACATTCTGCATCCCGACTCCTTGCATTGCAGCTTTATACCTCTTATTGTTTTCTGTTTCCCGCATACGTTCTCCTTCATCAGATTTATTCTCTCTAAATATATATGCGGAAGCTTTCGTTTAGAACAACTTTCGTATTCGGAGTCTCTGCAAGAGCATATGATAATCAAAACAACTTCATGATATCGTTATACATCACAACGGCCATCAGTACCATAAGCAATGCGAATCCCGCAAAATGTACCATTCCTTCTTTTTCCGGCGGAACACGTTTTTTACGGATCGCTTCTATTATAAGAAAAACAAGTCGTCCTCCGTCCAATGCAGGGAGCGGAAGCAGATTTAAAATTCCGAGATTTGTTGTCAGCAGAACACCGAAGTTCATCATACTGAGCATCACAACGCCGAACCCTGCCGGAGCTGCTTCCTGATACATGTCGTCTACGGCATTTACAATTCCTACCGGACCTGAAAGATCTTTAAGTCCTGCCTGACCTGTCACAAGCATGCGCAAACTGTCTACTGTATAATTCATCCAGTACTTTACTTTGTAAATACTGTATTCAACAGATTTGAAAATCCCCGGTTTTACTATATCTCCGCTTGTCACCCCAAGCAGCGGTGCGGCATCGCCTTCCAACTGTCGAGGCTCCAGTTTTGCCGTATATTTCTTGCCGTCACGTTCATACTCTACTTTGAAAGGCGCTTCATCGGCATGTGTCATTGTATACAGACTGACATCATCCCATATATGCACGTTCCGCCCGTTGATCTCTGTGATAACGTCTCCGGCTTGAAGTCCCTCTTCCTGCGCGGAATAGCCGTCCAGCACTCCTGTTATTTCCGGACTTCTGTAACCGGTTATCATAATCAATATAAAACAGAAAACACACGCAAGAATGAGATTGAAGATCGGTCCCGCCGCAACAACTGACATTCTCGCCCACACGGATTTACTGTTGAAACTTCCTTCCGACAGATCGTCGGCATCATCTTCGCCCATCATACACGCGCCGCCGAAAGGAAGCAGTTTCAGAGAAAATTTTGTCTCTCCGATCTGTTTTCCTAATAACGTAGGTCCAAGTCCTAAAGAAAATTCATCTACCCGAATTCCGTTTTTCTTTGCAAGAAGAAAATGTCCCAATTCATGAAAGATGATAATAAAACTAAATAATAAAACTGCAATAATGATTCCCATTCGCTACCACCTGTTTTTTATAAATTCATATGTTTCCCGCTCAGTCTTTAGTATCTCTTCCACTGTCGGATCTGCAATATTTTTATGATTTTCCATACACGCCGAAATAATCTCCGGAATCTCAAGATATGCGATCTGTCTTCCGAGAAACATTGCAACAGCACGCTCGTTTGCCGCATTAAACACAGTCGGAAGAGAACCGCCTTTTCTCCCGGCTTCATACGCAAGCTTCAGTCCGTAAAACGTCTCCATATCCGGCTTCTCAAAAGTAATCTGCGAAAGTGTGGAAAAATCAAGACGATCTCCCGGAAGATACCTTCTCTCCGGATAATAAAGCGCATATTGGATCGGCAGTCCGGTGTTCCAAGTTGAGCGATCACCGCACCGTCCTCATATTCTACCATAGAATGAATAATGCTTTGAGGCTGTACGACAACTTGGATCTGATCGACCGAAACGTCAAAAAGCCATTTGGCTTCTATCACTTCAAGACCTTTATTCACCATTGTAGAAGAATCGATCGTAATCTTCTGTCCCATCTCCCAGTTTGGATGTTTCAAAGCATCTTCAACTTGTATACCGGTAAGTTCTTCTCTTTTTTTCCCGCGGAACGGTCCGCCCGAAGCAGTCAATAATATTTTATGGAGAGCTTTGCGCTGTCCCCCCTGAAGCGACTGAAAAATCGCGCTGTGTTCACTGTCTACAGGAAGGATCGACACTTTATATTGTTCCGCCAGCGGCATGATAATATGCCCTGCCGTCACAAGTGTTTCTTTATTTGCCAGCGCAATATCCTTTCCGGCTTTGATCGCCTCGATCGTCGGCAGGATTCCGATCATACCTACAATCGCAGTTACAACAATCTGTGAATCTTTCCAAGATGCAGCGGCAAGCAATCCGTCCATCCCGGATAAGATCTCCACATCCAGATCCGCAGTCTTTATTTTCAGCTCTGCGGCTTTTTCCTCATTCCACACTGCGGCAATCGACGGTTTGAATTCCCGGATCTGTTTTTCCAGAAGTTCAATGTTATTTCCCGCAGCAAGCGCCGTGATTTTTATATCTTTGTTTGTTCTTACAATTTCAAGCGTCTGGGTTCCGATCGAGCCGGTAGACCCTAAGACAGCGATTCTTTTCATATCTTTGTACCTCACTTCTGCATCTGTCCTGTAACATATCGCCCGTAAACTTATCTTCCGGCTTCATAATGCCCTTATGTCTTACAATAAAACCGCAAGATAATATATGATCGGAGCAGTAAAAATGACACTGTCAAAACGATCCAGAATTCCTCCATGACCCGGAATCAGTTTCCCGTAATCTTTAATATTATGATAACGTTTGATCGCCGATGCCGCCAGATCGCCGATCTGGGAAATTGCGCCGCCGACTGCACCGATCACTGCATAAGAAACGATACTCGCCCCTGCATTTCCCCAGTGGTTCACAGCTAATACATAAAGCACACCAATCAGGGCTGCGCCTGCAATTCCTCCTATCCCGCCTTCTACGGATTTTTTCGGACTCAGAACCGGAGCCATCTTATGCTTTCCGATGAGCATGCCTACACAGTATGCACATGTATCGCATCCCCACGAACAGATAAACACAAGCCATACGGTAAACACTCCTCCCGGAAGCATTCTTGTAAGGTAAATGTAAGACAGCATTACCGCTACATAAAATACTCCGAAAAATGCCGCCATGATCTGCTGTGTATTATATTTCGGATAAGAAAATACAAGCACTGCCATCTGGCAGATCAAATACGCCATAAAAAGCAGCATAAACCATGTATGTTTTTCTCCCGGGAGATATTCTTCCATATAAATAAGCGCATAATACCCGAAAGCAAAAATATAACCGACAATTCCCGGCGCTTTTTTCTCAATGCCAAACACTTTATAAAGTTCTGACATTCCGATCAGGCTGATCGCGAAAAGAACCGTAAATAAAACTTGCCCTCCGGCAATCACTGTCGTCAATGCAATGATCATCAGCATAATGCCGCTCAACAACCGTGTTTTAAACATAGATTACGCCTCCTCAACTTTGCCGAATCTTCTGTGTCTGTGGTTATATTCTTCGATTGCTTTTACAAGTTCTTCTTTTGTAAAATCCGGCCAGGGCACATCCGTAAAATAAAATTCCGAATATGCAAGCTGCCAAAGAAGATAATTCGACAATCTCTGCTCCCCACTCGTTCGGATCATCATATCTGGATCCGGAATCCCATGAGTATCTAAATATGTCTCAAACACCGATTCATCAATCTCTTCTGCTTTTATCTTTCCTTCTGCACAGTCTTTCGCCATTTTTTGCGCTGCCCGTGTCAGCTCATCTCTGCTTCCGTAATTCAAGGCAATCGTAAAATTCAGACCGCCGTTGTCTGTGGTAGCAGCTTCTAGCTCGCGAATCCTGCTTTTGATATCGTCATCCAACGGCTCAATATCTCCGATCACACGGATCTTCATATCATTCTTGGCCGCTGTTTTCAAGCATGTTTTCATATAATTACGAAGCAGTTTCATAAGAGCCGCAACTTCATTTTCCGGGCGGCTCCAATTTTCTGTTGAAAATGCATAAACCGTCAGATATTTAATTCCCATACGCCATGCCTCTTCACAGATTTTCTCCACATTTTTGCTTCCCTGTGCGTGTCCGTAGTTTCGCGGCATCCCCTTTGCTTTCGCCCATCTGCCATTTCCGTCTAAAATAATTGCTATATGCTGCGGTACGTTCATCTTTTCTTCCTCTCTATACGAAAGGGGGCTTACAATCAAAGCCCCCAGTTTTTGTAACGGCGTTAAGAATCCGATTACACAGTCATAATCTCTTTTGTCTTTACCTCGACCATCTTATCAATCTTTTCGATATATTTATCCGTAATCTTCTGAAGATCGTCTTCCAGATCTTTGATCTCATCTTCCGAAACTTCCGTTCCTTTTAACTTCTTAAACGCTACATTTCCGTCACGACGGATATTTCTGACAGCCACTTTCGCAGCCTCTCCTTTTTTCTTCACATCTTTTGCCAGTTCTTTTCTCCGATCCTCCGTAAGTTCAGGGAATACGAGGCGAACCGTCGAACCGTCATTAGTCGGATTGATGCCGAGATCTGACATAAGGATCGCTTTCTCAATCTCTTTGAGCATGCTCTTTTCCCACGGCTGGATCTGAATCATCCTTGCTTCCGGGACAGATACGTTTGCCACCTGTTGGATCGGTGTCGGCGATCCGTAATAATCAACTGTCAATTTATCAAGAACATGTGGATTTGCGCGACCGGCTCTGATCGTAGCTAATTCTCCGTCAAGATTATTGATCGTTTTTGTCATCTTTGAATCATATGTCGTCAATCTTTCATTCATATTTATATCCTCCTGCAAATTTTTTATAACGCTTATACAGTCACTTTCGTTCCCGTAAAGTTTCCGCTCATCGTTTCCACAATACTGTTTTCCTCGTTCAAACCGAATACAAGCATCGGCATCTTATTTTCAAGGCAGAGAATCGATGCTGTAAGATCCACCGCGGCAAGTTTCTGATCGATCACTTCCTGTATGGATATCTCGTCATATTTGACCGCTTCCGGATTCACTTTCGGATCGCTGTCATAAATACCGTCTATCGCCTTTGCAAGCAGCATCGCGTCCGCTTCAATCTCGATCGCTCTTAATACCGCCCCTGTATCTGTTGAAAAATACGGATGTCCCGTTCCTCCTGCGAAAAAGATCACTTTTCCTTCTTCCAGCGCCGCTACTGCCGCATCTTTTGAGAATAATGACGTAAACGAACCGCATACAAACGGCGTAAACACTTCTGTTTTCATCCCGACATAACGGAAAATATCAGATACATAAATACAGTTCATCACCGTTGCCAGCATTCCGATCTGATCTGCTTTTGTCCGGTCGATCGTCTCGCTCGTCCTTCCCCTCCAGAAGTTGCCTCCTCCGGTCACGATCGCCACCTGAATGCCATCCTCAGTCAGTTTCTTTACCTGCTCTGCAACTTTAATACAGGTTGCCTCGTCAAAACCTGTTTTTTTATCTCCCGCGAGCGCTTCTCCGCTCAGCTTTAACAGTACTCTTTTCATATCGTACTCTCCTTTGTTTTCTTCACATTAACTATTTAAAATCAATGCTGACCTAAAATGAAGTATA
>OLPW01002427.1_pt1 | contig 16581 bp, 13 predicted proteins | sample 1672161 | NCBI WGS metagenome assembly OLPW01 (sample SAMEA3136654, study PRJEB25190) | human gut metagenome
GAGGCTGATCTCTCCTACTACCATGACCTGCTCCAATAGCTTCGGTTCCAGAATATCAGCTGCTGCCAGAACTGCTGCTGCTACCGGAAGGTCAAATCCGGCCCCTTCTTTCTTCATATCCGCAGGTGCAAAATTTACAGTTACTCTCTTAGGCGGCAGACTGAGCCTGTTGTTTTTAAACGCAGTACGTACACGTTCCTGTGCTTCCCGTACCTGAGCAGAGGGAAATCCTACCATAGTAAAGGAAGGCAGACCATCACTGACATCTGCCTCAACCTGGATTTCCCTTACCTCCATGCCAAAAATCGCCGCTGATAAAACACTTGCAAACAAACGATTCCTTTCTGCGAAAAATTTCGTCCCCGACTGACAAAATCCTCGTCTTTTTTTAATGTCAAACAGATAAAAACATCCGCAGTTGCTACATAGATTTACACCGAATAACGGCTTCGCAGTTTATCGGTTAAATTATTAAAACAGGGAAAATTCAGATAGACATTTTCTGAATCTAAGAAGATAATAAATTTAGTATAGTCCATTTTGCTCTCTTTTGCAAGAGTGCAATTCGTTCTGTTTTATACTTTCTATAGAAAGAGGTGAGCACAATGAAATTTCAGCGTATTCAGGATTTACGTACAGACGCGGATCTGTCCCAGAGAGAATTAAGTGAGATTCTTCATATCAGTCAGCGTTCTTATTCCCATTACGAAACGGGATCTCGTAGTATTCCAATTGAAATGCTTATCCGGCTGGCGAATTATTATGACACCAGCATTGACTATCTTGTTGGTCGCACAGACCGCAAAAAAATGGTCAAATAAAGAAATCCCCGGAATTCGGAACAATTTCGGGAATTCCTGTATCAGGATTCCCACACTTCCGCAGATCCGGGGATTCTTTATTTTGTGTTATTTATTATTCTGCATAATATGTTTCTTCATCCCCGTAGGGGATCCCATATACATCATCGCTGCTCTCATCATAGGAAGAATCTCCCTCATTGGAATTTTCCTGCTCTGCTGCCGGTATACTTTCCATCGGTTCTTCCCTTGTCATAATAGACTCTGTTTTCGGATAAGTCTTAGAACCATCCGCTCTTTTATAAGTCTTAACTTTCACATAAAGCTCGCCACTTTTGTCAAAAACAAATTCGCCTTTGGCTTTGTTTTCCTCAGAATCCTTAAACCGGAATTGTGTAGCATTTCCCGCAACTTCCGCTGTCACATCCGCCTCCGCTGTGAGGGCATGATTTCTTCCATTAACCCGCTTATATGTAAAGGATACGGAATCGAGACTGATCTCATAAATATTGATGGTCGTCAGCCCGTCTGTACTGTACCATATTCCCTGATAATTCTCCGGATCAAATGCCGGAAGAATAGTAGGCACCGGTGTCACGGAAGGAGTTGGAGTAGCCGTTGGTATCGGCGTCGCAGTTGCCGCCGGAGTGGCCGTTACTTCCGGAATATTATCCAGTGCTGCAATAGCTGCCTGTTTTCTCTGCTCTTTTGCAACTTTATTCCTGTGTGAAACCAGCATCATACCGCCAAGTCCTGCCAGAATAAACAGAACGATCAACAGGATAAGAGCTGTTTTCAGCCGCTGCTTTTTTCTTTTGTTTTTACTCATCTGCATCACCTCTGTTTAATATAGCATACTTGAAAACTTTACTGTATTTCTCTCTTTTATTTCTTCTCTTTGATAATACCTTTTCGATATACTTCCAGCAACTGAGTAAGTTCGCTGATCCTTTCTTTCAAAGCAGCACCTGTATCAGTATCTCCAACAAGAGTACGCTTGTTATTATAATGAACTGCAACCCGGTTGGATACGATATCCTGCTCTTTAGCCACCGCTTCTTCTGCTGAAGTAAACGGCTCATGGGCAGATAGGATCAGTCCATACGAATTATACACCAGTGTATAACCTGCAATTCCCGTAACCTTCTGGTAAGGCCTTGAAAAACCACCATCAATTACAAGAACTTTTCCATTGCACTTTACAGGGCTTTCTCCCTCACTCTGATGAACCGGCACATGGCCGTTGATGATATGTCCGTTTTCCGGGTTCAGACCAAATTCACGGAGAAGGTTATCAACCACTTCTTCATTTTCCAGGAGGTGGTAATACGCATTTTTTGTCTCTTTATGTGTAGCTTTATCTGCAATAAAATACCGCTCAAACGTAGTCATCTTATCTTTGCCGAATAATGGAGAATTCGGTGCAGCCCAGATATACCACATAATATCCCGGCCTTTTCGCTGTTCATCCCCATTCACTGAGAAAAAAGCTCTCCGCACATAAGTCTCCAGAACATCGTACAGCTCTTTTCCCTTATAAGTTTTGCCGTAGATCTGAACTTCTTTCAGACTTCCATCCTCATTAAGAGGAATGCTTCCATGGAATAAAAGATTTCCATTATATGTCTTATAAAGACCTCCTTTATCAAGAAGAAGACGTACATGATTCTGCAGTTTCTCACAGTTGCGGAATGCCAGATCCAGACGTTCCATTACATCTTTTTCCTCTGCTGTAAGCTCATACGGCTTCTTCCAGTCAATTGTCGGAAAATATGTATCTGTAAGCGGATATTCTTTTCCGTCAGGGAGTGTGATCGTTCCCTTATTCGGATCAATCCTGTGCAGCAGGCAGCGTTCTTCCATATGGAATTCTTTGTGCCTGCGGATCAGCTGCCCTTCCAGTTTAAACTGGATCACAGCAATCGCCTTGTGCATTTTGCGCCCGAGTTCTTCCTCCAGAATGCTGTAATTATTGGCATCTCCTTTCATCTCAAAAACTTTGCACGAATCATCTTTATATACTTCCATTGCAAACGTAGCCAGAGGCATGAGATTGATCCCATATCCATCCTCCAGGATGTCCATGTTACGGTAACGGATACTGTTTCGTATTACTGTCGCAATGCAGGCTTTCTGTCCTGTGGCTGCGCCCATCCAGACTACATCATGATTTCCCCACTGGATATCCAGGGAATGATATTTCATCAGACGATCCATAATGAAATGCGGACCAGGACCTCGATCATAAATATCACCAAGCACATGAAGGTGATCCACAACAAGACGCTGGATCAGTTCAGCCAGGGCAATGATAAAATTCTCTGCTCTGCCGATCTCAATAATGGTGTTGACGATGGCATCATAATAAGCTTCTTTATCAAGAACTTCTGCTTTTTCTGTGATCAGCTCCTCAATCACATAAGCATAATCTGCCGGAAGGGCTTTTCGCACTTTGGAACGGGTATATTTAGATGCTGTTGTCTTGCACACTTCGATTAGACGATAGAGGGTGATCTTATACCAGTTTTCCATATCCTCCTCGTTTTTTTTCACAACTTCCATTTTTTCTTTCGGATAATAGATCAGAGTTGCCAGCGACCGCTTATCGCTGTTGCTTAATGTATGACCAAATACATCATCGATCTTTTTGCGCACTGCGCCGGAACCGTTGCGGAGAACATGAGAAAAAGCATCATATTCTCCGTGGATGTCCGACATGAAATGTTCCGTACCTTTCGGAAGATTCAGTATGGACTGCAGATTGATGATTTCAGTTGATGCCTTTGCAATAGTAGGATACAACTCTGCAAGCCGCTGCAGATATCTTAATTCTTCTTTCTTCATATTGCCTCCTGGAATTATATTTTATAATGTGCCTTGACCAGATATCATATCAGTCAGATGTTAAGTAAAGTCAAATAATGACATCTGATTGGACTGCGGAATATCACCGAACAGATTCAGATCATCCATCAGGTCAATAACGGTTTTGCTGACTTTTGTACGGTCTCGGAAATCGTCTTTGGAAAGAAATTTTCCCCTGGCAGCTGCATCCACTACAGCATCAGCCGCCTTATCGCCCAGACCGTCTATGGTATCCAGTGCGGGCATCAGCTTATCTCCCATGATCTGGAAACGGTGTGCCTTTGCCTTGTAAAGATCAATTGGTACGAAATCAAAACCTCTGGCATACATCTCCTGCACGATTCTCATATCCTTCAGCGTATCCTGCTCCTTCTTGGATGCCTCGTCACCCTTCTTGCGGATCTCTGCCATGTAATATTCCAGACGTTCTTTTCCCATGCACATCAGTTCATAGGAAAACGATGTTGCACGGATACTGAAAAATGCCGCATAGTAAGCAAGAGGATGGAACACCTTGTACCAGGCAATACGGTAAGCCATCATAACATAGGCAGCTGCATGTGCCTTCGGGAACATATACTTGATCAGCTTGCAGGACCAAATATACCATTCCGGAACATCATGTTCTTTCATGGTCTGGATCCATTCATCACGAAGACCTTTACCTTTACGGACGCTCTCCATAATAGTAAACGCCAGACCACTCTCCACACCTTTTCCGATCAGATAGATCATAATATCATCTCGGGTACAGATCGCTGTGGAAATGGTCGCTGTACCATTCTGAATCAGCACCTGTGCATTACCCAGCCAAACGTCAGTACCATGGGAAAGACCTGCAATACGTACCAGGTCAGAAAAATATTTCGGCTTGGTATCAATAAGCATCTGCATGGCGAAATCTGTACCAAACTCCGGAATTCCAAGACAGCCAAGCTTACAGCCTCCAATATCCTCCGGGCTGATTCCCAGTGCCTGAGTTCCCGCAAACAGAGACATAACATCTCGCTGATCCAGGGGAACAGTCCTTGCGCTGATACCGGTCAGGTCTTCCAGCATACGGATCATAGTCGGATCATCGTGACCCAGTATATCAAGTTTCAGAAGATTTCCATCAATGGAATGATAATCAAAATGTGTGGTAATGATATCGCTGTTCACATCATTGGCTGGATGCTGGACAGGTGTAAACTTCTCGATCTCCTCACCCATTGGAAGTACGATGATACCTCCAGGGTGCTGGCCTGTGGTACGGCGAACTCCAGTACACCCCTGTACGATTCTGTTAATTTCACAGTATCGCTTATGCTGACCGCGTTCCTCATAGTAGTTTTTCACATAACCGAAAGCGGTTTTTTCCGCAAGGGTACCAATGGTTCCTGCCTTAAAAGTCTGACCCTTTCCAAAAATAACCTCTGTGTATCTGTGGGCATTGGCCTGATACTCTCCTGAGAAGTTCAGGTCAATATCCGGCTCCTTGTCACCTTTGAATCCAAGGAACGTCTCGAACGGGATATCAAAACCTTCTTTATTCATCTTAGTGCCGCATTTCGGGCAGACCTTATCCGGCATATCACAGCCTGCCATGCCTGCATATTCTTTTACCTCAGGAGAATCGAAATCACTGTATTTGCAGTCCGGGTTCGGGCAGAGATAATGCGGTGGCAGAGGATTAACCTCTGTAATACCGGACATGGTAGCTGCCAGGGACGAACCAACCGATCCTCGGGAACCAACCAGATATCCGTCCTCATTGGACTTCCACACAAGTTTCTGGGCAATGATATACATCACCGCATAACCATTGGAAATAATGGAGTTCAGCTCCCTATCAAGACGGTCCTCTACAATCTTTGGAAGAGGATCTCCGTACATTTCATGCGCTTTTGTAAAGCAGATATTCTTAAGATCCTGCTCGGAATTCTCAATGACAGGCGGAAATTTATCCGGATGGATGGGCGAGATCTTCTCGATCATATCCGCGATCTTGTTGGTATTGGTGATAACCACTTCTTCCGCCTTCTCACTTCCAAGATAGGAAAATTCCTCCAGCATCTCCTCCGTTGTACGGAGATAAAGAGGTGCCTGGTTATCTGCATCGGAAAAGCCGTTTCCGGCCATGATGATACGTCTGTAAACCTCATCCTGTGGATCCATAAAATGCACATCACAGGTTGCAACCACCGGTTTCTTAAACTGCTCTCCAAGCTTGACGATCTTTTGGTTGATCTCTTTTAAATCTTCCTCTGAATTGATCATATCGTGCTTCTCATCTGCAATCATGAACGCATTGTTCCCAAGCGGCTGAATTTCCAGATAATCATAGAAATTTACCAGCTCCTCAATCACCTGCTTTGGCTTTTTATCCAGAAGCGCGCGATAAAGCTCCCCTGCTTCGCAGGCACTACCCAGAATCAGCCCTTCCCTGTGCTGAATCAACTTGCTTTTAGGGATGCGTGGTCTGCGGAAGTAATAATCAATATGAGAAAGCGAAATCAATTCATACAGATTCCGCAAGCCGACATAATCCTTTGCCAGAATAATCGCATGATATGCCTTCAGCTTTTTATAATTTACCGTCTGGCTGGAGAACACATTGATATCGTCCACCTTATAGATTTCCTTTTCCACGAGCATGTCAATGAATTTCAGAAAGACCTCCGCCGTTGCTTCGGCATCATTGACCGCACGATGGTGTCCCTCCAGAGAAACACCCAACTGCTCACAGACGATATCCAGCTTATGCTTTTTCAGCTCCGGTAGAAGCGAACGGGAAAGCTCCAATGTATCCAGAACGGTATTTTTTACCTCAATGCCGCATTTTCGCTCTGCATTCAGGCGGATAAATCCTGTATCGAAATTGGCATTATGCGCCACAAGCACCGCATCTTGGCAAAATTCCAGAAACTTCGGCAAAATTTCTGTAATGACAGGCGCATCGGCTACCATTTCATTCGTAATGCCTGTCAGCTTGGTAATCTCCGCAGGAATGGGGCGTTCGGGGTTCACGAAGGTGCTGAAACGGTCGATAATCTTGCCGCCTACTACCTTCACTGCACCGATTTCCGTAATGCTTTCGGTTTCCTTGGAAAGTCCTGTTGTCTCAATATCGAATACCACAAAGGTGTCATCCAGAGATTGTCCGCGCGGCATGGTGACAACGCTGCCCAAATCGTCAATCAGATAGGCTTCTACGCCGTAAATCACCTTCAAGTCGGATTTGCCGATTGCGTTCATCGCATCAGGAAATGCCTGCACAACACCATGGTCCGTAATGGCAATTGCCTTATGCCCCCATGCAATCGCGCGTTCAATATATTTTTTCACAGGTGTCACACCATCCATACTGCTCATCTGTGTATGCAGATGCAGTTCCACGCGCTTTTCCTCCGCATCATCCATACGGGGAGCAGGCGCGGCGGCAGCCATGATATTTTTCGCCATAATATCGATTTCCTTGGTATATTTATCAAACTGCACTTCGCCCTGCACGCGCAGATATTTACCCTTTTTGATTTTATCGCTCAGTTCGGCATCAAAAACACTTTTCTTCACGAAAAATTTCACTGTAGTCGAATCGCTCAAATCCGTAATATCAAAGGAAACAATATATTTTTCGCCACGAATTTCTCTCGGCTCGATGTTATAAATACTGCCCTCGATAATGACATTTTCCCCGAGAATTTTCGTATCAATAATCTTCTGGTTTGCGCCGTTGATTTCTTTGCCAAGCAGAATCCCCTTGGAAACGGAGGAGGATACCGCCGCCACCTCTGCATTGGCTTTCTCCTGCACCGCCTCAGCCTGTGTGGTGATAATCTGTCGGCTTAGCTCCTCAAACTTCTTTTTCCTGTTGTTCTCAAGAGCGGCTCTGTCCGCTTCGGTTGCTTTCTGATTCTTAAATTGCACCAGAAGCGTTTCGCCCGTTTCGGTATGAATCATGTTCGCAATGGCATCATCCAGATGCTTCTGCGCCAGATAATATGCCATGTTATGCTTTACCAGAATTTGCAGCTTATGCTCCGTAACTCTCCACTCTGCGTCCGCAATTACACCTGCACAAATCTTGCTTTTTTGGCTCACAAGGGTTTTGATGCTTCCCCAATAGCCTGCTGCCAGTGCTTCGGGAGTTTTATCTGTCAGCTCATAGAAAACGGCAAGTGAAACCGCCTGTATCCCCGGAAGGCTCTCTAAAAGCGCACCCTTTAGCTCCTCCTGCTTTTGCAAGGGAATCATCTTATTTGCGGTAATCTCGATACTGACAGTACGTTCCTTTTTATGTATCGTCAGCTTGCGTACCTCTGTGCCCTGAAAGGCTTCCAGAAGCGGCAGGGACAGCGAAATTTTCTGAAAGACCAGTTCAAATTTCTGTGCAGTCAAGTTGTCTCCCTCCTTTCCGTTTGGATTTATTATTAAATGCGGTCAATTTCCTCCATCAGTGCGGCAACGAGCTTGTCCTCGCTAACCTTGCGGACAATCTCGCCCTTCTTGAAGACAAGACCAACGCCCTTGCCGCCTGCAATGCCGAGGTCTGCCTCTTTCGCTTCTCCGGGGCCGTTTACCACACAGCCCATAACGGCAACCTTAATATTTTTCTGTATGCTTCTGCATTTTTCCTCGACCTCATTCGCAATGGAAATCAAGTCTATCTCTGTTCTGCCGCAGGTCGGGCAGGAAACGAAGGTTACACCGAATTGGCGCAGACCAAGGCTTTTCAGAATTTCTTTCGCCGCGCGGATTTCTTCGATAGGGTCGCCTGTCAGGGAAACACGAATCGTGTCCCCGATACCCATGGCAAGAATCGTCCCGATGCCGACAGCAGATTTAATCGTGCCTGCATAGGGCGTGCCGGCTTCTGTAATGCCGACATGAATGGGATACGGGATTGCTTCGGAAAGCAGGCGATACGCTTCGATGGAGAACGGCACATCCGATGCCTTAATGGAAACCACGATATCATAAAAACCGAATTTCTCCAGAATATGTACATGCTTCATCGCGCTTTCCACCAAGCCCTGCGGTGTTACGCCGTCATATTTTTCCACCAATTCCTTTTCCAGAGAGCCGCTGTTTACACCGATGCGAATGGGAATCTGTTTTTCCTTCGCCATATCTACTACCTGCTTGATGCGTGCTTCGTCCCCGATATTCCCCGGATTGATGCGTACCTTATCAATGCCCAGCTCCATTACGCGCAGCGCCAATCTGTAGTCAAAATGAATGTCCGCAACAAGGGGGATATGAATCCGTTTTTTGATTTCGCCGACTGCGTCTGCTGCCGCCATATCCGGAATTGCTACGCGCACCAGTTCGCAGCCTGCTTTTTCCAAGGCCAAAATCTGTGCCACTGTCGCTTCTACATCTCTTGTGTCTGTGTTGCACATGGACTGGATGATAATGGGATTCGTTCCACCCATTTTCAGACTGCCGATTTTAACTTCTCTTGTCAGTTTTCTTTCCATAGTCTCACCTTTTCAAAATTCAGAAAACGCCCAATTTACATCAGGCGTTTCGTTTCATTTAAATCATGTATTTTTTAATGTCGCTGAAAATCACAAACGCCATCAGCCCCATCAGAAAAACGAAGCCTAAAAATTGCAGCTTGGATTCCGTTTCAATATCCATCGGCTTTCTGCGAACCGCCTCAATCAGCAGGAACAGAATTCGCCCGCCGTCCAGCGCAGGAATTGGAAACAGATTTAGCACACCGAGGTTTGCACTCAGCACCGCACCGATATAAACCACGTTTTGGATTGCCGCCTTAATGCTGTATTGCAGCCCTGCCTGATAGCTTTGTCCAACCATATTGAAAATTGCAATCGGGCCGCCGTATTCATCGGGGTTCGCCGTAAAGGTAAACACGCGCAGAAGTCCCTCTGCCGTCATTTTTACATAATTTATCATAGCGAACAGGCTGTAACGTGCCGTTTCCGCAATGCCCATTTTCGCATAGCCGTCCACGCTTTCGGCAAACAGCCCTGTTTTCACCTCAGGCGAAAAGCCAATCAGATATCTGCCCTGCTTCTCGTCCAGCTTTGGTTGCAGCTTATATTTATGATGCGTCCCTGTGGCATCCACCACGTCCAGCGTCAGGCTTTCCCCGTGGTTGGACTGCAATGTATATTGCAATTCATCATAGATATGAATCGTTTTTCCGTCAATTTTTTGAATCCTGTCGCCAACCTCCAGACCGGACGCAGCCGCCGCAGAATCAGGCAGAACCTCTTTGATGACGGGTGTAGCCGTATAGGTTGTACAGGTCAGCCCGAAAATCATGAGAAACGACAGCAGGAAATTCATGACAGGCCCTGCCGCCATAACTGCCATTCGCGCGCCGACAGATTTGCTGAGGAAGGAGGTCGAGCTGGATGCGCCGTCCTCTGCTTCCCCCTCCATGCGACAAAAGCCGCCTAAGGGCAGAATACGAATACTGTATTCCGTATCCCCCTTGGTGCGGGAAAAAATCTTCGGCCCCATGCCGACCGCAAATTCCTGCACCCAGATGCCATTTTTCTTTGCAATAATAAAGTGTCCGAATTCATGTGCAATAACAAGAACACCCAGAAGTATTATGGTAATCAATAATGAGGAAATGTTCTCCACCTCCAGACAGATTTATCAGAAGCGCACAGACTGTGCATACGCTCTTGCCCATGCGTCCGCCTCCAGTAAATCCTCTAATGTATATTTATATTTGACAGTATATGCGTCCATCGTCCGTTCTATCAGCGAAGGAATCTGCAAAAACGCCAGCTCTCCCTTCAAAAAACGGGCAACTGCAATCTCATTTGCACCATTCAGCACGGCAGGCATTGTTCCGCCTGTTTTCAAGGCACAGTATGCCAGAGAAAGGCAGCGGAAGGTATCCAGATCGGGCTTTTCAAAGGTCAGATGGCTACGCACGGAAAAATCTACCCGAGGAAACGGGCTTTTCGCGCGTTTGGGATACGTCAGCGCATACTGAATGGGAATCCGCATATCAGGCTCACCCATCTGTGCGATGATTGCGCCATCCTCATATTCCACCGCGGAATGGACAATGCTCTGCGGATGCACCAGAACCTCAATCTGATCTACATCTACATCAAACAGCCATTTCGCCTCCATCACTTCCAAGCCCTTATTCATCAGCGTTGCAGAATCAATCGTAATCTTCTTGCCCATGTGCCAGTTCGGGTGCGCCAGTGCATCCGCCGCCGTTACATGCGCCAGCTCCTCGCGCTTTTTGCCGCGGAAGGGGCCGCCGGAGGCGGTCAGCAGAATACGCGAAATGCGGTTGTCTGCATTTCCCTGTAAGGACTGAAAGATAGCAGAGTGTTCGCTGTCCACAGGATAAATCCTTACATGGTGCTGTTTCGCAAAGTCCATTACAAGCTGTCCTGCGGAAACAAGCGTCTCTTTATTCGCAAGCGCGATATTTTTGCCTGCACGAATCGCTGCAAAGGTGGGCTGCAAGCCAACATTGCCGACTACAGAGGTCACAACTGTATCCACATCCTCGTATGTAGCCGCCTCGACCAGACCATCCATCCCGCTCACTATGCGGATTTTTGTATCCGAAAGGGGACTCTGCAATGCCTTTGCATTCTCCGCGTCCATCACCGCAATCAATTCAGGGTGAAATTTACGCGCCTGTTTTTCCAAAAGCGCAATATTTTTATTCCCCGTAATGGCGGCAACACGGATATCACCTAAATTTTCGACAACCTCAAGGGTTTGTGTCCCGATAGAACCTGTCGAACCCAAAATCGAAATTTTTCTCATTTTTTACACCTTCTGTTTTAATGAATCAGAAACAGCATGACATAGTATAACACAGGCGTGGTTAGAATGACGCTGTCAAACCTATCCAGAACGCCGCCATGCCCGGGCAGAAGATTCCCGTAATCCTTAATGCCAACCTGACGCTTGATGGAAGAAGCCGCAAGGTCACCAATCTGGGAGAGGATGGAACCGAAGAATCCCACCAGACCGCAGAGCAGCAGCACATTTACCCCTGCAATGGGGTGGAAACGGTTAATCCAAAGACCATAAAGCAGGCAAAGCACCAATGCCGTAATGATACCACCGATAGAGCCTTCAATGGTTTTTTTCGGGCTTAATGCGGGGCAAAGCTTATTTTTCCCAAGAAAATAGCCGGAGAAATACGCCCCTGTATCACAGCCAAAGGCAGAAATAAACGCCAGCCAAATCAGCAGCTTCCCGTGGTCAAATTCTCGTACGAGATAGACATGAGAAAGCAGGAAGCAGGCATAGAAAAAGCCAAAGAAGGATGCACAGCATTCCACATAGCTTGTTTTTCTGTAGCAAAGCACGCTGTAAATCAGCAGAGCAAGCACAAACAAAGAGGTAAACACGCTGAACAGCGTCTGTGTATACACAAGCTTATCCATGAAAACCACATAAAACAAGCCGAACAGATATGCAATGATATGTGCGCCCTTTACCTCACCTGCAATCGCACGATTGAATTCATACATTCCAATCAGACCAAGAAGCCCAACGCCCACATGCAGCCAAATGCCGCCGCTGATGACGATAAACAACAGCAGGGGAAGTGCCACCACAGCGGAAAGTATTCTCGTTTTCATACAGTGTCACCTCATTTCAATCTGCCGCCAAAACGGCGTTCTCTGTTCTGATAGTAATAAATTGCCCGTTCCAGTTCCTTTTTATCAAAATCGGGCCAAAGCGTATCGGAAAAGAAAAATTCGGAATATGCAATTTGCCACAGAAGAAAATTGCTGATTCTTTCCTCACCGCTGGTGCGAATCATCAGTTCGGGGTCAGGTGTGCCTGCCGTATCCAATGCGTCGGAAATGGTATCCTCCGTAATGGCATCGGGAGAAAGTGTACCATCTGCCGTTTCTCTTGCGATTTTTGTTACCGCGCGGCGCAGCTCATCCCTGCCGCCGTAATTCAGTGCAACATGAACGGTCATGCCATTCTTTTCTCTGGATAAATCCTCAATTTCTGCAATCGCCTTTTGAATATCTGTGTCCAAGCGACTCTTTTCGCCAATGACGTGCATCCGAATGTTATCCTTCACGAATTTCTTGAAATAATTTTTCAGATAAAACCGCAGAAGATCCATAATCGCCCCCACCTCTTCGGCGGAGCGTTTCCAGTTTTCCGTTGAAAAAGCATACACCGTCAGATGTTCCAAGCCAAGCTCCTTTGCGGCATAAATGATTCTTTCCAGCGCTTCCGCGCCTGCCTTATGCCCTGCTTTTCTGGGCAGACCGCGCTTTGTTGCCCATCTGCCGTTGCCATCCATGATAATCGCAACGTGCTTTGGCATCTTTTCGGGGTTCAGCTGAAAGGATTCGTTTTCATAAAGCATAAATTGCCTCCCTGTAACAAAACCCCTCTCCGAAGAAGAGGGGCTTGGATATTTTGATGAATTAAACGGTAAGGATATCCTTACTCTTCGCGTCACATTTCTTTTCGATTTCAGCAACGTATTTATCTGTCAGCTTCTGTGTTTCATCTTCTAGATCCTGCAATTGATCCTCTGTGATTTCCTTCGCTTTTTCAGATTTTTTGAAAACATCCATAGCATCTCTTCTGATGTTTCTGATTGCGACCTTAGACGCTTCTGCTTTTTTCTTAACTTCCTTTGTCAGTTCCTTACGTCTTTCCTCTGTCAGTTCAGGGAAAACCAGACGAATCACCTTGCCGTCGTTATTGGGGTTGATGCCCAACTCGGACATATTGATTGCCTTTTCGATTGCCTTCAGCAGGGACGCATCCCAAGGCTGAATCTGCAGCAGACGAGGCTCGGGAACCGTAATATTCCCAACCTGATTCAAGGGTGTGGGTGTACCGTAATATTCCACCATAATCTTATCCAGAACATGGGGGTTTGCACGGCCTGCGCGGATGGTGCCGTAATCACTGTCCAACGCGGTCAATGTCTTTTTCATTTTTTCTTCAAAAGGTTTTGTCAGTTCAGATGCCATACTCGTTTCCTCCTATGTGAACAAAATCTTACACAGTTACAATCGTACCGATTTTTTCGCCGCCGACTGCGCGCATAATGCTGTTTTCCTCATTCAAACCGAAGATGATAACAGGAATCTTGCGCTCAAAGCAGAGATTTGCGGCTGCCATATCGATAACCTTCAAATTGTTCTTCACAATATCCTCTGCACGGATGCAGTCGATTTTCTTTGCGTTGGGGTTGGTTGCAGGGTCGTCATCATAAACACCGTCAATGCTCTTGGCAAAGAACAGACCATCCACATCCAACTCTGCACCTCTCAGGGCAGTAATCGTATCCGTAGAGAAGAAGGGGTGTCCCATACCGGCTGCAAAAATTACCACTTCGCCCTTTTCCAGATGCGCAAGAGCGCTTTCCTTGGAAAATTGCTCTGTCATTGTGCCGATGACGATGGGTGTCTGTACGAATGCCTTGATGCCGTTCTGACGGAACGCATCTGCAACATAAATCGCATTCATAACTGTTGCGAGCATGCCAATCTGGTCTGCCTTCGTGCGATCCATCTTGGAATCTGCGCTTCTGCCTCTCCAAAAATTGCCGCCGCCGATAACCAGAGAAACCTGTGTCCCCTTTGCCATCACAGCCTTAATCTGTGCAATCAGCCCCCAGATGATGCTGTCGTCAAAGGTAACCCCCTTTTTCTCGCCTGCCAGCGCCTCGCCGCTCAGTTTCAGCACAATTCTTTTATACATTTTTACAGCCTCCTTACTACTCTAATGTATCACAAATTACAGAAAATTTCCAGATATTTTCTCTGCGGCTATGCAGAATATAAAAAAATTTAAGAAATTATAAAAATATCCGAAAAGATTCCTTTAAAAAAGGAAACGCCGGAGCAATCAATGCAGTAGCGTTTCCTTTTCATTTTTAAAAATAACTCGTTAACGAATTAGTTCATTGCCTTTGCAACTTCTTCTGCGAAGTTTTCATCTTTCTTTTCCATACCTTCGCCTGTTTCAAAACGAACATATCTTGTGATTTCGATGGGTGCGCCAACAACCTTTGCAACGGAGTCGATGTACTGTTTTACAGTCATATCTGTATCCTTAACATAGGGCTGCTCTACCAGGCAGAATTCCTTCAGTTCTTTTTTCAGTCTGCCTGCAATCATCTTTTCGATGATGTTGTCGGGCTTCTTTGCATTCTTAGGATCGTTCTTTGCCTGTACTGTCAGGATTTCTGTTTCCTTTGCAATGAAGTCAGCAGGAACATCGTTTTCTGTGATGAATTTAGGATTCAGAGCAGCAATCTGCATTGCAATGTTCTTGCCCAGTTCAACCAGCTCTTCTGCTTCGTTTTCGCAAGCCAGTTCAATCAGAACGCCGATTCTGCCGCCGCCGTGGATATAGGAAACCAGCTTACCTGCCTGTGTCTTTTCATATTTTTCAAAACGTCTGATGTTCAGGTTTTCACCGATGACAGCTACCTGCTGAGACAGTGCTTCCTTTACTGTGAACTGAGGGTCAAGTGCCCATTTTTCTTCAAAGAAAGCGTCCATATCTGCTGCTGTTGTTTCGGAAGCCTGTTTTGCAACTGCTGCAACATAGTCTCTGAATACCTGGTTCTTTGCAACGAAGTCTGTTTCGGAGTTTACTTCTACGATTGCACCAATCTTGTTGTCATCGCTCAGGTATACTGCAACCATACCTTCGGATGCGATACGACCCGCCTTCTTTGCGGATGCAGCCAGACCTTTTTCTCTCAGCAGTTCAACAGCCTTTTCCATGCTGCCGTCAGCCTCTGTCAGAGCCTTTTTGCAATCCATCATGCCTGCGCCTGTCATTTCTCTCAGTTCTTTTACCATACCTGCTGTAATAGCCATGTTTGATTCCCTCCTAAATAATCTTATGTGCGTATCTTTTTCCGTCTTCTGCGAAAAAAAGCTGTTCCGTCTGATATAAAAAGAGCCTCAGCCCGTTTTAGGCTGAAGCTCGGGCAAATGCCTTTTTCTGAATTATTCAGCTTCTACTGTTTCTGTTTCAGCTGCTTCCTGTTCACCCTGCTTGGATTCCAGAACTGCATCAGCAACCTTGGAAGCAATCAGCTTTACTGCGCGGATTGCGTCATCGTTACCGGGAATTACGTAATCGATTTCATCGGGATCGCAGTTTGTATCAACGATAGCAACTGTGGGGATGCCCAGTGTGTGTGCTTCCTGCACAGCGATTCTTTCTTTTCTTGTGTCAACGATGAACATCATATCGGGAACCTTTTTCATTTCCTTGATACCGCCAACGTTTTTCTGCAGTTTTTCCATTTCATCGATCCTGTTTTCCTTCAAAAGTGCCTGCAGCGCAGGGCGAATCCGTTTTTTCAGATAAGCTGCATACTCTCCTTTTCGCTCCGCTGTGATTCCCGCTTTCTCTTCCTCAAAAAATCCGGCAAGCGCAGCCTGAAGCCGCAGCGTTTCCTGCTTCGTCGTTCTGAATTTCTGATAATTTTGTTCCGCCCTGATCTCAGCCGTTTCCTGTATTTCTCCCATCACTTTTCCAATTATTCTTCATCATTCCTATTCATTATTTGTCGCTTCCCCGATCCGGTTGTATACCGCCTTCGCATCGATCGTATGCAGCGGCTCGGTATCATGGCTACCCGGTGCGCCTGCGGTTACGAGAATGTACTCTCTTCCGTTTACCTGTGCAAGACTTGCCAGACAGAGCCCTGCCTCCTCCGTATAACCGGTCTTTCCGCCGAGGATCTCACCTCCGGTCACGGACGCGTCTCCGAGGCTCTGGAACATCGTGCTGTAAAATGTAAATCCCTCCGGGTGCTGTGCGGTCGGTGCCACACTGTAGCTGTGCGCTGTAAAGATTTCCCGGAAGTCGCTGCTTTGCAGTGCATACTGCAGAAGCACTGCGATATCTCTGACGGTAGAGTAATGCTGCGCATCATGCAGTCCGGTACACGTCACAA